>Ga0207675_100003816_pt1 | contig 14662 bp, 12 predicted proteins | sample KBSSwiS42_FD_184305 | JGI IMG/M metagenome (GOLD analysis project Ga0207675, IMG submission 184305) | Switchgrass rhizosphere microbial communities from Kellogg Biological Station, Michigan, USA - KBS Switchgrass S4-2 (SPAdes) (version 2) | ecosystem: Host-associated > Plants > Roots >... | reverse complement strand
GGAAGTCGGCGCGGCCACCGACACCCGCGTCATCGATCTGCAGACCAAGGGCCTCGCTTACTACACCAGCATTGGCCTCGATGCGGTGGTGGCGAACGTCAGCTTGCCGCCCATGGACGTGCTGCATTTCCAGGCAAACGGCGCCTTCCAGATGGCGAGGCTCGTCGCCGAAGGGGTCAAAGAGTCTGACCTGCCGATCGCAAAGTTCGTGAAATAGCGAGCGACGCCCCCGCACCCTTTCGACACGCGGTGGGGGAATCTCCGGCGTTGCCGCTGGTCGTGGGGTCGTCTCGTTTTCCTGGCAGGGGAGGACGGATGTGACTGGGCGTTGACGTTGACCTTGACGTGGACCTTGACCTTGACGGCGACGACGACGTGGACCTGGACGCCCGCGTTGACGATTGAAGCCTGGCCTTCCTAGCAACCGTCGCGGCGGCAGGCCCGAACAGGGCTGCATGCTGAGCTTCCAGCGACTCGATGTTTATCATTCCAGCGACTCGATGTTTATCAACCGGTATCCGGCTCCTCGAAAGCGTGGTCGCGATGCTGACGAAGATGCTCTGACGTCAACGTGCGCCGTCCCCGTCCACGTCGTCGTCGCCGTCAAGGTTCACGACAACGACCACGTCAAGGTCAAGGTCAAAGTCAACGTCGAGGTCACGACTTGGGCCGGATACGACCACCGGATGTGCTCGCTCTGCGGCGACTCGTAGTACACGCACGGCACGTCGTCGCGCTTTGCTATCGAGGAAGCGCTGACGCCGCTCAGCCCTCGACGATGAACGGAAGCTCGATGGTCGTCAGCGCTCCGCTGCCCTCGCCGGTGTGCAACGGTATGACCAAGTCCAGCTTTTGGCCGTGCTTGTAAGGACCCTTGAAATAGAGGAAGCCCGTCTGGGTCTCACCGGCGCCGATGAAACCGCCGTCAAACGCCTTCGCGACGATCTCCGTCTGGCGCGCCTCGAACTGATGGTCCCAGTAGCTCATTGGCGGCCTCATGCCGTGGTAGCCGTAGTAGCCGTACAAGCCGTAACCCGGTGAGCGCGCGTCCACGACCCCTGCCCCCGGCTGGTAGAGCGCTGAGGCAGGATCGAGCCCGAGGCTGTTGATCGGAGGTAACGGCCGAATGGACTGCGGGTTGGCCGCAACGGGATGGGCTGCGCCGACCAGCTCGATGGAATCGACATCCACGTGGATGCCATGATCGCTGTCATTGCGGATCGTGAGCTTCACCGGTTCGATGTTGCCCGGGAGGTACGCAGGTCGATCATGCGACTCCGCGTTGGCTTCCACCGCGATGCCTTTGCTCTGGGCCAGGGCCAAGGTGCCATTGGCCGGTAACTGGGGAACCAGCTGAGGCGTGCTGCATCCGAGCACCACGCTCGTTACAAACCCAAGGGCCGCTGGAACGCCAAAACCTGGCGTCTGCCGGCCCGTCGAACATGCGCAGGACGTCATGCGAGAACCTCCGGAAAACCCCTCTGTCCAGAGGTTGTGCCGTGCAGGATTCATGTCAACCCTGCTCGCTCGCAGAGCGCCGAGTTGCGAGTGCAGCGAAACGCGACGTGCTGTGGTGCCGAGCCCTGATTGCCGCTCGTTGGCGGTGCCGGGCTCTGGCGCACGTGGACCCAGACCGCAAGGCCCTGCCGAGGCCTTTAGCAGGCCGTGACACAGGTCTGCTGCGTCAGGCAGCGGCATTCGCCGTTCACCGTTGAGGCTCCCGAAATCCTCAGCGAGATGCCGGGACAGTCGCAATCGACGGCAGGGCAGGCGCCGCTCGAGTCCGCTCCGACGCACTCGATTCGGCAGCTCGCGTCCGCCGCTTCGGTCTCGGCTCGGCACGCCCCGGGGTTGGCCGGGATGGCCAAGTTGAGCTCGCTGCAAGCGTAGCCACTCGCGGCTTCGCAGCGCATGCGCGCCGCTTGCAGCGGGAGGCAGTCCTCGCTCGTCGTCGCCCTGACCTGGTCGCACCACGCCTGGCAGGTCTCGCGATCGACCAGGGCGCAGCCCGTCGCAGTTTGCGCAGCGCAAGTCTCCGAGCAGGCGTCGTCGTAGGCCTGCTCGTCGGCGGTGACGGCCGCGCTCTCGTCGTCGCTCGAGCAGGCGACGTGCGCGAAGACGCACAGAGCCAGTGTCCACGCGAGGCGCGCTCTCCATGGACGGGAGCTCGCCGAGAAAGTGCTCCGCGAGGCTGCTTTGCTTCGGGGGTCCTGGCGTTTTTCTGATTGGGGACGAATGGACACGGCTTGGAAAGGAAGGGGAGTCATGAGAATGTGTCGTGCTCCGATAGGCGCGCAGACGCGCGGTTTGAACATCCCTTAGCAGCCGGCGTGCCAGGTCCATGCGCGCTCGCAAGGCCTTCGCCGGCTCGTGCCGTGGCTGGACTGCCGAACGGCGCCGGACAGCTGTCCGCTATCGAACGAACGGGTGTCCGCGCAGTGGACATGCCGCGCCCGGTGGGCATCATCCGCCCGCGGGCAGCGTGTTGCGGCCGCCGTGGCGTCGCCTGCCGCTCAGGCTTCGCCTCGAGTCGAGTGGGGCTCGGACCCGCGCGTCCCAGCACGACGCCAGGAGGGCCCTCCTGGCGTCGGACGTTGCGCTACGGCACCGAGCCCTCGAGCCACTCGCAGGCGCTCGACGAGCGGTGCCGTTGCTCGGAGTTTCAAATCGAGGCGTCCGTCGGCAAGACGCGCCCTGCCGCGCTCAGGCGGACGCAAGAAAAAAGCTGCGCAGCTCGGCTGCGGTCTCCACCGGGTTCTGCTCGGGAAAAAAGTGCCCGCCCGCCAGTGCGCGGCCGCTCACGTCGTCCGCCCAGCGCCGCCAGATGGCCAGCGGCCCTCCGGCATCGGCGTACCAGGTGTCGAGCGGCCCTCCTGCGCTCCAGAGCACGAGCAGCGGTGAAACGATCCGGCGCCCGGCGGCCAGGTCGGCCGCGTCGCGAGCACGGTCGAGCGTGGCTGCCGCTCGGTATTCCTCGCAGATCGCGTGCACGCTCCGCGGATCTCGCAGGGCATCCAGATACGCGGCGCGGACCTCGGAAGAAAAGGCGCCGTGATCGCTGCCCCATCCGCCGAGTGCGTCATCGATCACGGCCTCGGGGCTCTCCAACAGCAAGCGTTCCGGCAAAGGCTCGGGCTGGGCCAGCAACGACCAGGGCCAAAAGCTCAGCGCGAATCGGGCATCGGCCCGCTCAAAGGCCTCGCTCGTCGGAATGATGTCGAGCGCGGCCAGGCGCTCGACGCAATCGGGGTGGTCCAGAGCCAGGCGGTAGGCCACCCGTCCACCACGGTCGTGACCAGCGATCGAGAACCGAGAGAATCCTTGGTCCGCCATCAGCCGGACCATGTCGAGGGCCAGCGCGGTCTTCGCGTATCCGGCATGATCGGGCGTCGAGCTGGGTTTGCCGCTCGCGCCATAGCCCCGCAGGTCGGCGCAGATCACCGTGAAGTGCCGGGCCAGGCTCGCAGCGACGCGCTCCCACATCAGGTGAGTCTGTGGAAAGCCATGCAGCAGCAGCAGGGCTGGGCCGTGGCCCGCCCGGCGGATGAAGATCGGCGTCTCGCCCGCGCTCACCAAAGAAGCTTCGAAACCCTCGAACATGGGACGCTCCCACTCGATGCCTTTCCGCCCCCCAGACGTACATTTGGCATCGCAAACCAGGAGCTCGTCGTCGAATGGAAGCACGAGCTCGTGGCGATTCGCGACGCTCGCACAGCGCATGCTGACGCTGCAGTTGCGAGAGCTCGAGCGAGGTGACTCGCGGCCTGCCCGTCCGCGCATCCAGGACGCAGGCGTCAGAGGGCACGGAGGCCGTTCGTCAGCTCGATGGTGCTAGCGTCTTACCCGCTGCGCGCGACTCGCTTACAATCGCGGGCTCACTCACACTCGAGGACGCGTCATGCCGCAATCCAGAGAACACGTATTCATCGTCGGAGGCGCGTCGGGGATCGGCCTGGCGCTCGCGCAGGCGGCGGCATCGCTGGGCGCGACTGTCAGCATCGCAGGGCGCGGCGCCGAGCGCGCCGCGGAGGTGGCGCGCTCGATCGGCCCCGGTGCCCGTGGCGTGCACATCGACCTGCTGGATTCTGGCTCGATCACCGAGGCGCTGCGCGGCGACCAGCGCATCGACCATCTCGTCCTCACGCCCGTGCATCCGGGCAACCAGTCGGTCCGCGACTTCGACCCCGAGGAAGCGCTGCGCGCCGTTCGCGTGAAGCTCGTCGCCTTTGCCGAAATCGTGCATGCGGCGCTGTCCCGTCTGCAACCGACCTCGTCGATCACGTTGTTTGGCGGTCTGGCCAAGGCGAACCCTTATCCGGGCTCCACGATGGTGAGCATCGTCAACGGGGGCCTGCTCGGGATGGCGCGCACGATGGCGATCGAGCTGGCGCCGATCCGCGTGAACGGCATCTCGCCCGGACTCGTCGAGGACTCGCCGCGCTGGCAAGCGCGTGTGGCCGCCGGCGCCGGTCAGGCGGTGGACGCATTCAAGGCGCGCACACCGACGCGCCGCCTGGCCACGGTCGACGACGTCGTGCATGGCGCGTTCTTCCTGATGGACAACCGGGCAGCCAACGGAATCGATCTCGAGCTCGACGGAGGCATCCAGCTCGTTTGATCTCCGATGGCGCCGCAGTCATGACCAGGGAACCGCTTGCTTCGGGTCCCATGCACGTCGAGCGAGCAGCACCGAACAGGATCGCCGGCCGGCACCAGGTCGGCGCCTGCTCAGAGCGTTGCATTACGAAACACTCACAGGGCGCGTCGAGGTGCGCGGCCCGCGCCTGGCCACGTACCCACCTAAACGCGTCGAAACTGATCCAGACACATGCTGGAACGGCCGTTCACGTCGCTACAGCCACATGGCCACCCCATATTGCTCCGTCAGTGTTCGGGAGGGGAGCAACTTGTGCTCGAGCGCGACCGTCTCGGTCGCCACGGCACGCCGCATGTGCGTGGTGTTGGTACTATCTTGCTTGGGCTGCCCTCAGCTTCTCGATGACTCCTTTCGAGCTCAGGGCGCCCTGCAGAATGGTGGCGACGCCGCCTCACTTGCCACCGATCCTCTGGAGATCGACCCTCGAGAGATCGAGCCTCCGGAGATCGACCCATCACCGACCGTGGGGGGCCGGACCGACAGCGGAGCGGCGGTACCCCTCCCAGCCACTCCCGCGCGCGACGCCGCGGCTACCGGTTCCGGGGGCGATGAAGCGGGCGCTGCCCCAAGGAGCACTGACGCCGGTACGGCTCCAGACCCGCCTCCAGCGTCCCCAGCGCGCCGCTGCCGAAGCGGCAGCCACGCGACGGCCAGCGGTGCTTGCTATGCGCTATTCCAGACCAGGCTCAATTGGCCCGCAGCGCGCGATGATTGCCGGGCGCAGGGCAGCGGCTGGAATCTGGCGTCCATTCGCAGCCGCAGAGACAGAGAAATCTTAGTGCCCTTGATTGCTGGTGACATGTGGGTCGGTGCCACGGACCAAGCGCTGGAAGGGACCTGGCACTGGGTCGATGACGGCAGTGTGTTCTGGCAGGGCAGCGCGAGCGACGCGGTCTATTCCGACTGGAACTCGAACGAGCCGAACGGCAGGGACAGCTCGGACTGCATGCGCGTTCTGCCGGGCGGGAGGTGGGCGGATTTTCAATGTGAGAACACGCTCGGCTACATCTGCATGGGGCCACCGGATTGATGGCTCGATGGATGAGCGGGCTCTGGGCCGCACCTGGCGTCGCAAAGCCCGCTGATCCCCCCTTTTGTTGCATGGGCGCGTAAGCGCGGGCTGGGGCGGGGCCTGACAATCCAAGAACGTGCCCGGGGGCTTGGCGCGTCTAAGCGCGAGCCAACGCGTCTCGGAAGGCCCGGCCGCCCGCGCAGGGTTTCCCGCTCAGTTGGGTGTGTAGCCGCGCCACAACCAGACCAGCGCATCGGGGAGGGTCTGATCCATCACCTCGGCGGGACAGTGTCCGGTCCCCTCCGAGTAGACGAAGCGATGGTGGTATCCCTTCTCCGTGAGCGCAGCCGCCATGTTTCGGTTTGCTATGACCCAATTTCGGTTGGTCGATTCGGCGTCGGTGCTGCCGATGTCGTTCTGGCTGGCGTGCAAGAATATCCGCAGCTCCGGCTTGACCGGCTCTTGCCGAATCATCGAGGGATAATCCCAGGCGCCCTCTGGGTAGGTAGCGGAGCGCTGTAGCGCGGTGAACGAACCCGAGTACGTCAGCAGACGCGTGAAGTCCCCGAACCAAGCCATGCCCATCACCGCCGGCGCACCGGAGCTGCAACCGTAGCCACCCCGCCCGGACGGGTTGCTCGTGAGCTTGAGGTTCGGGTAGGCGGTCGCGATGGCGTCGTCTGCCAGAACGGCGGGCATGACCTCGGTGGTCATGTACTGCAAGAACTTGTCGGATACGGTGTCGTACTCGCCGCTGCGATCGCTACCGGGTGTGACACCGATCAAGACGAGCGGCGGCACACGGCGCTCGGGATCTGGATCCACGGCGAGATTTCGCGAGGCGGTCACCAGACGACCGCTGAGACCATCCGTGGAGATCATGAACGGCGCCTCCGTACCGTCCACGTATTGTGCGGGGATGAAGACGTCCACTTGGTGCTGCCCACCGTAAAATTGGCTCGGCGCCAAGTCGAAGCTGAACGTCCTGCCGGCGGGGGCATTTTTGTTGGCGAGATCCGGTGAACGCACAAACGGGGGGCTGAAAGTGAAGTCGCCGTCGCCCTCGACACCGGGGTCCGTGGCAGCGTTCCCTTCCGTCGCAGCGCCAGCTGGGCCGCCGCCGCCTGGCGTTGCGCCGGGCGCAAGCAGCGGTGGTGCCATGGTTTCCGATGGTGCGAGCACTGGAGCAGGCTCAGCGGGAGCCGCAACGGGTGAGTCCGCCGCGGCTGCCGGTACGGCGGCGGCAGCCGGAGGCACCGTGTCGCCCGATGACGGTTCGACGCCTCCGCCCGTGGCGGGGCTGGGAGCCGGTGACTGAGAGCTACAAGCAGCGCCCAGCAGCACCACGCCGAGCGAACCAAGGAAGGCGAAACGAATCATTTCTTACCTCAATGCTGACGGGCAGAGAATCTTTCCCGATGCGCGGCATTGTGCCGCGCGGTCTCGCTCTTGGCTATGGCCGTGTTGCTGGTTCCTCTGTTGTTCTGAGCAATGGCGCGGCGTCCCTCAGCGCTCATTGAAGGGCAGCCAGAAAAAATCCACCAGCAGTGGTCACCTTGCGAACGCCAGCGGTAGGTTGCGCAGGCCTGTCGCGCTACAGCCGCGTGAAGGGCGAGTCCGAACGAGCGCATTCTGCACGCCTGACTGCACCGGAGGCACCGACCCATTCCCGAAGCCGGGTCTGCGACGTATGCTCCGCCGCATGCCAGCCTCTCGGACAGTGCTCTCTTGGTCGTGCGTCGGTCTGCTCGGCGCGCTGACGGGTTGTTCCAGTGACTCCGACAAGGGCGACGAGAGTCAGGCGGAAAATCCGCTGCGGCCCACCGCTGCCGCAGGCAGCGCGGGCGACGGCAGCGCAACGGCGAGCGGCGCCGAACCCTCGGGCGCGAGCACGCCGAGCCCTGCGGCCCCGCCGAGCGCTGCCTCCAGTCCGGGTCGTGGCGCTGGCTCCGAGGGCATGGACAACGTCGTGGGGCTCGCCAATCCAGCGGCGAGCGGCGGTCCGAGCGGCGCGGCAGGTCCGGCTCCAGCCGACCCCGGGATTCCGGCTGCTCCGAGTGAAGTTTGCCCGCCAGGCCCCTTTCCTGCCAGCCCGCTGCCGACGGGAGCGACAGTGCAGGAGGTCTGTACCGGCATGACGTTCTCGGAGGGGACCGTCTGGTTCCAGGACCTCGGGACGCTGTTCTTCTCCGACTTTCAGATCCGCGATGCGGCGTCGAACTTCAACGGCCGCATCATGTCGTATACGCCGGGCGGGCAGTGCCAGGAGTTCATCGCCAACACCGGCACCAACGGCTTGGTGATTGCGCCGGACGGCAATCTGCTCGGCGCCAGGCACTCCGATCAGACGCTCACGCTCTTCAACTTGATGACGAAGCAGGCCACGGTGTTCGTGGCCGACTTTGGCGGAGCCTCGTTCAATGCGCCCAACGACATCGTGATCCGCAGCGACGGGAACATGTACTTCACGGATGCCGACTACATGCGCGGCAATCGCCCTGCCGAGCTGCCGACGCAGGCCTACCGGCGCGATCCGAGCGGCGGGCTCAGTGTCATCGACACGGCAACCCAGCCCAACGGGATCAACCTGTCGCCCGATGAACAGCTCCTGTACCTGAGTCACCTGAGCGGCCCCAACGACGTGGTGGTGTTCGACGTGGACGAAACGGGCGGCCTCAGCAATCGCCGGCCCTTCCTCAACGTGGGCTCCGACGGCATGGCCATGGACTGCGCTGGCAATCTGTACATCACGCAAGCGCAGGCCGGCGTGCGCATCTACGATCCGAACGGCAATCAGCTCGGCACGCTGCCGGCAAATGGGGCCGCGAACGCTGCCTTCGGCGGTCCCGACCGCAAGACGCTGTACATCGGCGCGCAGACCCGGCTGTACGCGGTCGATCTGGCCATTCCTGGGCTACCCTACTGAGCCGGCAGGCCAACATTTGTGCCTGTAACTCGAGCTACAGGACACTATGATGGTGCCTGTCCCTCGTGTCTCCTCGTCTCGCGCGATCGTCCAGTCTAGGGCTCGCCCTCACCCTTTCCACGCTGCCCCACTGTGCTCCGCACTCTGCTGAGCCGCACTCTGCTCAAATGAAAACTATTGGCGTTTTTGATTCGCATCAGGACGTCGGCGGCCCGAAGCTCGCCGGCAACGCGGTCTACAACCCGAGCGACCAGACCTATACGTTGTCTGGCGCCGGCGCGAACATGTGGGGCACGCTCGATCAATTCCACTTCGCAGGGAAGAAGATCAAGGGCGACTTCATCGTCCAGGCCACGGTGCGCTTCATCGGTACGGGCACCAATCGCCATCGCAAGATCGGCATCATCGCGCGCGACGCGCTCGAGAGCAGCTCACGTCACGCGGCTGCCGTGGTGCACGGCGACACCCTCACCTCGCTGCAGTATCGCGCGAGCGACGGCGGAACCACGGCGCAGCTCGAGGTCTCGTCGTTTCATCCGACCGACATCCAATTCGCGCGCACCGGCAACAGATTCACGTTTTCCTCCGCTACGTTCGGCGAGAACTACAAGTCGGTCAGCCGTGAGATCGCGCTGAACGACGAGCTTCACCTGGGGCTCTTCATCTGCTCCCACGAGGAGGGCGTCGTCGAGCAAGCCGTGTTCAGCAACGTGCGCGTGATCATTCCCCCCGCTCCAGACTTCAAGCCCTACAGCGACTACCTCGGCAGTCATCTCGAGGTGATGGACGTCGCGACCGGCCTCCGCAAGATCCTGCACAGTGAGCCCGGCTCGATCCAGGCGCCCAACTGGACGCCCGATGACAAGCTTCTCTACAACAGCGCCGCGGGCGTGATGTACCGCTATGACATCGCGACCCAAGAGATCGCCGAGCTCAACACCGGCAAGTGCCGCCAGAACAACAACGACCACGTGCTGTCGTTCGACGGAAAGATGCTGGCGTTGAGCAATTTTTCCGGCGAGCCACGCCGTTCGGTCGCGTTCACCTTGCCCGTGACGGGCTCGGACGAGCCCAAACAGATCACGTCACCCGAAGCCGGGCACACGTTTCTCCACGGCTGGTCGCCGGACGGCAAGAAACTCGTGTTCACCGGTGGCCGCAGAGGCGAGACCGGCAACTATCGGAATCTCTGGTCGGTCGACGTCGACACGAAGGTAGAGACGGCGCTCACCCCGCCCGGCACGCTCGACGATGGCCCAGAGTATACCCCCGACGGGCAATACATCTACTTCAACTCCGTGCGCACCGGCACGATGCAAATCTGGCGCATGCGGCCCGATGGCAGCAGTCCCGAGCAAGTCACCTTCGACGAGTACAACGACTGGTTTCCCCATATCTCGCCCGACGGGAAATGGATCGTCTACATTGCATTTCCGATCGACATGGATCCCTGGTCGCATCCATTCTACCGGCAGTGCTATATCCGCCTCATGCCGGCCTCGGGCGGCGTACCGAAGACGATCGGCTATCTCTACGGCGGCCAGGGCTCGATGAACACCCCGGGCTGGTCGCCGGACAGCACGCGCATCGCGTTCGTGTCGAATTCCAAGCTCTGAGTCCCCGTCCACGGCAATCGAGGCACGGACCTCGAAATGCTCGACTTCCAGCGCATCGCGGACCTATCCGCCGCGAAGCGCGCGTGCTCGACCGGAACTGCAACACACGGTGCTGTGCGGGCATACGCACGGTCGCGGCGTGTACCAGCCACTGCCTAACCTCGTCGTCTACACGGGTCGGGCGCGCTACGGAGCACCGGAGCTGGCGGGCATCCTGTCCATCGAGGTTGAGGGGGCAGGCGTTCTCGTGCAGCCGATATGAGTGAAGCGCGCTGCCAGGCCAGCGGTACCCTCGACGTCTTCCGTTGATCGATGGCGCATGAGTGGGCGCCCCTACGGAGTTGGTGCCTCGGAACTGGGGCGAAGTCGATCCGGACCCGGAGAACGCGCACCAGGGTGGGTCTCGGGAGGCCGAACAGCGGCGAGCGCTGCTCGAGCACTGACGGCGCTCATGCGCCTCGGTCGAGGTCGCTGCCAGGCGCGCCGTCAGGGTTCCGCATGGTACGCGCCTTCCTGGCTTGCAAACGGCAACTCGGGGGCCCTTGCCTGTGCAGAAGGTACCTTGGCCTGGTTGCAATCTGCGACGCGACGCCGTTGCGACGAGCAACGTGCGGAGCTGCTGGACACGGGAAATGCAGTGTTGGCAGCTTGGCCCGCATCTTGAAAAGAAGCTCGGCATGCGCCCGGTCATCCTCGACCTCGCCGGCGACGCGCGTTGGCGGTCCGCCGCCGACCTACGCGGCGCCGACTATGTGTCGCTCGCAGACAGCGAGTTCTGGGTGGAGAGGACCCGCGCGCGGATCATCGTCATCGATAGCCGGCAACGCTACGATGCAGGTTTAGAGCTGGTTGCGCGGCTCAGCTTCGGGAGCCCGCCAGCTGGCGTTCGGGTCCTTTTGACCGAGCGTGAATCGGCGCGCGAGCACGAGCTGGCTTATCGGGCTGGAACGACCCGAGTCGCTCTCATGGCGCCTGGAGAGCAGAGCCACGAGGCGCTGCTCGCCCACATCCTTGCCGCAGGCAGGCCCTGAGCCATGGCTGACGCGAGGGCAATCCGGGATGTGAGCACGGCGTTGCAGGCGATCCTCCAAAATGAGCTCTCCGTGCTGGCCATCCCGACGGGAACGGTTCGCATCGAATCCATCGACCTACTGCCGGATCCGGTTCCACCGCCTCGGGTCACGATCTTTCTCTTCAACATCGCGGAGGACCCGTTCCTGAAGAACCGCGGCGTAGAAATCGTGACGACGGGACCTGGTTCCGTCACCACGCGGCGCCCGCCCACCGTGGTGGACCTCGACTTCATGATCTGCGCCTGGATGAGCACCACGCAGGAGGAGCACCTGATCCTGGGCGACGTGCTCCGGGTCATCTACGACCACCCACAGGTTGATCCGGTACTGCTGGGTCCGAGCTGGCGCCCTGACGAGGCGGTGCAGTTGTCGCTGTCCAACACCAGCATCGAGGACCAGGCGCGGATCTGGACGACCTTCGGCTTTCGTCGCTTCAAGCTCGCGCTGTACTACAAGGCTCGCGTCGTGCCGATTGCATCGACGCACTCGTTCGTGGATGGGACGGTGCTCGAGCGGGAGCAGACACCGAGAGGGTTCGTGCCGTCCGAGCCAGGCACGCTTGCCGCGGGGACGGTGTAACACCTTGCCCAACCTGGCCTTCGACGTGCGCGACTACTCCACGAGCGTGGCGCTGAGTGAAGTCCTCGCCCACGATCTGCTCGTGCTGGTGCCGCGTCGCACCACGAACCTGCCTGCCCTGGTAGAGCATTCGTACTCCAGCGTTCGCCTGCTGGACCAGCGCCTGTTCTTCGGGACAGCAGTGAGCCCGAGCGGCTACGTCACGATGCTCGACGTTCCCGCGGGGACCTACCAAGCGCATGTACGAGCTACCCACTATCTTCCGGTCGATGTCACGGTCAACACGCCGTTGCTCGCACCCCTGCGCATCCCGCTGCATCGCGATGCTTCTTACGCCTTTGCGCGCTCCGACACGCTAGTCCGCGGCGCCGTGGTGCGCGCCAGCGGCGCTCCGTTGACCGGCTTCGACGTACGTCTGGATGACCCAGATGTGGTCGTGCCGCATCACCGCGTTCCGCTCAATCGGAGCGGCGAGTTTGTGATCTTCATTCCGGAGAAAGTTGTGGCCAGCGCCGTCACGCTCGAGGTCTTCCACGCCGGCGGCTCACTTCTCGTGCCGACGCCGGTCATCCCACTCAACCGTTCCACCGTCATTCCACTCATCACGGTCCCGTGAAGGAGAGGTCATGCCTGAGTACCTTGCGCCCGGAGTTTACATTGAAGAGAGGCCCGGTCAGCGCACCATCGAGGGTGTCGCGACGAGCACAGCCGCGTTTGTCGGAATTACACGGCGCGGCCCTATCGAAGGACCGCCCGTTTTGGTCACGAGCCTCGGCGACTTTCAGGCTCAGTTCGGCGGCTACGTGCCGATCGTGCCGGAGGCGACGCTCGAGAACGGCGAGCACGGCCATCTGCCGCTGGCGCTGAAGCAGTTTTTCGATAACGGCGGCAAGCGCGCGTTCATTTCACGCGTGTTCAAACGCCGACCAAAGACGGGAACCGGACCGGACCCCGACCTGCGCAGCCTGCAGCTCGGCACGGGAGTGATCGCGCGGTTGCGGGCAAACGCACCACCGCAGGCGGATCATGTGTTTCTGACCACTTCGCGCGGCTTCACCGCTGGCACGTCCGAGCTCGTACGCGACAGCGGAGCGGGCGCGCCGAAGGTGAAGCTCAACGAGCTCCAGGTGGCAACGCTGCAGGCAAAGCTCGCGACCCCGGTGAGCGAACAGCAGCGCAGCGATACGGCATTCGCTGTACTCGTGCCTCTTGGTACGACGGATTCCGCAAAGCTCGTTGCGCGCGAGCCAGGTGTCTGGGCGGAGGGAGTCCGGGTTCAGGTGCGTCCGTATGGCGCACCGCCCGTCAGGACTAGCGCCGCACTGCCCGCCAACACAACCACCATCCCAGTGGTTTCGAACGCCGGTTTCTACGTTGGAGGCACGATCCAGCTGGTCAACACCACGGGTGGACTTGTCAGCGATGTACACTACGCCACGATCAGCGCCATCGCAGGCAACGTGCTCACGATCGACACGACGACATTGCCAGGCTACCCGCTGGGCGAGACCTGGGTATCCGTCGCAGAAGTCGACGTGATCGTTTCTTGGGGCACGCGCGTCGAGCGCCACCGTGGTTCATGGCGCTACGTCGATCGCGCAACGCCTCCCACGGGTTGGAGCGCAGCAGATGCAGATGCCTTCAACGCGAAGTATTCGGTCTGGCTACGCTTGCACCAGCGTTCCACGCTCGTGCGTCTGGACTCGGAGGACGCAGTACCGGCGGCCAGCATCTTCCCAACGCCCTACAACGCGGCGACGCCGCTCACCAGTCACCCTACGACGGAAGATGGTTCTGCCGCTGCGCTCGGTCCGGAGGGGACGCTGGCACGCGACACTCCGGACGAAGTACCAGGGTTTCCCGAGTACGTCGGCAACGCGGGCGCCGGCCCGGGCGCGCGCAGCGGACTTGCCGCGCTGACCGACGAGGAGAGCATCTCATTGGTCAGTGTGCCGGGCATCAGCGACCCGCTGATCCAGGCGGCCGTGATTTCGCACTGCGAGCAGGAGAAGTATCGCTTCGCCGTGCTCGATTCGCCGCCGAACGCGAGCCTGGCCGCCGCGCGGGCACATCGCGGGCGCTTCGACTCGAAATACGCCGCCGTCTATTACCCCTGGGTTCAGCTCGCCCATCCGCTCACGGGCGCGCTCATGTACGTACCGCCGTCGGGCACAATGCTCGGCATCTACGCCCGCAGCGACGCCGAGCGCGGTGTGCATAAAGCGCCAGCCAACGAGGTCACACGCAACGCCATCGATCTGGAGACGCGTGTCTCCACAGGCGATCAAGAGGTGCTGAACCCGGAGGGCATCAACGTGATTCGCGATTTCCGCCCCCACAATCGCGGTATCCGTGTCTGGGGCGCGCGTACCATCTCCAGCGATCCAGAGTGGGTCTACGTCAACGTTCGGCGCCTATTCATCTTCATCGAAGCCTCGATCGATCGAGGCACTCAATGGGTCGTGTTTGAACCCAACAATCCCGATCTCTGGGGCCGCGTCCGCCGCACGATCGAAACCTTTCTCGACGCGCAATGGCGCATCGGGGCCTTGCTCGGAGCAAAGGCGACGGATGCGTACTACGTCAAGTGTGATCGCTCGACCATGACGCTCGATGACATAGCCAACGGGCGCTTGGTCGTCGAGATCGGTATCGCACCCACGCGCCCGGCGGAATTCGACCCAGATCCGGCAGCCGTCGGAGGATGCTGCCACTTCGCCGAAGTCGGTGGCTCCCCCCTGACCGAGCGTGGCGAGGGGACCGACGTTTCCGGTGGCGAAGTCGATCGATTGGAGCTTC
>Ga0207675_100003814_pt1 | contig 14671 bp, 13 predicted proteins | sample KBSSwiS42_FD_184305 | JGI IMG/M metagenome (GOLD analysis project Ga0207675, IMG submission 184305) | Switchgrass rhizosphere microbial communities from Kellogg Biological Station, Michigan, USA - KBS Switchgrass S4-2 (SPAdes) (version 2) | ecosystem: Host-associated > Plants > Roots >... | reverse complement strand
ATGGAGCGGGTAGAGGAGGTGATAGAGCACTAGGCCTTCTCCCCCAGCGCTTCGGTCAGACGCGCCACCGCACGCTCGAGGTGCATGCCGCGACTGCCTTTGACCAGGATCACGTCGTTGGGTTTGAGATGTCGTAGCGCAATCTCCGCCGCGTCTTCGCACGAGGCCGCTTCATGGACCGCACCCGCTTTCAAACCCGCCTTCATTGCCCCTTGCCCCAGCGAGCGCGCCTTCTCGCCGACCACGATCAATCCATCCAGAAAACCGGCATCCATTCCCGCTTGCTCATGCAGACGCGCCGACTCCGGACCCAGCTCGAGCATGTCGGCGAGGATCGCCCATCGCTTGCCGGATATCGGAAGATCCTCGAGCACGCGGAGCGCGGCGGCGAGGCTTCCCGGGTTGGCGTTGTAGGTGTCATCCAAGAGAAGCACCTGGCCCAAACGCTGCGGAGCCAAGCGCCCTTTGGTGGGCTGTACGCGCTCCAGCGGTTTCGCGGCATTGGCCAGCGGAATTCCCAGCGCGGTGGCAATGGCGAGCGCGGCCAGCACATTGAGCGCGGCATGCATGCCAAGTAAGGGCACGCGCACGTTCACTCCCTCCGCGAACAACAGCTCCATGCCCTCGGGGCCGCGATCGCTCACGCGAGCGGGATGCACATCCGCGTCTTTCGTGAGCCCGAATGTTCGCCGACGGCCTCGGTAGTGCTCGAGCGCGCGTTCGAGAGGCGCCGATCCCCAAGGCGTTACCAGCACACCCTGAGCGGTGAGGCCTTCGGCAATCTCTACTTTCGCTCGCGCCACGCCGTCCACCGAACCCAACCCTTCCAGATGCGACGCGGCCACGTTCGTGATCGCGCCCACTTGCGGTGCGGCAATGCGGGAGAGCACGGCCAGTTCGCCGGGATGATTGAGCCCGATCTCCACCGCGGCCGCGCGATGCTCGGCAGTGAGGCGAAGAATGGTGAGCGGAAGACCGATGTGGTTGTTCAGGTTGCCCTGGGTCTTGAGCACGGGTCCGAGCGGCGACAAGGCAAGGGCCATGAGCTCCTTGGTGGTCGTCTTGCCGTTGGAGCCGGTCACCGCGGCTAGCGGCACCGGCCGTCGCGCGCGATGCGCTCGGGCAAGGTCCTGGAGCGCGGCGAGCGTGTCATGAACCACGACCACGTTGGACAGTTGCGTTTGCCCGCGTCCCCACCAGCTTCGCGAAACCACCGCGCCACTCGCGCCCTTGGCGAACGCCTCGGCCACGAAGTCATGACCATCGAAGTGGGGGCCCGGGATGGCGATGAAGATCGCCCCGGCGAGATCGGTCCGCGAGTCGGTTTCGACGCGCATGCCCAACGGAGCGCCCACCAGGTCGCCCCGCGTCGCTTGCTTCAGAAAGTCGGGGTCGAACTCAGCTCGGGTCATCAACATCGAATCCAAGCTCTCGCAGCACGTGGGCGGCCACGACGCGATCGTCGAAGGGTAGCGTGGTCTTTCCAACGATCTGATAGTGCTCGTGTCCCTTTCCCGCGATCAGCACCGTATCGCCGGCATGCGCGTGATCGAGTGCGATGTGAATGGCCTTCGCCCGATCGCTCTCACGCACGTAGGGCACGGTGGATCCACGAACACCCTGTTCGATGGCATCCAAAATAGCTTCGGGGTCTTCGCTCCGCGGATTGTCGGAGGTGAGCACGATTTGATCGGCGCGGCGCGCGGCCACCCGCCCCATCTCGGGGCGCTTGCCTTGATCGCGGTCGCCCCCACAACCGAACACCACGATGAGTTTTCCGGTGGTGAAACTGCGTGACGCATCCAAAGCGTGCTCGAGCGCGTCGGGGGTGTGAGCGTAGTCCACGAACACAGAAAACGGCTGCGCCCCAATCACCCGTTCCATGCGTCCGGGGACGCGCGACAAACTCTCGGCCCCCTTGACCGCGGATTCCAGGGAAAGCCCTCGCTCCATGCCCGCAGCTTGCGCCGCGAGCGCGTTCAGGATGTTGAAGCGGCCGGGGAGAGACAACCGCACGCTCGCTCTCCCCTGAGGGGTGGAGAGGGCGTAGGTGGTGACTTCCGGAGAGGTGCGCACGTCGTGAGCGCGATAGTCGGTTCCGCGACCAAACCCGTAGGTCACTTTCTTTCCCGTCACGCGGCCGGCCAACATCTGTCCCGCGGGATCTTCGAGGTTGAGCACCGCTACCGCGGGACGGCTGGATCCGCGTCCTTCGTTGGAGAAGAGCAGTGCTTTCGATTCGAAGTAGGCCTCCATCGTTCCGTGAAAATCGAGGTGATCGCGGGTGAGATTGGTGAACACGACCACGCTGAATTCCGTGCCGAACACGCGCCGTTGCGCGAGGGCATGACTCGAGACTTCCATGGCCAGCCATTGAGTCCCGCGATCGACCGCCTCCCGCAGATACTTCTGCAACGCAGGTGCTTCGGGCGTGGTGAAGCCGGTGGCTTGGTAGTCCCCGCCCCCTTTCCCGCCCAACGTTCCCAGCACCTCCGCGCGCTGTCCCGCCGCTTCCGCCACGCTTTGGACGAAGTGCGTCACCGTCGTCTTCCCGTTCGTTCCCGTCACGCCGCAAAGCTCCAACGCGCGCGACGGATGTGAAAAAAAAGCCGCGGCCGCGCGGGCCATGGCTTCGCGTGGGTCCGCCACCACAACCTGAGGGGTAGAGGCGAGCTCGGGCAAAAACCGTTTCGCCAAAAGCGCGGCGGCACCATGGTTCACGGCGGTGGCGGCGAAGTCGTGCCCGTTACTGGCCAGCCCTTCCAGACAGACAAACAGCTCTCCGCCGCCAACGCGCCGTGAATCCAACTCGATACCGCGAATGTCTACATCGCCGTCGCCCTTGAGCTCGTAGTCCGGGAGCGCCGAAAGGAGATCCCGGAGTCTCATGGTCAGCGCGACCCTGAGCGCACGGGCTTCGCGGGCCCCTTCTTCTCCTCCTGGGTCGGGGACGCCGGGGCTGGTGACGTTTTCCCAGCCAAGAGAAGTTGCGACCCGTCGCGATCTCCCGTGAGCACGATCGGTCCCTCGATCGGCGAGCCCGGTTCGGGCTCTTGCTCCGTCACCACGCCGCTTCCGTGCACTTCAACCTGCACACCGTAAGGCACCAGCACTTGCAGCGCACTGCGAAGCGGCATGCCTCGAAAATCGGGTAATCCATCGCCATCGGGCTCGAGACCCGCGTATCGCACGGTGGCCGCATTGGCCTCGCGCGTTCCCTTCCACACCGCTTTTCGCACCGTCTCCGGATGCGTGTCCTCGACGAGCAGCCGCTCGTACTTGGGTCGTATCCATGAATCAGGGAGACGGCCGAACGATTCGAGCATGCGCTTGAACACCGGCGCCGCGGCGGAACCGCCGAACGTGGCGCCTTGCGGCTCGTCGAGCAGGATGAAACAAACCAGCTTGGGATCCTCCAGTGGCGCAATCCCGACAAAGGATGCGTAGTGGGCCGCGGAGGAGTACGCCCCGTCTTTTAACTTTTCCGTGGTCCCGGTCTTGCCCCCGATATCCATCCAGTCCACGTTTGCGCTCTTGCCCGTTCCGGTCACCATCACTTCATGCATGAACGAGCGCAGCGTTGCCGCGGTGCCGGCATCGAGGGCACGCCGGACCGCCTGGGGGCGGCTTTCGAACAATACCTTTCCATCCGGTGAGGTCACCCGACGTACCAGTTGGGGGCGCATGAGCATCCCGCCGTTGGCGACCGCGGCGTAGGCCATCGCCATTTGAAGCGGCGTAACCATCACTTCGTAGCCGTACGCCATCGTGGCCGATGTACGCCCGGACCATTGCGAGGGCGCCTTCAGAATTCCCGAGGCTTCGCCTGCCAAACCGATCCCGGTGGGACTTCCGAAACCGAAGTTGCGCGCGGTCGTGTAGAGCCGGCTGCCGCACATGCGTCCGACCTTGGCGAACGCGATGTTGCTCGAGACCGCGAAGCAATCCTTGAACGTGATAAGCCCGTGCGACGTATGGTCGGTGACGGTAAACCCTCCGAAATTGAACCGCCCGTTTTCGCAATGGATCATCGTGTTGGGATGCATGATCCCTTCGGAGAGCGCGGTCGTGGCGGCAACGACCTTGAACGTGGAGCCTGGTTCGTAGGGATCGGTGACGACGCGGTTGCGCAAGGCGAGCCTGTCCGCGGCGCCCACGCGCGAAGGATCGTAGGTAGGCCATGACACCATGGCCAACACATCGCCGGTCTTGGGATCCACCGCGACCAACGCAGCGCTCTTCGCCTCCAGACTTTCCGCGGCGGCTTTCAGCTCCGAAGCGGCGACGTCTTGCAACGTGGCGTCGATAGTGAGCATGACGTCATTACCCGCGCGTGCGGATTTGCTCCGCCGGCCCAGCGCCAGATATGAATTTCCAAAACCGTCCCGCAGCTGGGTGGCCCAGCCCGGCTCGCCCTTTAACTCGTCGTCGAGTTCGTTCTCGATGCCGGCCTTTCCGTCTTCCTCGTGATCGATGAACCCGATCACGTGCGCGCCCGCTTCCGCGAGCGGGTACACGCGCTTCAACTCCAGCGATTGCGAGATGCCGGGCATGGACGCGAGCGCCACCCGCCGGTCCAGCATCGGTGTCACGCGATTGTCGATGTACACCTGGCGTCGCGAGCTCCGAAGCTTTTGCTCGATGGCACGACGAGGAAGCCCCAGCGCGGTGGCCAGCGTGGCCGCGGTCTTGGCGGGATTAACGACTTGGGTCGGGTCCGCGAGCACCGACTGGTTGTACATCGTGTAGGCAAGCGGTTCGCCGGTGCGATCCAGAATCCGTCCGCGTTCCGGCTGCAACCAGACCCGGCGCACTTGCTGCGACTCGGCGCGGCGAGCCATGTCCTGGCCTTGAATCAGGGTCAGCCAGCCCACGCGCACGAGCACGCTGCAGAGCGGAAGCACACAACATGCGGCCACGATCCAAAGCCGGGATCGTGTCCCCTGACCGATCATTTTCCGTTTGTGTCCTCGCGGGTCCCGGCGGAGGCTTCACGCACCCACGGAAATCCGGGGCTAGATTGATCCTGGCCGGGGAAGACGAGATCCACGATCTGCTCCGTGCCGGGTCGAATCATGCCCAGCTCGTGTTCGGCGCGATCTTCCACTTGCCCGAGGCTCGACAGGCGGTCGGCTTCCAGACGAAGCGCATTGACTTCGCTCTCGAGCTTGGTGCCCTCGTCACGTGCATGTTCGAGGCGCATCACCATGCGTTCGACGGTCGCTTGCTCCCACACCACCAGCATGACGAGAAGTGGTGTGGTCACCCACAAGACCATCGGGGTGGTGATTCGAGGACGGGTTCGTTCACGTGTAACGGAATGTTTACGCATCGGACGTTCTCTCCGCGGCTCGCAACCGAGCGCTGCGTGCGCGCGGATTGCGAGCGGTTTCGAAGGATGAGGGACGGATCGCTTTGGACGTGAGCACGCGCCAAACCGGATGCGGGTCGGGCAGGCCGGGATGCGGCCGCCCGGGGCGGACGGGACGAAAGGCCTGTTTCACGCGGCGATCGGTGAGACTTTCAAACGCAATCACGACCAAGCGTCCCGAGGGGGGAAGGACTCGGGCCGCCGCATCGAGGCCTTTATCCAGGGACGTGAGCTCACCGTTGACCGCGAAACGCAACGCTTGAAACGCCTGGGACAGATGACGCGGGTGGGAGAGACCGGCACGGCGCAATGCATCCACGAGATGCTGGGTGGTATCGAGACGGTTCGCGTTTCGCGCGGTCACGATCTCCCGCGCGAGGCGATTCGCCTTCGATAGTTCGCCGTAGTCCCTGAGCAGCTCCGCCAAATCGCCCTCCTCGATGGCGGCAAGAAACTCACGCGCGCCCAACGGCGCGTCACGATCGAGCGTCATCCGCAAGGGGGCGTTCACCAGATACGAAAAGCCTCGATTGGGATCGTCGAGCTGTAAGCTTGAAATCCCGAGATCGAGCAGGATGCCCGCCGGAGCCCCCCCGGACCGGCCGAGCACGTTTTCCATGTCACCAAAATCTGCGTGTTCAAGCTGCGCTCGAGACCCGAAGGAGCCGAGTCTCTCGCGCGCCGTCTCGAGCGCGGCCGGGTCCTTGTCCAGACCGATGAGCCGCGTCTCCGGAAATCGCTGGAGCAACGCTTCCGCGTGTCCGCCCGCTCCCACGGTGCCATCCACATAGAGGCCCTTGGGATCGGTGACCCAGAAGGTCAGAGCCTCCTCGATGAGGACCGGCTCGTGACCCCACGGTCTATTCACGCGATCAAGGCCGCTCCACGAACACCCGGCGGGACCCTACCTCCACGAACGCGGGTTCCGCGGTTTTGCCCTCCAGATCCAGTGCGTCGTAAACATCGAGCTTGTCCAGCACGCCCGCCGCCGCCGCAATGTCGCGCAGGTAGCGGCTTGGCGTGATGAACGCGGTCACTCCGCCGCGATAGCGGCGATGTTCCACCGCATCCGCGACCGATTTGAGCCCGCGAAAATCCCAATGCTCGACGCGACGCAAATCGACTACGACACGAGACACGCCCTGGGCCGCCAGCGCGCGAAGGCGCTTGGCAAGCTCACTCAAGTCACTGCTCGTTAGGCCGCCCTCCAGGCCCAGCAAGCAGATTCGCCGTTCATCGGACTGGACGGCCCAGAACATGTCGCTTTGAATCCCTTCGAGGGCGGGACCTCGATCGCCCCGGCGACGCGTGCGCGGTAATTGCGCCGGCCGGGGCAATCGTGGCTCGGAAAAGAGGGCGTCCCGAACGGTTCGGCCCCCGTGCCCTCCATCGGGAGCGAACGCGCGTTCGGGACGCCGTTCAACTAGGGCAACGCCGCTCCGGGAAGAGCGGGCGTTGCCATCGCCGCGCGCATCAGGTGCTCGAGCATCCGGTCGTATTCCAGGTCTGCCGCAGGACGCGTGACTGTGTTGCGGCCGGTTACCTCCACCTGAGGCCATTCGTCGGCGTTCCATACTTCAAGGCGCGAAGCCATGCCGACCACCATGATGCGAGACTTGCCGGCGCCCAATCGCAGCCAGGCGTGATGTTCGGGTGTCAGCATGATTCGCCCTTCAGGATCCGTGTGCGTGCGCTCCATCCGAGGGAGGCAGCACCGCGTGGCTTCCAGAAAATCGGGAGTGATATAGTCCAGCCGGCCAAGGCGCGACTGAAGATCGTCCCAGTTGGTCATGGGAAACACGCTCAGCGCTCCCCCATACCAGGGGATGAGCACGGCGTGATGGGTATAGCCAGAGGGTTGGGGATCCGCCCCGAACTGCGGCCGGTACTTGGGAGGCAAGCTGAACCGTCGCTTCTCGTCGACACTGCATTCCTGCTTGCCGATCATGAGTTGCACGGCCCGGTCTCCCGTCCAATGTCCGAGTCGGTCGGTTCTTCAAATCCGTCCCCCAGGCAGTCAAAAGCTTGGGACAGCTTGGGTGATTTCCCCACACGCAAGATATCTCCGGGTTGGAACAACCGTCAACCCAAGATTTTCAGCGCACCCAAAAAAATTTTATGGACCTGTAAGTTATTATAACCCAATGGCTTGATGAGCGATATGCGCCGAGCCATGCCCCTGTACTGCCTAGCTTTGGCTGTTTATATCCTGGCCGGAATCGCCGGGTCCCACCGTTATCCCCGGGTTTGGGTGGATGAGGGTTGGGTGGCCGAGGTGGGATGGACCAAAGCCCAGGGGGGGCCGTTGGGAAACCCCTCCCACGGGCCGCTCTACGAGTACGATCACCGCGTTTACTGGATGCCTCCCTTGTACTTCCTGGCTCTAGCCGGCGCAGATCGTGTCGCTTCGGACCCTTTAGCTAGCGGCCGAATGCTGTCGTCGGTTATTGGCGCGCTGGAGCTGGGGGTGCTGTTTTGGCTGGCGGTTCGCCTGTTTTCAGCATTTGGTGGGAGTCAATCCCAAAGCCTTTGGGTGCTTTGGGTGACTGTGGCGTTCACGCTGGACCCCACCCTGTGGAAAGTCCACCGATCCATCCGGTTCGAGCCGCTCACCGGATTATTGCTCTTATCTGCGATTGGCTCTGCGGCTCTGGGTCCGCGGCGAGTTGCTTGGTTGGGCGGGGCAGTATTTTCCGCGTTGGCCACGCTCACCCATCCCACCGGAGTTCTCGCCCTTCCCGCTTCCCTGGGAGCATGGCTTTATCGCGGTCCGGAGAAACGTTGGGTGTCGGTGGTGGGTGCTCTGGGTGTGTTCCTGCTCCTTCTATTTCCCTATTTCGGCTATCTGGCTCAGGACCGATCGTTCGGGTTTGCCAACGTGCTTGGCCAGAATGCGCCGCATGTCACCGGCCGTTCGGAACCGGTCATCTGGCAGTGGTTTCATGAGTGGACGCGCTACCGAAACTATTTCGCGTGGCCGCATCTGGTTGTGCCGTGCATTTTCTGGGTTGTCACACTGATTCTTGCCGTCCGGCAACGTGCGCCGCGTTGGCTCTTGTGGACGATCGCCATTCTCGCGGGCGGCTTTGCCTGCCTGCCCAACAAAACCGAGCTCTATCTCACCTTGATGGCGCCCTTCCTGTATCTTCTCGCCGCCTGGACGGCACAGCGTCTCCCCTACCGAAAGGCGGTTTGGGCGGGCGCGGTGCTTTGGCTATCTGTTCTAGCCGCCGCCGACCTGGCCCTCCTCCATCGAAACCGCGATTGCCGGTACCGCGATTGGGTGGCGCCCTTGGCGCAGTCAGTCCCGGAGCATGCATCCGTCGCGGGAACGTTCGTGACCTGGTTCGCCTTTCATGATCATCCGTACTACGAGTTGCATCGGCGTCGAGCCGGGGATCTGGCCGATGCGCGTCCCGAACTCGTGATCTGGGGCGACACGCACGAAACCGATCCCATCTTTTTTCGCTTGCGCGCAGAGCTGGGTCCCTTTCTCGCCACGCATGCGGACACGCTGGCCACATCGGCCTCAGGCTGTTATGGCAATGCCGCTTTGCTCAGACCCCACTGGGACGCGCTCGACCCACACGTTGCGGCAACTTGGGAACGATTTGGAAAAGGAGATCCGGCGTCATGATCACGGCGCGTTGCCTTTACTTGGCAAAGCTCCCCGCATTGGGCCTCTTGTTGTTGCTTCCGTCTCTCGGTCTTGCCGAACCGTTTGGCGAAACCGGGACGCTCAATCCCGCCGTGCCCTCGCCCGATCAAGTGCTGGGATACCCGCTTGGAACGCGCTTCACGCCGCATCACCGCATCCTCGCTTACTTGGATTCGCTCGATCGCGCGTCGGACCGGATACGACTGGAGCAGTACGGCACGACGAACGAAGGCCGGCCGCTCGTTCTCCTCACCATTTCCGATCCACAGAATCTGGCCAAGGTTGCCGAGCTACAAGCCGCATACGCCAAGCTTGCCGATCCGCGACATACCGATGACACGGCCGCGCGAAAACTCGCGGATGAATTGCCGGTCGCGGTATGGCTTTCCTACAACATTCACGGGAACGAAGCCTCGTCGAGCGAAGCGGCGATGGGGGTGGCCTACCGGCTGGCCGCTTCGCAGGATGCGGCGACGCAGGAGCTCTTGCGTCACGCGGTCGTGCTCATCGATCCATGTCTCAATCCGGATGGGCGCGACCGTTACGTGAATTGGATCAATGGTGTCGAAGGCAGCCGTCCCGATCCTTTGTCCTCGGGACGCGAGCATCATGAGCCTTGGCCGGGCGGGCGTTACAACCATTACTTGTTCGATCTCAATCGGGACTGGGCATGGCTCACCCAAACCGAATCCCAAGCCCGCGTGCACGCGTATCTGAAATGGCGGCCGCAAGTGCACGTGGACTTCCACGAGATGTACGCGAATTCGAGCTATTTCTTCTTCCCCCCCGAAAAGCCCATTCACGCCTTGTTCCCTCCGCAAGTGTTGCAATGGGGAAACACGTTCGGCCGTGGTAACGCGGCGGCCTTCGATGCCCGCGGATGGCCGTACTACACCGCCGAATCGTTCGACTTGTATTACCCCAGCTATGGCGATTCGTGGCCTACGTTTCAGGGCGCGATCGGGATGACCTACGAGCAAGCAGGACATTCGGTCGCGGGACTGGCGTTTCGGAAGCAAGACGGCGATACGCTCACGTTGACCGCGCGTGCGCACCACCATTACGTGGCTTCTCTGGCCACCATTCAAACCGCGGTCGAGCATCGACGCGATCGCTTGATGGATTTCCATCGCTTCTTCGTGCGGGATAAGTCGTCGGGGACGCAGGCTTACGTGTTCCCGCCCGGGGACGATCCCCCGCGCACGGCGGAGCTGATGACGCTCTTGATGGCACACGGGGCTGAGGTCTACATGGCTCGTGAATCTCTCTCCCCTTCAGGTCTTCATCCTTATGAGGGAGGAAAAGAGGCTCGAAGCTTGCCAGCGGGGACGTTTGTCGTGCCGCTCGACCAGCCGTTATATCGATTCTTGCAAGCAGTATTGGAACCTAACCCTGCTCTCCCCGACACGTTCTTTTACGACGTGAGCGCGTGGGCGCTCCCTTACGCGTTCGGCGTGCAAGCTTATTGGAGCAGCAGCAAGGTGAACGGCAAGCTGACTCGATTGCAGACGACTGCCGATTTACGATATCCCGTTTACGGAGCGGTTCCCCCAGAGACCACCGGTATCCATGATCCACTAGAGATCAGGGGAGAGCTCATCCGGCCCGAAGCCAGCTATGCGTATCTCATCCCCTGGTCACGCAACGACGCCGCACTTGCTGCGTCTCAGCTCCTCGCCAAAGGCGTGCGCGTACACTTCATCGATCGCAAGATCCAGGTTGGATCCGACGCGTTCTCGGAAGGCACGTTGATCGTGTTCCGTAACGACAATGACGCGCGGTTACCGGCCATCATGCGGGAGGTCGTGCAGGCGACCGGCACACGCGCGGTAGGCGTGTCGTCGGGTCTCACCGATTCCGGTCCCGATCTGGGCAGCGACCACGTGCGCTCCTTGAAACAACCTCGGGTGGCGTTGCTTTCCGGTGATGCGGTGGGTCCCAGCTCGTTGGGAGCGTGCTGGTATTTGCTCGATCACGTTTACAACGTGCCTCATTCTCTGGTGCAGATAGGCGATCTTTCCGAGAGCGTGCTCAACAACTACACCGTGCTCGTGTTTCCGGATGACAAAGCAGGCGGCTCCGGGTATTCGGCGTTGGTCGATTCGACCAAGGTTTCGGTCATCAAGCGTTGGGTGCAAGGCGGCGGCGTGTTCGTGGGGCTCGGGGGCGGCGCGTTCTTTGCCGCCGCGGATAAAGCGGGTTTTTCCACAGTCAAAAGCCTGCCCGATAGCGCAGGCAAGACGTCGATAAAAGGGGAAGATCGCAAAAACCTGGAGTTGAAGCGAAAGCTGGAAACGGAAGCGGAACGCGAGCATCGCGAACGAATCGAGGAAGTTCCCGGCACCATCTTCAGAATCAAGATGGACCCGCTGCACCCATTGAGTTTCGGCTACTCCGGAGAGGCGCAGGTGTTCAAGCAGTCACGCCAGGCTCTGGACTTGGGTCCCGAAGGAACGAACGTCGCCTGGTTCACCGCAAGCGCAAGAGTCTCCGGTTATGCATCTAAAGAGAACGTGGATCGATTCAAGGAAAAGCCCTTTCTCATCGATGAGCCGCGCGGGCGCGGACATGTGGTGCTGTACGTAGAGGACCCAAACTTCAGAGTGTTTTGGTACGGCTTGAACCGCATGTTCCTGAACAGCATTTACTTCCTTCCCAGCATGGTTTCCCGATGAAACACTGGCTCTTGAAGACTGATCCCGATACGTTCGCCTGGAAGGATCTGGAGAACGCACCGGGGAAGAAAACGATCTGGGACGGCGTGCGCAACTATCAGGCTCGCAATCTAATGCGGGACGACATGTCGGCGGGTGACCTGGCGCTCTTCTATCACTCGCAATCGGATCCGCCCCTCGTCATGGGCATCGTTCGCATTACCAAAACGGGTATCGCGGATCCAACGCAGTTCGATCGCAAATCGAAGTACTACGATGCCGATGCGAACCCTGCCGAGCCGAGATGGATGACCATCGAGATCCGTCTCGAGCGGGCATTACCCAAGCCGGTGCCGCTCCCCGACCTCCGCGGCGCTCGCGGTCTCGAGAACATGGTGCTGCTCCGGCGGGGAAGCCGGCTTTCCGTGCAGCCGGTGACGGACAAGGAGTGGACGATCGTCGTGCGCATGGGTGGGTTGTAGGCCGTGTTTGTGGCACGCATTATTCCAAGGTCCCCAAGGAGGTGAGCGGCATGCGTCGTCCCGAAGGCGTGACCATTCTTGCCATGTGGTACTTCTTGAGCGCATCCGTGTGCGTGCTTGGGCTGGGCGGGCTTGCCATCGGACTCCTGGGACTCTGGAGCAACCACGGCTTTCACGACGTTGTTTTCGGCACGATGGGCATGCTGCTAGCTGTCGTCGCCGTTTCGATGCTGGCGGTGGCATTCGCGTTGACGGCTTGGGGACTATGGAGACTCAAGCCATGGGCTCGTGGCGCGTCGATCGTGCTCGCCATCCTGCAGCTCATCCTGATCCCGATCGGCACTATTGCCGGTATCGCCATCCTGACCTATCTGCAACGAAACCCGGAAGCAAAAGCGGCATTCGGAATTCCGCACAAGGACTCACGCGTGGTGCCGCCGGCACCGCGCGCGTAGCCGACTCCTACCGCTTTCAATCAAAACCGCAGAGGCTCCATAGGTGACCTCCCGACGGGAGACCATCCACTTTTTCGGACGTCCGGCATAAGTGGGAGGGTTTGAAGTATTTCCTACCAGTGCGTCTAGCGCTCCATTGATAAGGCGCGTTTTTAAAAAAACCATGATTGGAGAGTTCGCTGATGCTTTGGACCATCGCCGTTATCTTGCTAATTCTGTGGTTGCTTGGCTTCTCCTTGCACGTGGCCGGTGGGCTCATCCACCTCTTGCTCGTCTTGGCCATCATCGTGGCCTTGATTCGGATGCTTCAGGGCCGCCGACCGGTCTAGACACAACTGGCGCTGGCGCCGGTTGTCGCCACTGGTTTCGAAACCAGTGGACTCGTTGCGACTTGGTCCGGACCGAGTGAGTGCAACTCGGTCTGGACCAAGTACAATTAGTGCGTGTTCACCGACGCCGATGATTTGTTCTCGAAACTCAAGTCTCGGCAATAAATATAGAGAATCGACATTGCGTCGATATCGGCTTTGGTCGTGTTGTTGTACTTGGTTACGAGCTCGTATTTGTGGTCGTGATAAAGAGGAATCCCTTCGAGACTCGAGATCTCGTCCATGTGGGCAACACCGAGCTTGTCGCTCCAATCAGCAGCCTGGACCGTGAACACGGTCTCATTCGTGGTGAGATCGCGGAGGGCCAGGGACTCGCCGAACGGATGAAGGTGCCCGGTCACGTAGTGCACGGTAGTGTCGAAGGGCAGATCCAGCTGGTCGTCTATGGGGGTGTGCGATTCGTACTCGCCCGGACTTACCAACCAGTGGATTGTTTTCTCGGGTCCCACGGATTGTACGAAGCCGTGTTTGGAGGCGGTTCGCCCCTGAAACGGACCACACGCTTGGCCGGGATGCGTTCCCATCGTGCAGGCGCCGTCGGTCACTGCATGACCCATCGGCTCATAGCCGTATAGCGCGCGGCGGAAAACCGGGTGCATAGGCCGCACCCCGTCCGGCACGTAGAAGACTTTCGTTCGAAAACGCGCGAGCACGGTGCGATCCCTCACGTTCTGGTTCAATGACATGGCCAGAAAATCCAGCGGCTCCCCGCCGTGCACTGGAACGCCAAATCCCTCCGGTAAGTGCTGGGACAACCGTCCCGGCACGAGGGTAAAGAGGCGCCAATCCAAGTGCGTGTCGCCCCCGAAGGACGCGTTGTGCGCCTCGGGCGTGTTGCCTTTCTCGCTGAGAGTGAGATTGGCGTGACAGAAGAACTCGGGCGAGATCGCCGTCTCTCCATCCTTGCCCATCACTGTGGTTTCGATGCCGGTTACCCAGATGAGCGCGTTCGGATCTTCATGCTCCAGGCGAATGCCGCCGAGCACGCCATAGGGCCCCTGCATGGAGTGATAAATGCGATCGAGCGTGTAGGTTTGCGACAGCAGGGTGACCGAGCCCGCCCCTCTATCGTTCACATCCTGGCCGACAACTTGGGCGGCATCGGCTCGATGGAGAAGCCGTTGGGCGAGGAAATAGCCCCCGACCATGAGCAGCATGTATGGAAAAACGAGGAGGTAACCTTTTTTCATGATGGCCTTTGGCAAGTAGCTCCCCCTCTGGCGGCCATAATTGTATCAGAGGAATTAACGGATTTCGGGGTAGGAAGCTTTAGTTCGCGGGGGCGACGTCCACGCGCGCATCGTTGAAACAGGCCCCATCGCCCAAATCGGTAAACGTATCCGGGGATAGCGCGTTAGCCGTCCGCCCATTCTGAGTGTGGCGGCTCCAGAGGCCCTTGGGTAGACAAACGACACCCGGCCGTATCGAGTCAGACAGCGTTACGCGGCACATCACTTCTCCCGACGCGTTCCACACCCGCACCAAGTCATTAGTTCGAATCCGCCGCGGCTCCGCATCGGCGCGCCCACCCAGCCGGGGGCGCCGCCGATTCTTGCAATGGGGTTTGGCGGGCGCGGCCGCCGCGGGCGCGGCCGCGGCGGTCGCGCGGCGCGGAGGTCTGGCGCGCGCCGCCGGCGACAAGCTGCCCGAGGGGAAGATGCC
>Ga0207675_100003812_pt1 | contig 14672 bp, 12 predicted proteins | sample KBSSwiS42_FD_184305 | JGI IMG/M metagenome (GOLD analysis project Ga0207675, IMG submission 184305) | Switchgrass rhizosphere microbial communities from Kellogg Biological Station, Michigan, USA - KBS Switchgrass S4-2 (SPAdes) (version 2) | ecosystem: Host-associated > Plants > Roots >... | reverse complement strand
ACCAGGCCGACCGCGTCGGCCTGCGCTATGTCTACGAAGCCGGCTACGACGAGACCAAGGCTCCGGCGCTCTGGAAGCGCTTCGCCGAGAAATACGGCGACGGGAACAAGGTCACCAACTTCTTCTTCGGCGACCACTCCCTCGCCCTCGAGCGGGCGAAGAACCTCCAGACCGAGATCGCCCGCAACTACAGCGACCCGGTCAAGGATCCGCCGACCTCCGAAGGGGTCGCGCGTCTCGACCCGGCGAAGACTCGGACAGGCTCCTAGAGCGACTTCAGGTACTCGACGAGATCGCGACGCTCCTGATCGTTCAGAGTCAGGCCGCGCGTCGTGACGTAGTGGCTCACCACCGCCTCGAGAGTCGGGAAGCGGCCGTCGTGGTAGAAGCCGCCCTTCTGGTGCGTCCACAGGCCCTTCAAAGGCGAAGTCCGGTAGCGATCGTCGGGTGAGCGCGACGCCTGGAAGTCGTCGATGTGGATCTCCTCCGCCGTGTGCATGTTCCACCCGGGCTCGGTGAACAGCGGCGGGACGTGGCAGGTGGCGCAGGTGCCCGGGCCGTTGAAGACCGCGCGGCCCCGCTGCGCCGCGGCGGCGTCGTACGAGCCGGCGGGCGCCGGCGGCGCCGGGATGGCGAGCTGGTAGAAGTGCAGCGCGGCCAGCTTCGGCGTGATGCGGTCCACGGAGTTGCGGACGTCGCCGCTCCCGGCGCGCGCCGCCACCGGGAACTTCACCGGGTCGTTCAGCCGCGGATCGAAGAAGGTCCCCTGGCCGTGCATCTCGAGATTGGCCACGAAGGCGTTCCAGTACGTCACCGATCCCCAGCCGGTCCACGTGTGCAGGTTGACGCCGGCGAGCCCGAACGCGGGCGGCAGGAGCGTGGCCGCCGACTTGCCGTCGGGTCGGAAAGCCTTGCCGTCGAGGAACAGCTCGGCGTCGAACTTGCCGGGCCCCCAGCTGTTCAACACCGCGCGTACCGTGTCTTGATTGGTCTGCAGCAGATCGGCGACGACGCTGAGATCGGGCGCGAGCGCGACGATCGCGCCGACGTTCAGATCGCGGTTCGGCCAGCCGTCCAGCCGCTTGCCGATGCCGGGTGCGACCGAGTTGTCGACCGTCGAATGGCACAGAGAGCACTGGATGCCGACGGTCGCGAGCTTTCCGTCAGCGCCGCGTTGCCCGGCGACGCCGATGACGGCGTTGAGATCGAGCAGCGCGAGCGTGACCGCCGGATCGTTGAGATTGACGCGGCCGGCGCGAATCGCCTTGATCAGATCCGATGGCAGCGCTTCAGCGTCCACCTTGAGGCCGACCGCCAGCGCCGTCGCCGGGCTCACGCCCGGCCCGACACCGCCATTGGCCTCGCCGGCGATCGCCTGGTGCAGCTTCAGCGCGCCGCTCCAGAACGCTTCGTCGCCGAACGTGTCGAACCGGAAGATCCGCTTGCCGTCTTCCAGCATCTTCGCGGCGTGCTTGCGCGCCGCGTCTTCGAACGAGTTGTCGCGGCCGGCTTCGCTGTAGCCGACCGCGCCGAGCGAGACGAACAAGATGATCACCAGCCAGCGTCGCATCCGAGTCCTCCTTCTGCTTACGCGGGAATCCGCTGCCGATCGCCGAGGATGCTGGCGGCCGCGGAACGGCTGCGCACGTCCGCACCCACGCCGGCCTCGGTGAGGCGGGCGAGCGTGAACGCGGCAATGGCCATCGCGACGTCACGCACCGCGACGTCGAAGTAGTGGCCGGTCGTCACCAGGTTGACGGCGATGCCGACGAGCCACGCGGCGGCGACGTAGCCGCCGAAGCGGGTGATGCCGGCGAGGATCGCGGCGCCGACCACCATCTCGACGATGCCGATGACGTGCATGAACGACGACGCGCTCATCGGCAGAACGTGCGCGGCGATCGGGCTGAGGTAGGCCGGCCAGTCGGCCAGCAGGTTGAAGAACTTGTCCAGGCCGGCCAGGAACGCGGCGGCGCCAAGGCCGGTCCGCAGCGCCCACCAGGGTGTCGTCAGACGATCGAAATTCATGAAGCCTCCTGCCGATGAGAGGCCGGGAGGCGCGAAAAGGTGACAGCGGACGGGCTTGCAACCTGCGGCCGGGGTTGGGACTCTAATCGGGTATGGAGACCATCGCCCCGGCGATCCGCGCGTCGTCCGCGCTGTCGGATACCGATATCGTCCGCCGCGTCCGCGCGGGGGACAGCGCGCTGTTCGAGGTGCTGATGCGGCGCCACAACCAGCGGGTGTACCGCGCCGCCCGCGCCGTGATCCGGGACGAGGCCGACGTCGAGGACGTGATGCAGCAGGCCTACATCAACGCCTACACGCATCTCGGCCAGTTCGAGGAGCGGGCGCAGTTCTCCACCTGGCTGACGCGCATCGTGCTGCACGAGGCGTTCAACCGGCGCCGCAAGACGCAGCGGTCCGAGTCCCGGGGAGCCACGGAATCACAGCTGGACGAGGGCGGTGGAGATTACATGGATACGTTCGAATCGCCGGCGGCGGATCCGGAGCGCCAGGCCTACGCGCAGGAGTTGACGCGCGTGCTCGAAACCGCGGTCGACTCGCTGCCCGAGACCTATCGCACCGTGTTCATGCTGCGCGACATCGAGGGGCTGAGCACGAGCGAGACCGGCGAAGGCCTCGGGATCGGCGCCGAGGCGGTGAAGACGCGGCTGCATCGCGCGCGGGCGATGATCCGCCGCGCCGTCACGGCGCAGATTGGCGAGGTGGCGGCGGGCAGCTTCCAGTTCCACGCGCCGCGCTGCGACCGTGTCGTCAACGCCGTGCTCGCGCGAATCGGCGAGCTCCAGCGCGCGCAGCAGCCAGCCTCCGGTTCCCGGCCGGGTCAGTAGAGTTCACCTCACAAATTGCCGGCACCGGAGGGAACGGCGACGGCGGCAAGACGCCTCGCTTCGCGAGCCGAGGTCGACACGCCGGAAAAACCGCGCGCCGCTCGGCGCTCGTCCGCTGCGCGACGGTCAGGGTTGTTGCGGCATCCGCGCACGGGATAAGCAGAGCTTCGGGCAACGCCACCAACAAGCCAGAGCCACGAGACCGGATTCCTGGGCTGTCGGCGGCACCACCCCAGGCGGCGTGCGCGTCGTGAGCACAGGCGCTGGAGGACACGGTTGCCATGCCAGCCGTCCTTCGGCCCGCGGACGCGATGTGCCCGGTGCCCTCGCCGTCGCGGCCGCCTATGAGAGGGCTCTGGCCTCCTGCAGTAAGATGGCGGCGCCATGGCGCGCCAGCAGCCGGATCCGAAAATCGAGCCGCTCGAGAAGCCGAAGGCGGAATGGCGCAAGCTGCTTCCGCCCGAGGCGTATGCGGTGCTGTTCGAGGAACGGACGGAACGCGCGTTCTCGAGTCCCCTCGACAAGGAAAAGCGCCACGGCACGTTCATCTGCGCCGCGTGCTACCTGCCGCTCTTCACGTCCACGGCGAAGTTCGACAGCGGCACCGGCTGGCCCAGCTTCTATGAGCCGATCGCCGGCCGCGTCGGCACCAAGCGCGACTTCTGGCTCGTCGTGCCGCGCACCGAGTATCACTGCGCGCGCTGCGGCGGGCACCAGGGCCACGTCTTCAACGACGGGCCGAAACCAACCGGACAGCGCTGGTGCAACAACGGGCTGGCGCTCCAGTTCGTGCCCGACGGCAGCGCGCCGCCGGCGCTGAGGACGTGAGCGCGCGATGCAGCGCAGCCCTTGAGGGCTGCCCCCAGGAAGAAAGATCATGAGGCGTTTCATTGTCACCGCTGCCATCGCCGCCGCCATCGCGCTCGTGCCACGGCCGCAGCCGGCGCACGCGCAGGGTGGCGACGCGCGTTACGAGAAGGCGACGTTTGCCGGCGGCTGCTTCTGGTGCATGGAGCCGCCGTTCGACGAGCTGCCCGGCGTCATCTCGACGACCTCCGGCTACACCGGCGGCCAGAAGAAGAATCCCACCTATGAAGAGGTGTCGGCCGGCGGCACCGGGCACGCCGAGTCGGTCGAGGTGGTGTTCGATCCCGCGAAGGTGACCTACCAGCAGCTGCTCGACGTTTTCTGGAAGAACGTCGATCCGCTGACGGCGGATCGACAGTTCTGCGACATCGGATCGCAGTACCGCTCGGCGATCTTCTATCACTCCGACGAGCAGAAGCGCCTGGCGGTGGCGTCGAAGAAGGCGATCGAAGACTCGGGCCGCTTCAAGCAGCCGATCGTCACCGAGATCGTCCCGGCGTCGGCCTTCTATCGCGCCGAGGAGTATCACCAGGACTACTACAAGAAGAATCCGATTCGCTTCAAGTACTACAAGTACGGCTGCGGCCGCGCGAAGCGGCTCGAGCAGCTGTGGGGCAAATGAGGGCCACGTCGATGCGCCAGCACCGGATCACGCGTCGCGCGGCGCTGCAGAGCGTCGGATCGATCGTCGCGACGACGGTCGACGCGGCGCAGCCGTCGCGCGGCGGCGCCGGCATTCGGCTGGTGCCGCGCGAACAGCTGGTCAACGTGCTCGAGTATGAAGATCAGGCGAAACGCGTGCTCGCTCCCGCCGCCTACGCCGCCATCGCCGGCGGCGACCGATCCGCCTTCGAGCGCATCACGCTGCGGCCGCGCATGATGGTGCCGGTCCTCGACCTGAATCTCAGCGTCACGCTGTTCGGCCAGCCGATGTTCGCGCCGATTCTCGTGGCGCCGGTGGCGCGCCAGGCCGACTTCCACGCCGACGGCGAGCGCGCCACGCTGGCGGGCGCGACGGCGGCGAAGGCGGTCGCCGTCATCAGCAGCCATGCGAGCACGCCGCTTGCTGCGCTTGCCGGCGCCGCCGCGGCGCCGCACTGGTATCAGGTGTTCGCGCAGGACGCGTCCGCGGCAGCGCGTATCAAGGACGCGGTGGCCGCAGGCTGCCGCGCGATCTGCGTCACGCTCGGGGCGCCGCCGGCCGGCGGTTCGGCGGCGCCGGCCAAAGGCGCGCGGGCAGCCGCATCGACGCTGAAGGCGGATCTCGCCGCCCTCGACGCGCTCACCCGAGGCGTCGACGTCCCCATCGTCGTGAAGGGCATTGCCACGCCGGACGAAGCGCGGCTCGTGCTGCAGCACCGCGTGCAGGGAATCATCGTCTCCCCCTACAACGCGAAGAGCGATGCCGAGGCTTCGATCCTGGCGCTGCCGCAGATCGTCGACGCCGTCGGCGGCCGCGCTGCGGTCCTCGCCGACGGCAGCTTCCGGCGCGGCACCGACATCATCAAGGCGCTCGCCTTCGGCGCGCAGGCGGTGCTGGTCGGACGGCCGGTGATGTGGGGGCTCGCCGCCTACGGCGCGGCCGGCGTCCAGGGCGTCGTCGAGATGCTGCAGACCGAGCTGGCGCGTTACATGGCGATGTGCGGCAAGCCGAATCTCGCCGCGCTCGATCGCACGATGCTGCGCGTGCATCGGCCCCCGCGCGAGCGCGGCGCTGGAACCGCCGGCCAGGAGCAGGGCAATGGGCGCGCTTGAACAACGCTGGCTGCAAAGCCGCTCGCGCCGCCGCGCGTTGAGGTCGCTCGCCGCGCTCGCGGCCGGCGCGCCATTCGCCGCCGCCGCGGCGCAGCAGGACCCGCGGCCGCTGAAGGATCACCGCCGCACGCCGGGGCTCGACGAGATGTTCTCCTCGTTCGACTTCGAGCCGGTGATGTTCGCCAACGTGCCGCTGTCGGTCTACGACTACACGGCGCACGGCGACGGCTCGGAGTTCACGCTGCGCCGCAACCGCGAGGCCTTCGACTGGGTCGATCTCGCGCCCGGCAAACCGATCGATCGCGCCCGCGTCGACTTGTCGTCGGAGCTGCTCGGCCTGAAGCTGAAGTATCCAATCATGGTCGCGCCCACCGCGGCCATGGTGCCGCTGCATCCCGATGGCGAGGCGGGGATGCATCGCGCAGCGACCGCGGCGTCGACGACGCCGATGATCGTCAGCCAGAACACCAGCATGCCGATCGACCGCATCGCCCCGGCCGCCACCGGGCCGCTGTGGTGGCAGCTCTATCCCTACCCGCCGCAGGGGCGTGAGACCCAGCGGGACGTGCTCGACAAGGCGCAGGCCGCCGGCTGCAGCGCCGTCGTCGTGACGGTGGATCAACAGGCGTCGTACTACGAACGCACCGCGCAGGATCGCAATCTCGGCGGCACGCCGCGCCAGGGCGGGCGCGGCGGCGCACCCGCCGGCGCTGCGCCGACGAGCGGCCCTGCGCTCTATCGCCTGGGCACCGGCCGCCTCTGGTACACGTGGAAGTACCTGGACGAAGTGCGGCAGATGATCAAGGTGCCGCTGGTGGTGAAAGGGATCCTCACGGCCGAGGACGCGGCGCTCTGCCTCGAGCACGGCGTCGACGCGATCATCGTCTCCAATCACGGCGGCCGATCGATGGACTACGGACCCTCGACCCTCGAGGTGCTGCCGGAAATCGTCGCCGCGGTGAAAGGGCGAGTGCCGGTCCTCACGGACAGCGGCTACCGCCGCGGCAGCGACATCCTGAAAGCGCTCGCGCTCGGCGCGAACGCCGTGCTCCTCGGCCGGACGACGCGGTGGGCGCTGGCTGGGTTCGGGCCGGCGGGGGCGCAGAAGCTGCTGGAGATGATGCAGCAGGAGCTCGTGGACGCCGCTGCTGCCGCCGGCCGCGCAACGTTGGCCTCGATTGACGCGACGGTGGTGAGAACGAACTTTACGTAGGGGGCCGAGCAAGCTCGGCCCCCACAGGTGTCACGCCCCCCGAAACCGACGCACTTTCTCCCGGTTCCCGCACGTCTTCATATCGCACCACCGCCGCGCGCGGTTCTTGGTCGTGTCGAGGAACAGCCACGCGCAGTCTGCCGCCGCGCAGGTGCGGACACGATCGAGATCGGGCGAGGTGAGGAGGTCGACCGCCGAGCGCACCACCGGCGTCAGCGGTGACGCGAGATCCTCCTCGTCCGGTTGGGTGTCGAGCGTGAAGCCGTCCTTCGCCGCCACCAGGCGGGATCGCTGGAACGCCGCCGGCACCGCGTCGTTGATCATCGCCAGATCGGCGGGCCGCGGCGCGCGCCCGCCAGCCCGCGCGGCGAACACGCGATAGATCGCCTCGCGCAGCTCGATCGCGCGCGCGAGCGCGCGGCGCGCCTCGGCCGGCTGTGCCGCCGCCCGACGCAGCAGCGCCTTGGCCCGGCGCGGCGCGACCGCGCCCGCCTGCCCGGCCCACGCGGCGAAGTCGCCGTACGACACGAGGTGGTCGTCGGGCTCGTCGCAGCCGCGCCAGCCGACGGTGTTGGCGAAGTCGAGGCAGAGGCGGCCGCCGGCGACATCGAAGCGGTAGTCGGCGCTGCGCGCGGTGACGTCAGCTGTAACCATCAAAAGACTGTTGACAGGTTAGCATGCGGCCGATGTAACCTTCAATATTGTTTTCGGAGGTTACATGGGCCGCAGCCGGACGCTCCTCGCCTTCTTCGCCATCTACGTGATCTGGGGTTCCACCTACTACGCGATTCGGGTCGCGGTCGCGTCGATCCCGCCGCTGGCGATGATGGCGGTGCGCTGTCTGGCGGCCGGCTTGATCCTCCACCTCTGGACCCGCGTGTCCCGGGCCTCCGCGCCCGCGGTGTCGGGCGGCCGGGACGAGGGGGCGGCGGCCGCAGGCGCGTGGCGCGCCGCGTTGATCGCCGGCGGCCTGCTGTTCCTCGGCTCGCACGGCACGCTGGCGTGGGCGGAGCAGCGCGTCGGCTCCGGCGAGGCGGCACTGCTGGGCGCGAGCGACCCGCTCTGGCTGACGCTGATCGACTGGCGATGGGGCAGCGGCCGCATGCCGGGCGGCCGCGGCTGGGTGGGGCTGGCGCTCGGCTTCGCCGGCGTCGCGCTGCTGTTCGCGCCGGCGTGGACCGCCGGCGCCGCGCAGCTCGCGCTCGGCCATGCGGCGGTCGTCGTCGCCGCCCTGGCGTGGGCGGCCGGCTCGATCTACGGGCGGAGCGCGCCGCTGCCGCGCGACGTGCGCCAGTCGACCGCGCTGCAGCTGCTGGCGGGCGCGGCATGGCTGGCCGCGGCCAGCGGCGTCAGCGGCGAGTGGCGAGGCTTTTCATTCACGCAGATCACGCCGGCATCCCTCGCCGCGCTCGGCTACCTCGTCGTGTTCGGGTCGGTCATCGCCTTCACCGCCTACATCTGGCTGCTGCAGACGACCACCGCGTCGCGCGTCGCGACGCACGCCTACGTCAACCCGATCGTCGCGGTGGCGCTCGGCGCCGCGGTCGGCGGCGAGCCGGTGACGCTCGTGACGCTGGTCTCGGCGCTGACGATCATCGCCGGCGTGGTGCTCGTGCTGGTGGATCAGTCGCAGCCGGCGGCCGCGGTGGACAGCGTGGCCGCCGCGGCGCCCTCGAAGCGACGCGCCACGTACGCCTAGCAGGGGTCAGTGGGCGACGGCGACGACCTCGGGCCGCCAGAGCAGCTGCGGGCGCGATTCGGTGGGCACGACGTTGGTGACCCGGGCCGAGTGCGCGACGTAGATCCGCGGCGCGACGAAATAGACGATCGGCTGGTGCTCGATGAAGATCCGCTGCACGTCGTCGTACAGGCGCTTCCGCTCCGCCTCGTCCTGCGATCCGATCTGGCGCCGCATCAGATCGTCAATCGTCCGCTCCCACTCGGTGGCCGGCGTCTTCTGCTCGATGTTCCAGGGGTGGGCGCTGCCCGAACTGAACCAGAAGTCGGGGTTGCTGCCCGGATCGAGGTCGGTCTTGTCGGCGTTGAAATAGACCGCCTCGTACCGTCCGCTCAGGAACTGTTCGATCAGCGTCGCGCCGTCGAGCGCGGCGATGTCCACGCCGACGCCAATCTTCTTCAGCTCGTCGCGAATCACCGCCGCGGCGCGCTCGAGGTTGGCCCGCCCCTTCTGCGTCAGCAGCGTGAAGCGGACCGGCTGGTTCTTCGCGTCCTCCATGGTGCCATCGCCGTTGCGGTCGGACAGGCCGATCGACGCGAGCATCTGCCGCGCGCCTGCCGGATCGTGCGCCGGCTCCTTGGTCCCCGCCCAGTACCACTTCTTGTTGGCCGGCGTCTCGGCGCCGACAATCGGGACGCCGGCGCCGAGGAACACGGTGTCGGCGAAGACCTTGCGATCGACGGCCATCGAGATCGCGTGCCGCAGCTCGTCGCGCTGCAGCCAGGCGGCCCGCGCGTCGCCCGCGAACGCGCCCGGCTTCAGGTTGAACCAGAGCCCGTCGGCGTTGTGCGAGACGCCGAGGTCGAGCAGCTTGACGCGCCCCTGATCGGCGGCGCGCTTGAGCGGCGCGTACGCGTCGGGTGAAATCTCGCTGCTGATGATGTCGAGCTGACCCGACTCGAGGCGCAGCAGCTCCGCGCTCTGGTCGGGAATGATCTCGAGCACGACGCGATCGAGGTAGGGCAGCGCGGTGCCGTCGGCCGCCTTCAGGAAATAGTGCGCGTTGCGCTCGAAGACGAGCCGCTGTCCCGGGACGTACTCGCGCAGCACGAACGGGCCAAGGCCGGCGAGATCGGCCGGCGGCGTGTCGAGTCCCCAGGCCTTCGCGAACGTGCCGCCGTCGAGCGCCGCGGCGAGGCGATGGCGCGGCAGGATCGGCAGGTCTTCGAGGATCCGCAAGCCGGGCGCGAAGGGTTCCGGAAAGGTAATCACGACCGTGTGCGGATCGGACGCCGCAACCTGCAGCTTCTTCCCGCCGGGTGACAACCCATCGGCGATGACGCTTCCGGCGCGCTCGTCGTAGACCGTCCGAAACGCGAAGACGACATCGTCGGCGGTGAACGGCTGGCCGTCGGAGAACACCACGCCCTGGCGCAGCTTCATCGTGACGCGCCGCCCCTGGTCGCCGAGCTCCCAGCTCTCGGCGAGCCACGGTTCGACCGCATCGGTCACCTTGTTGATCCGCACCAGCCGCGCGTTCATCAGGCTGGCGACCATGTTGGTCGTGCTGTCGCGCGCCACGTGCCGGTTGAAGCTGCGCGGCTCGGTGCGCGCCGAGATCAGGAGCTCGCCGCCGCGCCGCGGTGCGGCGCTCGTCGTGCCCGACGCCGGCGGCGCGCTCGAGCGGCAGGCGGCAGACGCGCCCAGGACGCTGAGTGCCAGGGCCACAACGATCTGCCGCATCGCCTTCATCACGTCGTCATTATGCTGCACGGCTCACGCTCTTCTTTTGAGGCATGACACGATATGACATTAGAGTGCTCTAATTGAGGACGTTTTGTCCCGTAGCAGAACACGGCGTGATATTTGATTGTTTTCACGGAATATTTCGAATCTATGGCAAATAACAATTTCAGATGCGCTGTTACAGAACACGTCTGCTGAAACCGAGCCTCCTCCAATCGACCCGCGTTTTGACCAAAATACGGCCCAAAAACCCAAACTCCTGACGAATTCGGCGATCGGCTGAGGTTTTGAATAGAGCTGACCTCAGATGACTTTATCGCCGGATACCCGCGTGTCCGACATCAGCCAGCGCCGGGGCTCGCGCTCCGCGCTGTTGCACCAGTCTTTTGACGCACTCACGCGCATGGAGACGTTGCTCATGAGCTCGTTCCGTTCGATCGCCGTCCGACGACCGGTCACGGCCTGCATCGCCGCGCTCGCGGCGGTTGGCGTGCTCGGCGGCGCGCCGCTCGCGGCGTCCCAGGATGACGCGTGCCCGACCGATCATAAGAAGGTCGATCGCAAGCTCCACGAGAATCTCCACCGGATGCGCACGACGACGGATCGCACGCGCCAGCGGGTGATCATCCGGGCCAAGGCGGGGACGCGGGCCGCGTTGAAGGCGCTTGGCCGCGGCGGCCGCGGCGTTCGCGCGGATCACCAGTTCATCGACGCGTTCACCATCGACCTCGACGCCGCCGGGCTCGCCCGCTACATGGCCGACCCGCGCGTCGAATCGATCTCGTTCGACGCCGACATGCACGGCGATCAGTCGTCGCTCGACGATCCAATCACGGTCCTGGCGCAGCGCACCTCGAAGACCACGTCGACGACGACGCCGAATCCGGGCGCGCTGCGCGGCATGCTCGGCCTGACCTCGAGCACCTACGCCGGCACCGGCGTCACCGTCGCCCTGATCGATTCCGGCCTGGAGATGTCGGCCGACTTCACCGGCCGCATCAAGGCCTTCTACGACTTCACGCAGTCGGGCGCCCCGGCCGTCGCGCCGTCGGACGGCTACGGCCACGGCACGCACATCGCCGGGTTGATCGGCGCCGCGGGCCGGCTCTCGGGCGGCACCGCGTACATGGGCGTCGCGCCGAACGTCAAGTTCGTCGTGCTCAAGGTGCTCGACAGCCAGGGCACGGGATCGGCGTCGAACGTGATCCGCGCGATCGAGTTCGCGACGGCGAACAAGGCGGCGTTCGGCATCGACATCATCAACCTCTCGCTCGGCCACGCGATTTACGAGCCGGCCGCCAGCGATCCGCTGGTGCAGGCGGTCCAGGCCGCGTCGCGCGCCGGCATCGTCGTCGTGGTCTCGGCCGGCAACTACGGCACCAACACCACGACCGGTGAAGTCGGCTACGCCGGCATCACCTCGCCCGGCAACGCGCCGTCGGCGATCACGGTCGGCGCCGTCAGCGCGCAGGACACCGTCTCGCGCGACGACGACCGGGTGGCGACGTACAGCTCGCGCGGCCCGGCGTGGTACGACGGCACGGCCAAGCCCGACGTTGTCGCGACCGGCTCGCAGCTGGCGTCGAACGCCGCGAAGGGCGGCACGCTCTTCGCCAACTATCCGGCCCTTGTCGTCAACAACGACTACATCAAGTTGAGCGGCACGAGCATGGCGACGGGCGTCGTCAGCGGCGTCGTCTCGCTGATGATCGAGGCCAACCGCACCCAGCTGGGGGTCAACCAGCTGACGCCGAACGCGGTCAAGGGCGCGCTCGAGTTCAGCGCCATCCCCGTGCACGATGCCGCCGGCGCGGTCTACGACAACCTGACGCAGGGCGCGGGCTCGGTGAACGGGCAGGGCGCGGTGCAGATCGCGCGCGCGATCGATCCGCGTAACGGCGCCAACACCTTCTGGTTCAACCCGTCGCTCGCGCCGGTCAACTACTCGACGGTGATCGGCAGCGATACCCTCGCCTGGGGTCAGACGGTCGTCTGGGGCAACACGGTGGTCTGGGGCAACACCATCGTCGTCAACCAGTCGGCGTGGGCCGCGACGGTGGTGTGGGGCAACACCGTGGTGTGGGGCAACACCGTCGTCTGGGGCAACGACACCGTGTGGGACAACACCGTGGTGTGGGGCAACACGGTGGTCTGGGGCAACGCGCTCGTTGGCCAGACCAACGGCTCGACCGTGGTCTGGGGCAACGGCGCAACGGCGACCGGGCAGACGGTCGTGTGGGGCAACCTCGCGAACGCGATGGGCGCCGTTCAGTAGAACAAGGGTCTCTCCATTCCCATGGCCGCGCTCGAGACCAGGAGCGACGCGGCCGGCGAATGCGTCGAGCGCTGGCGCGAAGGGCTGCCAGCGCTGACCACGCCGGCGCTCACCCTTCGCGAAATCCGGATGTCGGATGCGCCGACGCTGTTCCGCATCGCGCGCTGCCCGGCCGTGGCGCGCTTCATGTGGCCGGCACCGGCGGAGCTCAACGGTTTTCAGAAGTTCATCGAGTGGGCCTGGGCGGAACGGGCGGCCGGCAAGTATGTCGGCTTCGTGATTGTGCCAAACAGTGCAGCGGAACCGGCCGGGTTGTTCGAGCTGCGCCAGATGCAGCCCGACTTCTTTCGCGCGGAGCTCGGCTTTTTCATAGAACCTGCGTACTGGGGCACCGGGCTCTTCACTGAAGCCGCCCGGCTCGTGCTAGATTTCGCTTTCCGGGTTGTGGGAATCCACCGGATCGAAGCCCGCGCCACCGTCGACAACATTCGGAGCAATCGAGTCCTGCGGAAGCTGGGTGCTCGGCAGGAAGGCATTCTGCGCGCGTCCTTCGTGTGCGACGGCGCGCTCCTCGACCAGGCGCTCTGGGCTTTTGTCCGCGGCCTCGACTACGTGCCGCGACGACCCAACGGGGATCTCAGGTGAGCAGTTCTAGCCCGTCAACGATGGCGCACCGCGACCCGTGGAAGACGGTCTATCTGGCCGCCGTCATCGGCGGCGGCACGATCGTCCTCGGGTGGTCGCTCGCCCATCTGTTCTCGGCGCCGATCCCGCTGCCGTTCTTCGTCCTGATCGGCCTGACCGTGCTGAGCGGCTGCGCGACGCTGCGGCTGCCGACCATTCCCGTCAGCTTCTCGATCTCCGACAGCTTCACCATCACGGCGGCGCTCCTGTACGGCCCCGAAGCGGGCACCGTGGCGGTGGCGGTGGACAGCCTCGTGATCTCGTTGCAGCTGGCGCGCCGCAGCTTCCGCGCCGAGCGGCTGCTGTTCAATGCGGCCGCGCCGGCGCTGGCGATGTGGGTCGCGTCGAGCACCTTCTTCTGGCTGGCCGGCGTCAACCCGCTGATTGAGAAAGCGCCCTCGCTCGGCGCGCTGATCGTGCCGCTGGTGGTGTTCGCCGCCAGCTATTTCGTCCTCAACACCGGCCTCATCGCCGGCGCCATCGCCTTCGAGCAGCGGACGGCGCCGCTCGTCATCTGGCGCGGCCATTTCCTGCCGCTCTGGCTCACGCACTTCGGCGGCGCCGGCGTCGCGGCGCTGCTGATCGCGCTGATGTACGCCCGGGGCGCGAACCTCGTCGTGCTGGTGCTGGTCGCGCCGATCCCGCTGATCCTGTACGCCACCTTCCGCAACGCGGTCGGCCGCATCGAGGACCAGTACGCGCACCTCGCGCACGTCAACCGCATGTACCTCTCGACCATCGAGACGCTGGCGCATGCGATCGACGCCAAGGACCAGGTGACGCACGGCCACATCCGCCGCGTGCAGGACCAGGCGATGCGGCTGGCGCGCGCGCTCGGCGTCGAGGACGAGCTCGAGCTGCGCGCGATCGAAGCGGCGTCGCTGCTGCACGACATGGGCAAGCTCGCGGTGCCCGAGCACATCCTCAACAAGCCGGGCAAGCTGACCCACACCGAGTTCGAGCGGATGAAGCAGCATGCGACGATCGGCGCCGACATCCTGTCGTCGATCGATTTCCCGTATCCGGTCGTGCCGATCGTCCGCCATCACCACGAGCACTGGAACGGCAACGGCTACCCGTCGGGTCTGCGGGGCGAGGAGATCCCGCTCGGCGCGCGCATCCTCTCGGTCGTCGACTGCTTCGACGCGCTGACCTCCGATCGGCCCTACCGGCCGAAGATGACCTCGGCGGAAGCGATCGCGATCCTGCGCGAGCGCTCCGGCACGATGTACGACGCGCGCATCGTCGACAAATTCCTCGAGATTCGCCTGGAAGAGGCGCCGCGCGAGCCGGCGACGGCGGCCTCGGCGGCGTTGACCGCGATTGCCGAGACGGTGCAGTCGGACGCGGCGCGCCGCTGGAACGACGGCGGGCCGTCGTACGACCGCACCGTGCTCGACCTGGTCTACGAGCTCGGCGCGCTGATCGCGACCGAAGCCGACGGCGGCTCGCTGACCGACCGCCTGCACGAAGGGCTGCAGCGCTTCATGCCGGCCGGCTGCACCGTGATGTATCTCTACGACTCGTCGCACGACGCGCTGATTGCGCGGTACGTCTCAGGGCGCCACGCGCAGGCGATCAGCGGCCTGGTCATCCCGC
>Ga0207675_100003808_pt1 | contig 14700 bp, 14 predicted proteins | sample KBSSwiS42_FD_184305 | JGI IMG/M metagenome (GOLD analysis project Ga0207675, IMG submission 184305) | Switchgrass rhizosphere microbial communities from Kellogg Biological Station, Michigan, USA - KBS Switchgrass S4-2 (SPAdes) (version 2) | ecosystem: Host-associated > Plants > Roots >... | reverse complement strand
CGGCACTCGACGCGCACGCGGTGCGCGTCGACCCCCAGCGCATGCGCGACCACGTTCTGCATCTCGGTGGGGTGCTGCGTCGAGCAGTGCACGTGCACGCCGCCATCCTCGAGCGGGATCGCGTAGGCGATCTGCCCTTCGAGGTAGAACTGCTCCTGGCCGCCGATCGAGAGCGACCCTTCGAGGCGCCGCGGCGCGGCGGCGATCGCGCGCGCCGCATCGCCGCGCACCAGGTGCATCGGCGGCAGCACGTACTGCTGCTTCGCGTGCGCGTCGCGCGCGCTCAGCACCGGCGGCAGCGGCTCGATCGAGAGCACCTTCCTGGCTTGCGCCGCGGCACGCCGGGCGGCGTCGCGCGTGCGCGCCAGCACCGCGAACACCGGCTGGCCGAGGTAGTGCACGACGCCATCGGCGAAGATGGGGTCGTCGTGCACGATCGGGCCGCAGTCGTTGCGCCCCGGGATGTCGCGCGCACTCAGCACGTCCACCACGTCGGGCAGGCTGGCGATCGCCGCCAGTGCCGGCGGCGCCAGCCGGCCGTGCGCCACCGGCGACAACCCGAGCGCCGCGTGCAGCGTGCCGGCGAGCTCGGGCATGTCGTCGACGTACGTGGCCGCTCCGGCGACGTGCAGGTGCGCCGATTCGTGCGGCGACGGCACGCCGACCGCGGGTGTCGCCGCCGCGGCTGTCGCCCCCGCGGCCGCTGGCGCGAGCAGCGCCTCGGCGCGCGCTTCGACCACGGCGGCTTCGTGCGGCTTGTTCATCGCAACGGCCTCACGCGGTCTCGCGCGCCCACACGCTGAGCGCATGCGCCGGCAACGCATCGTGCAGCCGCGTCTCGAGCCAGTGGCGCTGCAGCAGGGCGCCGGCCACCGCCAGCCGGTACGACGCGCTCGCTCGAAGATCGGTCAGCGGCTTGAAATCGGTGGCCAGCGCCTGCGCTGCGCGCTGCACGGTGGCCTCGTCCCAGCGCTGGCCGATCGCCGCCTGCTCGGCCGCGCTGGCGCGCTTGACGATCGCCGCCATGCCGCCGAACACGAAGCGCGCGTCGGCGACGCGTTCGCCGTCGAGCCGGATGCGCAGCGCCGCGAACACCGCGGAGATGTCGCTGTCGAAGCGCTTGGAGATCTTGTACGCGCGCAGCGACGCATCGAAGGCCGACAGCGGCACCTCGATCGCCTGCACGAACTCGCCGGGCTCGAGCCGGTTGACCAGGTAGTCGACGTAGAACTCGGCCAGCGCCAGCCGGCGCGTGCGCTCGCCACGGCGCAGCAGCAGCTGGGCGTCGAGCGCGATCAGCACCGGCGCGCTGTCGCCGATCGGCGAGCCGTTGGCGACGTTGCCACCCATCGTGCCCATGTGGCGGATCGGCGGCGATGCGAAGCGCAGCCACGCCTCGGTCAACGAAGGCGCGCGCTTGGCCAGCGCGGCCCACGCGTCCTCGAGCGAGGCACCGGCGCCGATCGAGAGCACGCCGTCGTGCACCGCGATGCGCTTGAGCTCGGCCACTTCGCCGATGTAGACGATGTCGCCGAGCTCGCGCAACTGCTTGTTGACCCACAGCCCGATGTCGGTGGCGCCGGCCAGAAGACGCGCATCCGGATGCGCGGCGCGCAGGCGCGCGAACGCCTTCAGCGTGCGCGGCGCGAAGAAGCGCTCGCTAGGGCCGGGCGTCCCCGCGCTCGGCGCGCTGGTGCTGAACGCGCTGCGCGGCAGCTCGCGCAGCGCTGCGGCCGCCGCCTCGACCGGCAGGCGCTTGACGGGCGCGTCGAACATGCGCTGGCCCGCGTCGAGGATCGGCCGGTAGCCGGTGCAGCGGCACAGGTTGCCGGCGATCTCGTCGGCGAGCTGCTGTCGGGTCGGCCGCTTCTTCGTGCCCGCGTAGCGCTCGTAGCACGCGGTGAGCGACATCACGAAGCCCGGTGTGCAGAAGCCGCATTGCGAGGCGTGGCAGTCGACCATCGCCTGCTGCACAGGGTGCAGCGGATCAGGATGCACCGGGTGCAGCGGATCGGGACGCCCGGGGTGCAACGCGGCGTCGCCGGCTGCGCCGACGTCTTCCACCGTGAACAGCGCCTTGCCGTGCAAGGTCGGCAGGAAGCGGATGCAGGCGTTGACGGTCTGCAGCGTCAGCTTGCCGCCGCGCGCCGGCTCGCCGACGATCACCGTGCAGGCTCCGCAGTCGCCTTCGGCGCAACCCTCCTTGGTGCCGGTGCAGTGCGCGTCCTCGCGCAGCCACTGCAGCACGGTGCGCGTCGGCGCGGCGCCGCTCACCTCGACCATGCGGCCGCGATGGAAGAAGCGGATCGCTCGTGAGGTCATGGCTGGCGGGGCGTGGGCCCGAGGATTCCCGGCCTGTGAGCAAGGAATGCGCCCGACTATAGTCCACGGGCCATGGCCGCGCTTCGAGATCCCGCACGCCGCGCGCTGCGCGCCGACCTGCTGGACGTCTGCGCCGATCCGGGGCTCGGCGCGCCGTCGCTCGATGCGGTGCGCTACCGGCCCGACCACTGGCTGCTGATCGAGCACGGGCGCATCGTCGATGCGCGACCCGCTGCGCACCCGCCGGGGCCCGATTGGGCGCTTGAAGACCAGCGCGGCCGGCTGTTGCTGCCGGGCTTCATCGACACGCACGTGCACAGCGTGCAGCTCGACGTGATCGCGTCGTACGGCAGCGAGCTGCTCGACTGGCTCGAGCGCTACACCTTTCCGGCAGAGGCGCGTCACGTCGACCCCGTGCACGCCGCGGCGCAGGCCGAGGCGTTCGCCGATGCGCTGCTGGCGCACGGCAGCACCGCGGCGGTGGTGTTTCCGAGCGTGCACGCTGCGTCGGTCGACGCACTGTTCGGCGCCGCGCAGCGACGCGGCATGCGCCTGGTCACCGGCAAGGTGCTGATGGACCGCCACGCCCCCGACGGGCTGCGCGACGACGTGGCGCTGGCCCAGGCGCAGTGCGAGGCGCTGATCGCCCGCTGGCATGGCGTCGAGCGGCTCGCCTACTCGGTGACGCCGCGCTTCGCGGCCACCAGCACGCCGCAGCAGCTGGCGATGGCCGGTGCGCTCGTGCAGCGTCACGCCGGCGTGTACATGCAGACCCACGTGGCCGAAAACCGCGCCGAGGTGGCGTGGATCGCGCAGCTGTTTCCGCAGGCGCGCAGCTACCTGGACGTGTATCACCAGCATCGCCTGCTCAACGAGCGCGCGGTGCTGGCGCACGGCATCTGGCTCGACGATGCCGACCGCGCGCTGCTGGCCGATACCGGCGCGCAGATCGCGCACAGCCCGAGCTCCAACCTGTTCCTCGGCAGCGGCCTGTTCGACTGGCAGGCGATGGCGAGCGCGCATGCCGCGGTGTCGCTGGCCAGCGACGTCGGTGGCGGCACCAGCCTGTCGATGCTGCGCACGATGGCCGATGCGTATCGCGTGCAGGCGCTGCGCGGCGTGCGCCTGAGCGCGTTCAAGGCGCTGCACACAGCGACGCTCGGCGCGGCGCGCGCGTTGCGCCTCGAGCGCGAGATCGGTCGCCTCGAGCCGGGCTGTCTCGCCGACATCACGCTGTGGGACTGGGCGGTCGGCCCGGTGGCAACGGCGCGCGACGCGCTGGCACGCGACCTGCACGAGCGCCTGTTCGCATGGATGATGCTCGGCGACGAGAGGAACCTGGTCACCACCCTGGTGGCCGGACGCACCCAATACAAGCGCCGGAGCGACGCTTCCGGTGCATCGGAGACAACCCATGGTGCCCCCACCGCGGCTTGAGCTGATCGGCATCGGCAAGCAGTACCCCGCCGTCAAGGCCAACGACGGCGTGAACCTCACGGTGGCGCCGGGGCAGATCCATGCGGTGCTGGGCGAGAACGGCGCCGGCAAGTCGACCCTGATGAAGATCATCTACGGCGCGGTGCAGCCCGACGAAGGCGAGGTGCGCTGGAACGGTCAACCGGTCGCGGTGCGCAACCCGCACGAGGCGCGCGCGCTCGGCATCAGCATGGTGTTCCAGCATTTCTCGTTGTTCGACACGCTGTCGGGCGCCGAGAACGTCTGGCTCGGCCTCGAGAAGTCGCTGTCGCTGGCCGAGGTGACGCAGCGCATCGTGCAGGTCGCGCGCGACTACGGGCTCGAGGTCGACCCTGCGCGGCCGGTGCACACGCTGTCGGTGGGCGAGCGCCAGCGCGTCGAGATCGTGCGCGCACTGCTGAGCGGCCCCAAGTTGCTGATCCTCGACGAGCCGACGTCGGTGTTGACGCCACAGGCGGTGGAGCGCCTGTTCGTGACGCTGCGCAAGCTCAGCAGCGAAGGCTGCTCGATCCTCTACATCAGCCACAAGCTCGACGAGATCCGCGCGTTGTGCCACCACTGCACGGTGCTGCGCGCCGGCAAGGTCACCGGCGAGGTCGATCCCACGCGCGAGAGCAACGCGAGCCTGTCGCGCCTGATGATCGGCGCCGAGCCGCCGCAGCTGCAGCACCGCGACGCCAAGCCCGGTGCCGTGGTGCTGCAGGTGCGCGGACTGTCGATTGCCAAGCAGGATCAGTTCGGCACCGATCTGCGCGACATCGCGCTCGAGGTGCGCGCCGGCGAGATCGTCGGCATCGCCGGCGTGTCGGGCAACGGCCAGCAGGAGCTGATGGCCGCGCTGTCGGGCGAAGACCCGCGCGCCGGCGCCGGCGCGATCCGGCTCTTCGATGCCGATGTGTCGCGCGCCTCGCCGCGCGCGCGGCGCAGGCTCGGCCTGCACTTCGTGCCCGAGGAGCGGCTCGGCCGCGGCGCCGTGCCGACACTGTCGCTGGCCGCCAACACGCTGCTGACGCGCACCGAGAACGTCGGCCGCGCCGGTTGGCTGCGCATCGGTGCGGTCGAGGCGCTGGCCGCAGCGTTGATCGAGCGCTTCAAGGTCAAGGCGGGCGGCCCCGGCGCGGCGGCGCGCAGCCTGTCAGGGGGCAACCTGCAGAAATTCATCGTCGGACGCGAGATCGATGCGGCGCCGAAGCTGTTGATCGTCTCGCAGCCCACCTGGGGCGTCGACGTCGGTGCCGCGGCGCAGATCCGCGGCGAACTGCTCGCGTTGCGCGATGCCGGCTGCGCGGTGCTGGTGGTCAGCGAGGAACTCGACGAGCTGTTCGAGATCAGCGATCGGTTGCTGGTGATGGCGCAGGGTCGCATCAGTCCGAGCACGCCGACCGCGCAGGCGACGATCGAGCGCATCGGCGAATGGATGTCGGGGCTGTGGCCGCAGCCGGCGCAACCGGGGGCCGCCCATGCTTAAGCTGGAGGCGCGGCCGCAGCCGTCGAATGCGATGTCGTTCGCGTCGCCGCTGGTGGCGCTGCTGGTGACGGTGCTGATCGGCATCGTGATGTTCGCGTTGCTCGGCAAGGACCCGCTGCGCGCTCTGCAGATGTTCTTCTGGGAGCCGATCAGGAGCGCCTACGCGTGGACCGAGATCGCGGTGAAGGCCACGCCGCTGGTGCTGATCGGCCTCGGGCTGTCCATCTGCTACCGCTCCAATGTGTGGAACATCGGCGCCGAGGGACAGTACGTGGTGGGCGCGATCTTCGCCAGCGGCATCGCGATGCAGGCCGGCGCCGACACGCCGCGCGCGATCGTGCTGGCGATCCTCCTGGCCGGCATCGTCGGCGGCATGGTGTGGGCTGGCATCGTCGCGCTGCTGCGCGACCGCTTCAACGCCAACGAGATCCTGGTCAGCCTGATGCTGGTGTACGTGGCGCTGATGGTGCTGAGCTACCTGGTCTACGGTCCGTGGAAGGATCCCAAGGGCTACAACTTCCCGCAGACCATCACCTTCGCCGCAGCGACCAAGGTGCCGCGCCTGATCGAGGGCTTTCGCCTCAACATCGGCGTGCTGATCGCGCTGGCCGCGGTGGCGCTGGCCTGGTTGTTCATGTTTCGCACCTATCGCGGCTTCGCGCTGCAGGTGGGCGGGCTCGCGCCGGCCGCGGCGCGCTACGCGGGCTTCTCCTCGCGGCGCGCGCTGTGGATCGCGCTGCTGATCTCGGGCGGGCTGGCAGGCCTGGCCGGTGCGCTCGAGGCCACCGGGCCCCTGGGGCAGCTCACGCCCTACGTACCGGCGGGCTACGGCTTCGCGGCCATCATCGTCGCCTACGTCGGCCGACTGCATCCGGTGGGCGTGGTGTTCGCCGGCATCCTGATGAGCATGTTCTACATCGGCGGCGAGCTCGCGCAATCGCGCCTGGGCCTGCCGAAGTCGCTGACCGGCGTGTTCCAGGGGCTGCTGCTGTTCGCGCTGCTGGCGTGCGACACCTTGATCCACTATCGCGTGCGCTGGCGCCACGCGCCACGCGTGTCGGCGGCCACGCCCGCCGTGGCGGTGCAGCCGGCCGCGAAGGAGGCCTGAATGGACGCCTTTGCGCTGCTGATCGCCGCCACGCTCAACGCCGGCACCGTGCTCGCCATCGCGGGGCTCGGGCTGTTGATCAACGAGCGCGCGGGGATCGTCAACCTCGGGGCCGAGGGCACGATGCTGGTGGCCGCGATCGCCGGCTTCGCGACCGCGGTGCACAGCGGCAACGACTGGCTCGCCTTCGCCGCCGGCATCGGGGCCGGGGCACTGATGGCCGCGGCGTTCGGCGCGCTGGTGATCTGGCTCAACACCAATCAGTACGCCACTGGCCTGGCGCTCAGTCTGTTCGGCGCCGGCTTCTCGGCTTTCGCCGGCATCAAGTACACGCAGGAGAAGCTGGGCGAGCGGCCGAAGTTCGAGATTCCCGGATTGGCCGACATCCCGCTCGTCGGACCTGCGCTGTTCAAGCATCACCCGATCGTCTACCTCACTGTGGTGTTCACGATCGCGCTCGCGTGGTTCCTGTACCGCTCGCGCGGCGGGCTGGTGCTGCGCGCGATCGGTGAGTCGCCCGAGTCGGCGCACGCGCTCGGCTACCCGGTGCGCGCCATCCGCTTGCTGGCGGTGGTGATCGGCGGCGGGCTGTGCGGGCTGGCCGGCGCCTACATCTCGGTGATCTACACCCCGCTGTGGGTGGAGGGCATGATCGCGGGCAAAGGCTGGATCGCGCTCGCGTTGACGACTTTCGCCACCTGGCGGCCGACGCGCGTGCTGCTCGGCGCCTATCTGTTCGGCGGCGTCACGATGCTGCAGTTCCATCTGCAGGGCGAGGGCGTGCAGCTGCCGAGCCAGTTCCTCAGCATGCTGCCGTACCTGGCCACCATCGTCGTGCTGGTGCTGATCTCGCGCAATGCCACCTGGATCCGCATCAACATGCCGGCGTCGCTCGGCAAGCCGTTTTACCCGGGGTCGTAGTCATCGCACGACGCGCATAATCGCCGCCTTCGCGCCCAGACGCATCCACATTCCAACGACTGGAGGACCCATGTCAAGCCAAACCAAGCGTTCGCTGCTCAAACTCGGTGGCCTCGCGGCCGTCGCCGCAAGCGCGGCGCTGATCGGCTGCGGCAAGAAGGAAGAGCCCGCCCAGCAGGCGGCCGCCCCGGCGTCGGCACCGGCATCGGCCGCCGCGCCGGCCAAACCAGAGCCACTGAAGATCGCCTTCGCCTATGTAGGCCCGGTGGGCGACGGAGGCTGGACGTTCGCGCACGACAACGGACGCAAGGCGCTCGAAAAGCAGTTCGGCGACAAGATCGCCACCAGCTTCGTCGAGAACGTGCCCGAGGCGGCCGACGCCGAGCGGGTGTTCCGCGACATGGTGGGCCAGGGCAACAAGCTGATCTTCGGCACCACGTTCGGCTACATGGAGCCGATGCTCAAGGTGGCCGGCGACGCCAAGGACGTGAAGTTCGAGCACGCCACCGGCTACAAGACGGCCGACAACATGCGCACCTACGACAGCCGCACCTACGAGGGCGCCTACATGGCCGGTGTGATCGCCGGCGGCATGACCAAGACCCACACGCTCGGCGTGGTGGGCTCGATCCCGATCCCCGAGGTGATCCGCAACATCAACTCGTTCACGATGGGCGCGCAAAGCGTCAACCCGAAGATCAAGACCAAGGTGGTGTGGGTCAACGAGTGGTTCAATCCTCCCAAGGAGACCGAAGCCGCCACCGCGCTGATCAACGGCGGCGCCGACGTGCTGATGCAGAACACCGATTCGCCCGCCGTGCTGAAGACCGCGCAAGAGAAGGGCAAGCGCGCGTTCGGCTGGGACAGCGACATGACGGCCTACGGCCCGAAGGCGCACCTCGGTTCGGCGGTGATCAACTGGGGACCGTATTACACCAAGGCCACCACCGACGCGCTGGAAGGCAAGTGGAGCAGCGGCAAGGCCTGGTGGGGCGTCAAGGAAGGCGCCATCGACTTCGTGTCGGTGGCCGCGGATGTTCCGGCCGACGTGAAGGACAAGATGGAGAAGGTCAAGGCCGGACTGAAGGACGGCAGCTTCGTGATCTGGAAAGGCCCGATCGTCGACAACGCGGGCAAGACCGTGCTCGAGAAGGACAAGGTGGCCGACGACGAATGGCTCGGCGGCATCAAGTTCTTCGTCAAGGGTGTCGAAGGCAAGGTCCCCGGCGGCGACAAGTGACGTTGCGGCCGCTGAGCGGCCGCCTCGAAAGGCCACCTCCGGGTGGCCTTTCTCGTGGGAGCTTCCTGCGCTAAGGTGCGGACATGATCGATTTCGACGGCATTCCACGCGCTGCGCTGCCGGCGCTGCTGCGGCGCATGCCCAAGGCCGAGCTGCACATCCACATCGAAGGCTCGCTGGAGCCCGAGCTGATCTTCAAGCTCGCGCAGCGCAACGGCGTCAAGCTGCCGTATGCCGACGTCGAGTCGCTGCGCCGCGCCTACGCGTTCACCGACCTGCAGAGCTTTCTCGACATCTACTACGCCGGCGCCAGCGTGCTGCTGAAGGAAGAGGACTTCTTCGACATGGCGTTCGCCTACTTCGGGAAGGCCGCGGCCGACAACGTGGTGCACGCCGAGCTGTTCTTCGACCCGCAGACGCACACCGAGCGCGGCGTGCCGATCGAGACGGTGATCGTCGGCCTGAGCCATGCGATGCGCCGCGCGCACGCCGAACTCGGCATCACGTCGTCGCTGATCCTGTGCTTCCTGCGCCATCTGAGCGAAGAGGCGGCGTTCGCCACCTTGCAGCTGGCGCTGCCGTACCGCCACCAGTTGATCGGCGTCGGGCTGGATTCGAGCGAGCGCGGCCATCCGCCCGAGAAGTTCGCGCGCGTGTTCGCACGCTGCCGCGAGCTCGGCCTGCGCGCCGTCGCGCACGCCGGCGAGGAGGGACCGCCGGCGTACATCGAGGCGGCGCTCGACGTGCTGCAGGTGCAACGCATCGACCACGGGGTGCGCTGCCTCGAGTCGCCGGCGCTGGTGCAGCGGCTGGCGCGCGAGCGCATGCCGCTGACCGTGTGCCCGCTGTCCAACGTCAAGCTGTGCGTGTTCAAGACGATGGCCGAGCACAACCTGGCGAGCCTGCTCGACGCCGGCCTGGTGGCCACCGTGAACAGCGACGACCCGGCTTACTTCGGCGGCTACGTCAACGACAACTTCGTCGCCGCTTTCGAGGCACTGCCGCAGCTCGGCGCACGCCAGGCGTGGCAGCTGGCGCGCAACAGTTTCGACGCCAGCTTCGCCGACGAAGGCCACAAGGCGCGCTGGCGGTCCGCGCTGGATGCGACTTTTTCCGACGCCTCTGGCGTTTCGCGGTAACCGCGGCGCCGGCGCGCACGGCGCGTTGGCACAATGGCACGGCATCCCTTGCAAGCCCGCGCCGCGCCGCGGGCCGGCGAATCGAGGGCATCGATGGACGCTGCTCGGCACGACTTCTTCCGGCAAGCCCGCACGCTGAAGCACCAGCTCGGCGCGCTGTTGGCGATCGGCCTGCTGGTCAGCTGGCTGATGTCACGCGTGACGTCGCGCTGGCTCGAGCTGCTGTGCATGGCGCTGCTGCTGGCCTGCAGCCTGGCGCTGTTCGTCGTGTCGGCGCGCCTGTTCACACGCCACCATCCGGCCTTGTCGCTGTTCAACGACCGGCTGTGGTTCCGTGGCTTGCGCGAGCAGGTGGTGATGCTGCGCCATGTCAGCGACGCACAGCTGGTCGAGTCGCGCATCGCCGGCTTCACGCGCCGTTCGATCGCGCTGCGGCTGGCCGACGGGCCCACCGACGAGCCCGAGCAGCTGCTGATCCCGCTCGACGCGGTGGAAGCCGACCCGATCGAGGTGCTGGAGCTGATCCGCGAGCGCGCCGCGCTGCAGCGCGAGCATCCGCCGGTGCACTGAGCGGCGCACCGGGACACTTCGCGCTGCGGCGCGCCGCGGCGTGCGACGTCGTATAGTGGGTCGGCCGCAGTTCGTTTGTCGATGACCCCGATCGCTGTCGTCACCACCGTGGCCACGCAGGCCGAGGCGCAAGCCATGGCCCAGGCGCTGGTGCAGCGCCACCTCGCGGCCTGCGTGCAGATCTCGCAGATCGACAGTGTCTATCGCTGGCAGGGTCGGCTGCACCAAGAGCCGGAGTGCCGCCTGGTCGTCAAGACCACGCGCGAGCGCTACCCGCGGGTGGAGCAGGCGATCCGCGAGCTGCACAGCTACGAGCTGCCGGCCATCCACGCGCTGGCCTTCGACGCGATCTACGCCCCGTACGCCGAATGGATCGTGCAGGCGTGCGACGCGCAGCCTCCCCTCACGAATTGACCCACGGAGTGTGTGCATGAACCTGCAGTCCCAACCCACCCCCGACGCGGCACTGCCCGCCGAGCGACCGAGCTCGATGGAAGAGCGCTTGGCGTTCCAGTCACGCTACGTGCTGGTGTTCGGCGAGATCGACGACAAGATGGCGCTGACCACCTGCCGGCGCCTGCTGGCGCTGTCGGAGCAATCCGATGCGCCCATCACGCTGCTGGTGTCGTCTCCGGGAGGCCACGTCGAATCGGGCGACGCGATCCACGACATGATCCGTTTCGTGCGCGCGCCGGTCACCGCGGTGGGCTCGGGCTGGGTCGCGAGCGCGGGCTGCCATGTGTTCCTCTCGCCGCCGAAGGAGCGCCGGGTCTGCCTGCCCAACACGCGCTTCATGATCCACCAGCCGGCCGGAGGCGCTGGCGGTCAGGCCACCGACATCGCGATCCAGGCCAAGGAGATCCTGCGCACGCGCGAACGCATCGCGCGCGTGATCGCGGCGCAGACCGGCAAGTCGTACGCCACCGTGCTGGCCGACATGGAGCGTGACTTCTGGATGAACGCGGAGGAGGCCGTCAAGTACGGCATCGTCTCGCGCATCATCGAGCGCCAGAAAGATCTGGTCTGATGTTGCGCCTGCACGGCTTTTGCCAGTCGGGCAACACCTTCAAGGTGGCGTTCGCGCTGCGCGCGATGGCGCTGCCCTACGAGACGGTGTTCGTCGACTTCATGCACGGGCAGACACGCGACGCCGCATGGCGGGCCCAGATCAACGCGATGGGCGAGGCACCGGTGCTCGACGACGGGGCGCTGCGGCTGACGCAGTCGGGCGTGATCCTGACGCACCTGGCGCGCCGGAGCGGCCGCTTCGGCGGCCGCGACGAGGCTGAAGCGCGCGACGTGCTGCGCTGGCTGCTGTTCGACAACCACAAGTTCACCAGCTACTTCGCGACCTTCCGCTTCATGCGCGCGTTCGGTGCCAACGCGCCCGATCCCGCGGTGCTGGCATTCCTCAAGTCGCGCATCGATGGTGCCTATGGCATCGTCGACCAGCACTTGTCGACGCGCGAGTGGCTGGTGGGCGACGCGCCGACGATCGCCGACTTCTCGCTGTCGGGCTACCTGTTCTATCCGGTGCAGGAAAGCGGCATCGACCTCGCGCACAGCCATCCGCACATTGCGGCGTGGGTGCGGCGCCTGCGCGGCCTCCCTGGCTGGGGCGACCCCTACGAGGTGCTGCCCGGCGAGCGCATCGAGCCGCGCTGGACGTCGGCTTGAGTCTTAGCGCTTGATCGACGACACCGACATCGGTGTGCGCAGGCGCACGCGGCGCAGCGGCTCCGCGGCGTGGCGCAGCGACGGCGTGAGGTGTGCGCGCCCGCGCAGCAAAGGGGTCATGCGCTTGGCGTGCAGTCCGTACAGGCGGTCGAGCTCCTGACGGATGCGCGGAGGGAAGCCCATGCGGTTGCCGCGCCGGTCGACCATCAGGTCCATCAGCACGCGGTCCACCGCGGACACGTCGGTCCAGTGCGTGGCGATGCGGTTGGCGATGCGTGGGTAGTGGCGGCACAGCTGCTTCGGGTGCAGGCCGTTCGGGATGCTGCGCAGCCACGCATGGGTGTGGCTCTGCATCACGCGGTCGTCGTCGAGCAACGGCGCGCGCGACTGCGACCAGTCGATCGTGCCGCGTCGCACGGCCACCAACGGGCGAGCGGACCAGCGCAGCAGCAGCTGGCGCGCATTGGACAGAAAGGACTTCAAGGACATGGCATGAACGACGGCGGACGCGGCACGCATGCTGCGCACGCTCGGCGATCCCGAACAATGACACTGTCCGACAGCCTAGTGAGGCCAGGCGTTGGCGGCTGCCCCATGTCCGGGGGGAAACGCGCTGCGGCGAGAAATTCTTGACGCCCGTTGTGGCGAGCACCGCACAGGGTTGTTACCAAGCGAGTTCCGCTTTCTGCGGCCCTTGTCACAGGCGGCCCGACATCGGCTTGCGCATACAGTGCGTGTACGTGCCAAGGCGTCGTTCAATTCGCGACTTCTGACCGCTGCCGCCATCGCTGCCATGCCCCGTCGCATCCGTTCGCAGGCCCATCGGCCGTGGCTCCTGGCCGGCATCTACGCTGCCGGCTTGTGGCCGGCCGCGTACGCCCTGGCGGCCTCGCCGCACCTGCTGATGAGCGGCGCGCAGTTGCGTCAGCTCGGCGTGCCGGGGCACCCGGCATGGCCGCTGCTGGCGTTGCTGGCGGCCGCGTGCGGCAGCGCCGGCTTCGCGGCAGGGTGGCTCGCCGCCGCACCCCGCCATGGGCCGGCAGCGCCGCGCACGTGCGCGCTGGCCGGCATCGCGGGTGTCGCCTTCCCGTGGCTGAGCGGTGTGCTGCTGCCGCTGTTCGCGTGGCTGCGCGCCGGCCCATGGCCGCTGCTGGCTTGGTGCGTCGTGGGCAGCGCGATGATGGCGGTGCGCGTCGCGCGTGCGACAGCTGTTCCGAGAAAGGTCAACCCATGAATCAAGCGGACAAGGCGGTGCGCTTTCGCGCGCTGCACGAGGCGCCCGGTGCGTTCGTGATCGGCAACGCCTGGGACGCCGGCTCGGCACGTGTGCTGGCCGGCGCCGGCCTCTTGGCGCTGGCCACCTCCAGTGGTGCGACGGCCGGCGTGCTCGGCCGACGCGATGGCGCGGTGTCGCGCGACGAGGCGATGGCCGGGGCCGCCGCGGTGGCGGGCGCGTGCGATCTGCCGGTGTCGGGCGACCTCGAGAACGGCTACGGCCACGACGCGCAGGCGGTCACCGAGACGATCCGCGGCGCTGTGCAAGCCGGACTGGTGGGCGGCTCGATCGAGGACTACAGCGGCCAGGCCGCACAGCCGCTGTACCCGCTGGCCCAGGCGGTGCAGCGCATCGAGGCCGCGGTGCAGGCGGCCCGCGCGCTGCCGTGGCCGTTCACGCTGACTGCGCGCTGCGAGAACTTCCTGCGCGGCAACCCCGACCTCGACGACACGATCGCGCGCCTGCAGGCCTTCGAGCGTGCCGGCGCCGACGTGCTGATGGCGCCGGGGCTGCCCGATCTCGACGCGGTGCGGCGCGTATGCGGGGGCCTGCGCAAGCCGTTCAATTTCATGGCTGGCATCCGTGGCAAGTCGTTCTCGGTGGCCGAGTTGCAGGCCGCGGGTGTCAAGCGCGTCAGCCTGGCCACGTCGCTGTACCGCTGCGCGATGACCGCGCTGGCCGATGCGGCGCGCGAGGTGCAGACCCAGGGCAGCTTCGGCTACCTCGAGCGCGCGATGTCGACGCCCGACTTCAACCGGCTGATGCAGGGCTGAGCGATGGTGCCGCGCCAGCACCGGGCTGCACCCGCGCGCGGCGCCGTCCGGTGGGCGCTGCTGGCCGGGTTGGTGCTGGCGGCTGGCCGTGTGGCGGCGACCACGCCGCCGATCCAGCCCGAGGTCGATGGACCGCTGACGACCCGCACCATCGAATTCGCCGACCTCGCCGACGCGGCACGCGGCGGCCGCCGCGTGCCGATCAAGGTGCACGTGCCGCAGTGGAACGGCCCGTTCCCGGTGGTGGTGCTGTCGCATGGCGCCGGCGGCAACTGGGATTCGAACCACGCTCAGGCGCGTCATCTCGCCAGCCACGGCTACGTGGTGCTCGCGCTCGAGCACCCGGCCAGCAACAGCGAACGGCTGCGCGAGGGCATGCGCTTCGGCGCCAACCTGAAGGCGATGACGCGCGACGCCGCCGAAGTGCTCGGACGGCCGCGCGACGTGGCGTTTGCACTCGATCAGGCGCAGCAGTGGAACCTGTCGCATGCGGAGCTGAAGGGCGCGTTCGATTTCACGCGCGTGGCCGCGCTGGGGCACTCGTTCGGCGCCTACACCGTGCTCGCGGCGTGCGGCGCGCGCCCCGCGCTCGACTGGCTCGAGCCGCGCGTCGAGCCCGGCAAGGGCCTGGGGCCCGACTTGAGCGACGCGCGCATCAAGGCGTGCGTCGCACTGTCCCCGCAGGGACCCGGCGAGCCGTTCTTCCTCGAGGGCAGCTTCTCGACCATCC
>Ga0207675_100003806_pt1 | contig 14702 bp, 16 predicted proteins | sample KBSSwiS42_FD_184305 | JGI IMG/M metagenome (GOLD analysis project Ga0207675, IMG submission 184305) | Switchgrass rhizosphere microbial communities from Kellogg Biological Station, Michigan, USA - KBS Switchgrass S4-2 (SPAdes) (version 2) | ecosystem: Host-associated > Plants > Roots >... | reverse complement strand
CACCTGGGAGACCTCGCTGTCGCGCATGGGCAGACGGGTCACCGCGCCGTCGAGTTGGCCGCCGTGCTGGCCGCAGCCGCCGTGGTCGCAATCCCGCGACGCTTCGCCCCGGCGCTGGTCCTGCCTTTGCTCGCGGTCTTCGCGGTCAACTCGGCTCTTCTCTGGACACATGGGATCAGGGACAACAACGGCGACGTCTTCGCCTCGCAGAGCAACGCAACGCGGGGCTGGGTCGACCAGATCGTCCCCGACCATCAGTCCGTCACGCTGCTCCAGGTTCAGCCCTCCGGCTGCCAGCGAGAGCTGGGGTACGCCTACATGCTCACGGAGTTCTTCAACGACCGCGTCGACGCAACGCCGCAGCTCGGCGTCGCGCCGTACGGCGGGTTGCCGAACGAAACGGTGCACGTCAGCGGCGCGGGACGTCTGATCGGCCTGGACGGCCGCGCTCTGAGGAGCAGCTGGGTCGTCGCGCCCTCAGGCGTAAAGGTGAGCGGGACGCCGGTGGCGGAAGGGACCGTCGATCGCCTCGTCCTCTGGCATGTTCCGGCAGGCCGTGTCGGGGTGCATGCGGCGTCCGACAGTCAGGTCGAGTCGCAGGTGTGTCGGCGCACGCCAAGCTGAGCAACGGATTAGCTGCGGTAGATCAGGACCGGCCCGGCAGCCCGCTGGACGCACTCCTGGCTGACCGAGCCGATCAGAAACTCGGCCCGCCCCGCGCCGTGTGAACCGAGCACGAGCAGATCCGCGTCGGCGGCGGCCTCGAGCAGCACTTCGACCGGATGTCCTTCGATCGCTTCGGCCCGCACCGAGCGTTGGTCGCCCACGACCTCGTCGACGATCGACGTGACGAATCGAACTGCGCCTTCGTGCGTCTCGGTGACGATCTCTGCGAAGTTGACCGGGTGGCCCGGCGCCGCATCCGGAATCGGTAGTGGGACGTCGTAGACATGCAGCGCAACCACTTCAGCAGCTCCGGCGTTGTCGACGGCCCAGCGGAGAGCCTGCTTCGATGTGTCCGAGCCGTCGATGCCGACAAGGATCTTCTTCATCACGGCTGATACTGCTGGTCGAGGGTGAGGACGGTATCGATGTGCACTCGCAGCCAAACCCCTGTCGCCAGCGGTTCGAAGAGCTTCCGATGCTTCCCGCCGTTGACGATCCGCGCCAGCTCGTCGACCGGGATCTTCGTCTCGCCGAGCGAGCCCTGCCCGTGCTGCGTGATGACCGAGACGCGCGCGGTCGCCGGCAGCAGATACGTCAGCAGACGGTGGCCTTCGTTCAGGCGATAGTTGTCGTTCGGAACCGGTTCGCCCGGCGCGACTGCGCCGTCCTCGGCAGCGGCCGTATTGGCTGTGATTCCACTCAGCAGCAAGGCGGGATCGAAGCGAAGCACGTAGCCGGCGCCTTTTCGCTTCATGGACTTGATGTAGCCGAACTGCGTCTGCACGGCAGGTGGGCCGAGGTCCGACGTCGACTTGGCGGGTACGGTCACGGTCCTCGTTACCGTCTTGGTGCTCCCACAGCCCGTCGCCATGAGAGCGAGAAGTCCGCCAAAGACGAAAAGACTCATGCAGCGACTGTTCAGCACTCTGGGGCGACAGGGTGCCACATGGAACCGGCTATCTCGGTGTCGGTTACGTGCGGCGGCTCTAAAGAGCCTAAGCGTAAATCCATTTGGAGATGCCTTTATTTGCAGGGACTTCGCATGTTTACCAATCCGCCCAAGGGCTAGAAGAGCTGTACCTAGCAGGTCATGCACACGATCGAAGGCGAGGGCCTTCGCGAAGGGGGTCGAGGCAAAGTGACGATCGCTGAGATCTGGACGTTCAGCACCAGCGCGGATCCGTCCGTCGACTTGACCGGCTTCAAGGTCGAGGCGCTCGACGGCAGCATCGGCAAGGTCGACGAGTCGACCTACGAGGCCGGCGGCAGCTTCGTCGTCGTCGACACGGGCCCGTGGATCTTCGGCAAGAAGGTGATGCTCCCGGCCGGAGTCATTCGTGACTTGGATCTCGATACTGAAACGGTGTTCGTCAACCGCACGAAGGATCAGATCAAAGACGCGCCGGAGTTCGATGACAAGCGGTACCGCGACCAGGACTACCGCGACGAGCTCGGCGGCTACTACGGCCCCGGCGGTATGGGCTACACCGACCGCTAGCCGGTCGGAGATCCCGAGAAAACGAAGCCCCGCGGCGACGCGGGGCTTCGTCATTTCAGGAGTCACAAGGGAGAGGCGACGCCCAGACTCGAACTGGTCTACTGGCGTTCAGTGTTCTCCCACGCCGCGTCCGCGCCGGCCCGCTGCGAGCACGCGCGGGCAGAGAGAGAATTGTGAGCGTGAGACGTCCGAACGGGCACCGCGAGGGCGTCGCGTACCCGTGTTGAGCGCGGCCGTTCACCTGATCCCGTACGCGGTGATTGCGACCTTGAGCCCGCTCGGCTTGGCGGCGACGATCGCGGTCATGCGCAGCGGCCGGCTCAAGGCCATCGGGTTCGCGCTCGGCGTCGTCCTAGGTCAGTTGCTCGCCTGCGCGGTACTTGTCGCGGTCGGCGCCATCGCGACACCCGATCGCTCGAAGTCCCATCCGACTTTCGAGGGGCTGCTGGAGATCGGCCTCGCCATCGTGGTGCTGTCGTACGCCGCCATGGTCCATCGCCGTACAGAGACGGCGCGCCCACGGCCGAACGGCCGCTCGAAGGCCGCGCTCGAACGGCTGCAGCGCGTCCACGTCGTCACTGCCTCGGTCGTCGGGCTGCTGTTCGGCATTGGCGGCCCGAAGCGCCTCGTGCTCACAGCCTTGGCGTCGGCCTCGATCGCCGCCTCGGGCATCACAGGGTCGAATGAGGCCGCGCTGATCGTCTGGTACGGGCTGCTCGCAACGGTGCTCGTATGGCTGCCCGTCCTCGGCTATCTGCTCCTCGGCAATCGGGCAATGACAACGCTCGATGCGGCCGTCGAATGGCTTTCCCGCCACCGACGCGCGGCGACCGTCTACGTCCTCGTCGTCCTAGGCGTGGCGCTCCTTGTGAACGGCGTGCGTCTGCTCTAGCCGGGAAGGAGTCGGAACATCGTGGTGACCCCCGGTGGGGCCACCACGATGGACGTGCTAGGAGGCGACTTTCGACCCGACTCTGCGGAGCCCGAGCCCGGCCGCGAGCATCGCGGAACCGATCAGAGCAAGAGCCCAAGCGGGGAAGCCGGTGAACGGCAGCTCTCCGGGCTTGCTGGTCGCCCCTGCGACACCGCTCACCCCTGCACCCTTCACTTTGTGCGCCGGCTTATTCTGGACCGCCGGTGTCGTGACCGCAGACTCCGGCACCGAGGAAGGCCCCGGCCCTGCGGATGATCCGCCGTGTCCCGGAGTCGATGAGCTCGTTGTCGTCGGCGGGGTGGTGCCCGTCTCGGTTTTCGTAGTCGTTGTCGTGGTGTCGTTCGTCGTGGTCTGGTTCGTCGTCGTGGTTTCGTTCGTCGTCGTGATCTCGTTCGTAGTCGTGGGAACCGTGGTCGTCGTTTCGGCCTGATCGCAGTGATCCTCGTTGCCCCTCGCGTTCCCGTGGTCCTCACAGTCCTTGCCGTTCTGGTTCGGATCGGGACGGCAATCTTTGCCAGAGTTGCCATGCGAGCAGTCGTCGCCCGGAGATCCAGGGACTGTCGTGGGAGAACCGTTCCCATTTCCGGTTCCGTTTCCGTTGCCGGAATCGGCGAGGGCAGCTGACGCACCGATACCGGCGAGCAGCAGACCCACCATTGCCACGACTTTCGCGGCCTTCAGCGTCCATCCGGTCATGCAAGTTCCTCTCGTTTCCGTGGATGGGGCTAGCCACCGCACGCCCGTGGCGCACACGAGCGCGGAAAAGCTGTTCCCCCCTGTGCCTCATCTTGGGGAAAGCCCGATGACAGGCGCGCCACGAAGGTACTGATGTGCCCGGACCTAGAGGTGGGTCCGGCCACTGCGCCGACTTTCGGCGAGGTGACTAAAGGCGGTAGGCCAACCGGACGATGTAAGTCGGGAAGCAAAGGCCAATGAAGCTCTACGCCGCAGTCATCCTCACCGTCGCCCTAGGAGTCGTCGCTCCGTCGGCGGCTTCAGCGCAGACTCCTGCCGGCTACCGCGCACAACTGAACGGCCTCTGTCGCAGCTACACCCCGAAGTTCAGAGCCGACAAGAAGGCAATGCAAACGGCGACGAAGGCCAAAGATTGGAAGGCCCTCGGCTACGCGCTGGGTCACTACCTCGCGCTCGCGCTGGCCCAGGACAGGCGAATTGAGAGCACCCCGGTCCCTTCCGCGATGCGCACGCAGATGACGCCGATCCTGCGCCTACTCAGGACAGCCGACGGCCACGCTCGACTCGCCCTCCGCAAGGGCGCCATGGGAGACAGCCGCGGGATGCTCGCCGAGCTCGAGAAGATCAGCAAGCTCGCCCAGCCTCTCAATGGACGGCTTGACCGCGCCGGTCTCCGCGACTGCGGCTCCAACCAGAGCTAAGGAGTCGCCGACGCCCGGACTCGAACCGGGGGACCCCTTCGTTACGAGGGACCGTTCAGCAGCTTGAGCGCTCGGTGCGCAGCGTTCGACTTGTCGTCACTTCCACGTCTCACCTAGGCTTCGGCCCGTGTCACCACTAAGGCAGGCAGAGGGAGAGAGAGATGGACAGTGCAATGCTGGTTCGACGTCTGCTCCTTGTGGCGGTCCTGGCGACGGTCGGGGTGCTGATGGTGACCGTCCAGGGAGCGGGTGCCTCCCCGGTTCCGCCCCAGGACTTCACCTGCGGTGATCCAAGCCTGCCGCTCGTCCCGTGCAACCAGACGGCGCACTTCAGCGACATGTTCCAGGTCGGCACGCCACTAGCGAACGCACAGAACTGCCCGGCGTTCGTGACCACCGACTTCGTGCTCTTCACGGGTACGGGTAACGGCATCGAACATTCGATCGTCAACAACGCGCTGGATGGGTGGTTCACGTCGACCTGGACTGGCACGGTGACGGTCACAGCCTTCATCGGCGACCCGACGGCGGGTGGTGTGCCTGATCCGGCCGTGCCTCCGCTCACCGGCCGGCTGACCGAGTGGTTCGGCGGGAGCTTCAACAGGAGCAACTTCGTCGTCCATAACACCTTCCACATCAACGCCACATCGGCCGACGGGCTGACAAGTCTCCGTGTCCTCGACGTGTCCCACACGAACACGAGCGCGAGCAATCCCTTCGTGCCCCACAGCTTCGAGATCACGACCTGCGGATAGGTCTTCCCTGCTGCCGGGCGGTCGCGATCTGGGCCGCCCGGCTCGTTCCCAGCTAGACAGAGCCGACGCCCAGATTCGAACTGGGGACCCCTTCATTACGAGTGAAGTGCTCTACCAGCTGAGCTACGTCGGCAGCCGGCTCAGTTTAGCGCCAGGTTGTGCGGGCTCTGGCCCGTCAGGGCGACTGGTTCCCGCGTGTTACTTGTCTTTGCCGGGCTTCTCGGGCTTGGCGGGCTTATCCGGCTTGTCGGACTTGTCGGGCTTGCCCGTGTCGGTGCTCGTGGCCTGCTCGGGCGCGGCGGGCGGATCGGCCGGCGGTGCCGGATCGGGCGTGGGAGCGGACGCCGGAGCAGGCGTCGTCTCGGTCGGCTGAGTCGTCGCCAGCGGCGTGCGCTCGTCCTTTTTGGACTTGCCGTTGTCGGACGGCGCCGGGGCAGGCGCGGCGATCGTCACTGCCGCAGGAGGAGGTGTCGGCTCGGTCTGTGCAGGCTCAGGCGTGGGGGTGGGGGTCGGCGCCGGGGACGTATCGGGTGCCGGCGCGTGAGTCGCCTCGGCGGCTTGCGAGGTGGGCAGCAAGACAGGCTTCGGGAGGCTCCGCGCGCCCGAGCTCGCGAACCTCCCGGTTCTTATCGCGGTGTAATGCGCGAGGGTCGTGCTCGTCAGCGCCGTTGTCCTGGGCGCGGCCGCACGCGTGACGAGAATCGTCGTCGGAGCGGGCTGCTTGCCGACGCTCAGGTGGTACGCGTCCTGCTTCGGTCCTTCCGTGGTGGCGGCCGCCACCGCCGTGGTCGCAACCGCGAGTGCGGTCGCAGTGATTTTGACGGCTGCCGCGCCGCCGCCGCCGAGCAGCGCTTTCACGCAAGCGAATACGCCACCGACGTCGGCGCCGCGACGCAGCCGTCTCTTCCACGTGTCCGCGTCTTGCTCCAGGCCCTGAGCGAGTGCGCGTCGTGCGCGGAAGATCAGTGTCTCGACGGCGCCCTGGGTCAGGCCAAGCTCGGTCGAGATCTCCTTGTAGGTGAGCCCCTGCCACTCGCGCAACAGAATCGCGCGGCGCTGGGCCTCCGGCATTCCCTCGAGGACGTCCTGGAGGCGGATCAGCTCATCCGCCGCGTGGTCCGGCCCTGCGACGACCTCCTGCAGGACCTCGAAGTTGTTCGGTGACTCGACCTTGCCGCGGCGCCACGACGAGCGGTGCCGAGACAGGCAGACGTTGTGCGCGATCTTGAACAGCCACGCCGACTCGAGCTCGGGGACGATGCCGCGCTGCAGTCCGCGCAGGGCGTTCATGAAGGTCGTCTGGACGGCGTCCTCAGCCTCTTCGCGCGAGCCCAGCTGATGCTGGCAGTAGCCGAGGATCTGCTCCGAGTAGCGTTCGTAGAGCTCGGCGGCAGCGTTGACCCCCGGAGCGACTGGTCGCTCGACGCGGGTTGCCCGACCTATCTGCGGAACTGCGGCCACCGGTCCTCCTGCTGCGGAGCGCTCTGCGGGGCGCTCGTACGAGGTGTGTCGGCAGGCCTGGGTCGCTAGGCGACCCTAGATCGAGGGTCGAACGGGTTGGTCAGCCGTCGCCGCCGTGGGAGCCCGAGTCGCTGCCCGACGAGCCGGAATCGCCAGACCCTGAGCCTGAGCCTCCCCCAGGACCGGAATTGCCGGACCCGCCGTGGTCGTCGACCCGCTCGAGTTGTGCAGGCTCGATCTGGGCAGACTCAACGTCGGCCGGCTCGCGCTCCGGTACCGCGTGCTCCTGCTCCCGCACCTCGGGATGGGCTGCTTCTCGGCCTCGGTTGCCGTCTCTCCCGGAGCGGTGTCTCCCTTGCCCGTGTCGTTCAGCTGTTCGCATAGTTGTGATCGCCCGCCGCTCGGACACGAGCACGACCGGCGCGGGGTCGACGGGAGCGCGACGCGCGGGCTGCGCGCTCGGGGTCCTCAGCGCCCTGGTCTCGGTGTGTGCCGGATGCAAAGGGAACTGCGCAGCACCCGTCGTGACGACACCAACGCTGACCGCCGCCGTCGCGAGCTTCACTGCGATCGGCAGTGAGGCGGCAGGTGCGACGAGCGCAGCGTTGCCCGAGTCGAAGCCCGGGATCAAGCGCGCGAGGTCGTCGCGCAGAGCAAAGGGTGTCGCCGCGGCGACGAGCCTGCGTACGTGCTGGCGCGCGCGAAAGAGGAGCGACTCGACCGACGAATGCGACACGCCGAGCGCACGTCCCAGTTCGTGGTAGGACAGCCCGCCCACCTCGCGCAGGACCAGTGCACGGCGTTGCCGCCGAGGGAGGCTCGCAATCGCGGCCCAGACCGCATCGAGATCGGCGGCGCGAATAGCCGCTGCGAGCGGGTCGGGCAAGTCCGACGGCAGGTCGGGGATCGTAAGCGGCTCCCGCATTCGTGCGTGGATCCGCGCCCCGCATTCGTTCCGCGCGATCGCAGCGAGCCAGGGTGCTGCGTCGCGGGGCGGCGAACCGCGCAGTACGGCGGAGTGCGCGGAGAGGAAGACCTGCTGGGCTGCGTCCTCGGCCTCGACCGGATCGCGAAGAAGCAGTCGGCAAAGCCCGAGCACCATCCGGCCGTGCCGGGCGAACAGCTTCCCGACGAGGACGCCGGCCGCTCCCTGATCAGAGCGGCCGGCTGAGGGGGAGGGGCTCGAGTTGCTAGTCGTTTCCGTCGTCTCCGTGACCTCCGTGGTCGTCGCCTCCATGGTGGTCGCCGTGGTCGTCCCCCTGGTCTTCGCCCTGGTCATCGTCATCCTCGTTCTCGCCCTGGTCGTCGTCGTCGGCCCTTGCGGTCGGGCCGGCCTGAGCGAGGTTCAGCGTGAGGGTCACGAACTGCCCTACGAGCGTTGAGGGAAGTTGGATCCCGGCGGGCAGGGGAATCGAGAACGGCTGTCCGTTCACGAGCACCGTGATCGACCCGGTTGCGACGGCCGTGATCTGCGCCATGACGGTCACCGAGTTCATCTGACCGACGACCTGCATCGACTGCTGCGTCAATTGCCCGTTGCTGATGCCGACGGTGGCGTTGACCACGGCTCCAGTTGCGGGCCCGGCCCCGGCCAGCGAGGACAGCCTGCGGCCCGACTGCCGAATCGAGAGCAGGCTTCGCCCGGCGGCGAGAAGCGTTGCTCCGCCTGCGCGCTTGACGACGATGGCGTGGATACGGGCACGGTGTGTGAGCCCGAGCACGCGGACGGCGGCGCCATTGACGCGCACGCGGGCGCCGACACGCGCATGCGAGCGCGTGTGCACCGCTCGCACCGTGCCGGATTTCGACGCGACCGCGAGGTTGCTACCGGTCTTGCCGACGACGACGCCGGTGAACGTTGCGCCGAATGCGCCGACAGGGAATGCCAGGGCGGCGCCGACGGCTGTGACGAGAATGAGCTTCTTCATCTGGGCTCTCCTTTTTGTGGATCACCCTGCAAGAGAGCGCTCAGTTCGAAATCTTGCGAAATTCCTAAGTGAGCGAAGGCACGTAGGCGCCGAGCTCGCGGCGAAGCTTCACGAAGAGCGCCTCGAGGGCGAGCGGTGGGCTGAGGTTGAACTCCTCGAAGGCCCGCCAGGTCTCGCGCGTGAGCTCGGCGGCGCGCTCGGCGCCGGCAAGTCGCTCCGTCTTGCCGTCGTCGGTGAGGAGGTCGAGCCGGTCGGCGTGGACGACGGCGCTCTCCGCGCCCACGGCCACGACGACCAGGTCCCGGTACCAGGAGGCAAGCTCTTCGAGGGAGGCAAGGAGCTCGTCACGCTCGGCGCCGCGGGCGGCCCGGCGGACGCGTTGCTCGGCCTCGCGCGCCGTGAGGTCGAGCGTCTCGAGCTCCTCCTCCGCTTTCACCTTTGCCTCGGCGGCACGTTCGCGCGCGCCGTCGAGGAGCTGCTGCGCGGCAGCGCCCGGCTCGAACTCCGGATCGGAGTAGACCGAGCGCGCGACCTCGAGCAGCGTGTCGCGTCGTCGGGTCGATTCGGGATCGAGCAAACGTGTTACGCGGTCGAGGCGGCCGGCCGCGAGCCGCGCAAGCGATGCAGCCTCGTTCGGGGAGAGCCCGGGAGCGCGCGCGTCGATCTCGGTACGAATCGCGCGCTCGGAGAGGCGCGTGAACGGAACGAGCTGGCAGCGCGACCGGATCGTGTCGGGCAGTGGGCCGAGGTCGTCGGCGACGAGGACGATGACCGCGTACGGCGGCGGCTCCTCGAGGTCCTTGAGCAACGCGTCGGCGGCGTCCTCGTTCATCGTCTCCGCGCTGTAGACGAGGTAGACGCGGCGGTCGGCCTCGAACGGCCGCATGTGCAGGTCGCGGCGGAGCTCGCGGATGTCGTCGATGCGGATCTGGTCCCCGATCGGCTCGATGAGGTAGACGTCGGGATGCGCGCCGCGCTCGACCCGGCCGCGGTCTCCGATCAGTTCACCGGCGAACGCAATGGCGGCCGCGCGCTTGCCGACGCCGGAGGGGCCGTGGAAGAGGTACGCGTGCGCAGGCCCTTCGTCCGCGACGGCCGCCCGCAGCAGGCGCTTTGCCTCTGCCTGCTCAGGAAAGCTCTCGAAGGCGTTCACGGATCTCCTCTGCGATCACCTCGGGCGGGCGGTTGCCGTCCACCGTCGTGATCCGGTTCGGGAACATACTCGCCAGTTCGCGGTAGGCGGCGCCGACCTTCCGCTGAAGCTCGAGCCCTTCGCGCTCGATGCGGTCGCTACCAGTGCTGCGCTCCGCTGCGATCTCGGGATCGACCAGCACGACGAAGGTCAGGTCGGGGAGCAGGCCCTCCGTGGCGTTGAGGTTCAGCATGAGGACGCGCTCCACGCCAAGGCCCCGCGCGAGACCCTGGTAGGCGAGCGAGGAGTCGAGGTAGCGGTCGCAGACGACGTCCCGGCCCGCGGCGAGGGCCGGCGCGATCACGGTCGCGGCCAGCTCGGCGCGCGCGGCGGCGAAGAGGGCGGCCTCGGCCCACGGGCTCATCTCCACGCCTTCGAGCAGCAGCCGCCGCACCTCTTCCCCGAGTGGCGTGCCTCCCGGCTCGCGGGTCGAGACGACGTCTCGGCCCTCCGCGCGGAGCGCTTCGGCGAGGAGCTCTGCCTGCGTGGTCTTGCCGGACCCGTCCAGGCCTTCGAAGGTGACGAACACCGCGGCCGTACGATACGGCGCGTGCGGGCGGTCGTCACTGGAGGCGCGGGCTTCATCGGCTCGCAAGTCGTCGATGCGCTGGTCGCGCGCGGCGACGAGGTGCACGTCCTCGACGACCTCTCGCGGGGAAAGCTCGAGAACGTTCCCGCTGAGGCGCGCGTGCACGAGGGAGACATCCGCGTCGACACAGGACGTGTCTTCGACGAGGCCCGCGCCGAGCTCTGCTTCCACCTGGCGGCGCAGGCTGACGTGCGCGTTTCGGTCGAGCGTCCTGACTTCGACGCGGACGTCAACGTCGTCGGGACGCTGCAGGTGCTGGAGGCCGCGCGGCGAAACAGCACGAAGGTCGTGTTCAGCTCGACGGGCGGCGCGATCTACGGCGAGTGCGACGGGCCGGCAAACGAGGATCACGCGCGCGAGCCGCTCGCGCCCTACGGCGTGTCGAAGCTCTCGGGCGAGGAGTACCTCGCTGCGTACAACCGCCTGTACGGCACGACCCATGTATCGCTTCGGTTCGGGAACGTGTACGGGCCGCGTCAGGATCCGAAAGGCGAAGCCGGCGTCGTCGCGATCTTCATGAACCGGCTGCGCGAGGGCGGGACGCCCAAGATCTTCGGCGACGGGACGCAGACACGCGACTACGTCTATGTCGGCGACGTCGTCGCAGCGTCTCTGGCGGCGGCGGAGCACGGCGGCGGCGTGCTGAACGTCGGCTCTGGCGTCGAGACGTCGGTGCTCGACCTGTACGAGCGGATTCAGCGCGTCGCGGGAGTCACGCGCGAGGCCGAGTTCGCGGAAGCTCGGCCGGGGGAACTGCAGCGAAGCGTTCTCGACCCGTCGCGCGCGCGGACCGAGCTGGGCTGGGAGCCGCAGCACTCACTCGACGAAGGCCTCGCGGAAACGTGGGCCTGGATCTCCTCCACGTAGACCTGAGCATTCGGATTTTGCGACACTGTCTCCCGATGGAGACGCCGGTCCACCTGACGGAGGTTGGAAGCCAGGCGGAGGCCGACATCCTTTGCTCACTGCTACGCGAGAACGGAATCAGGTGCGGCGACCGCCCAGCGGATGTCGCGATCCAAGGCATCGGCGGCTCCGGAGGATGGCGAGAAATCCTAGTCAGCGAAGATCAGCTGGAAGCGGCGCGCGAGCTTCTGCCGGCTACGCCGCCCGTGGACTAGTCCAGCTCGGGCTAGAGCTCGATGCCCGAGACTGGATGCGGCACGTACGGCGCTTCGAGTTGCCCGATCTCGTCGTCGCTCAGCGAGATCTCCTCGGCCGCGAGCGCGTCCTCGATGTGCCCGAGTTTCGTCGCGCCCACGATCGGCGCGGTCACGCCCGGCTTGTGCAACAGCCACGCGAGCGCAAGTTGGGCCGGCGCGACACCGCGGACGCCGGCCACCTCCGTCAGGCGTTCAATCACCAGCCGATCGAGCTCGGGCTTGTAGAGCGACTCCAGGAACGGATCGCTCCCGGCGCGCGTCGTCTGCTCGTTCCCCCGAGCAAGCAGGCCCCGGGCAAGAGGGCTCCACGGGATCACGCCGACGCCCTGGTCGATGCATTGCGGAATCATCTCCCGCTCCTCCTCGCGGTAGATCAGGTTGTAGTGGTTCTGCATCGACACGAACGGCGTCGGCGCGACGGCCTGTGCCTTCGCGAACTGCCACGCGTGCATGCTGCTCGCGCCGATGTAGCGGGCTTTTCCAGCTTTCACGACGTCGTGCAGCGCGCCCATCGTCTCGTCGATCGGCGTCGTCTTGTCCCAGCGATGGATCTGGTAGAGGTCGACGTAGTCGAAGCCGAGCCGCTCGAGGGACGCATCAATCGAAGCCAGGATGTGCTTGCGCGACAGGCCGCGCCCGTTCTCGCCCAGCATGGTCCGACCGTGCACCTTCGTCGCGACGACGTACTCCTCGCGCATACCGAAGAGCTTGCGCAGCATCCGGCCGGTGACGACCTCGCTCTGACCGCCGTTGTAGACGTCCGCTGTGTCGAAGAAGATGATCCCGCCCTCGACGGCCCTGCGCACGATCGGATCCGCAGACGCCTCGTCAAGCGCCCACGGCCGCGACTCGTGCCTGCCGAAACTCATCATCCCGAGGCAGACGCGAGAGACACGCAGCCCCGTCCGGCCTAGGTTCACGTATTCCATTGGCCGACAATAACGCGGCGCGACGTTCGCGAATACCGCTACGACGGCTCGGGTTGGCTAGGTCGGATGAACGAGTAGCAATACCAGTGTCGCGCTTCCGAGAAGCACGCCCAGGAACGCGAACACGAATGCGGCGCGAGTATCCAGAGGCGCGTACTCGGCACGGGCGAGAGCCGCCTCAACCTGCTTCTGGCGAAGATAGCCGTAGACGATGAACCCGACACCCACGAGTGCAAACGAGACTCCGATCACCTCGAAGGGCCAGGTCGGGCCCGACGACAGGTCCGGCACCAGCCGCCCTGCGCCGAAGCCGACGGCGAGACACGTCAGCCCGGTTCGCCACCACGCCAGGTAGGTCCGTTCCGTCGCCAGCCTCGTGCGGCGTGTCGCATCACCGGCCTCATCGAAACGCTCAGTCCGGTCCTCGGGATTCACAGGTCTATCGTCTCACCCTCGTCTGGGACGGGGATCTCGGCCGTGAGCTGTGTGCCTTGCCCCCGCGGACTTTCGATGCGCAGCCGACCGCCGAGCGCTTCGACGCGATCCGCGAGACCGACGAGTCCCGAGCCGGGAACAGGCTCCGCGCCTCCGATTCCGTCGTCGCGCACGACCACCGTCGCAAATCCGTTCGACCGTTCGACGGCAACGCTTGCGCATGTCGCTTGCGCGTACTTCGCGACGTTCGTGATCGCCTCGGCGACGAGGTAGTAGATCGCCGCTTCGACGGAGTCCGGCAGCCGGTGTTCCGGAAGCCGAGCGAGCTCGACCGGGATCGGAGCGCGGTCGGCGAGTGCGCGGACCGCAGCCTCGAGACCTCGATCGGTGAGGACGGCCGGGTGAATCCCGCGCGCGAGTTCCCGGAGCTCTTCGAGCGCGTGTTCGAGCTCGCGGTTCGCTTCGGCGAGAAGCGCCTCCGCTGATTCCGGGTCCTTCCGCAGGCTCGCTCTGACCATTCGGAGTCGGAGTGCCAGGGAAACGAGTCGTTGCTGCGCGCCGTCGTGCAGGTTTCGCTCCAGCCGTCGGCGCTCGGTGTCACCTGCCTCGACGATCCGGACGCGTGACGCGGCGAGCTTCCTGTATGCATCGGCGTTCGCCAGGGCTTGCGCGACGAGTTCGGCGAAGTCAGCGAGACGGCGCTCTGATCCCGGTGCAAGTGGTTCGTCGCGTGGTGCCGCCGCCACGAGGGCGCCCCAGACCTGGCCGCCAACCCTGATCGGCGCGGCGCCCGCCGAGCCGTAGCCGAAGCTGCTCAGCCGTTCCACGATCTCTGGCGCCCGGCCCTTGTAATCGTCGATCCGCTCGGGTCGACCTGTCTTTCGGATCTCCGCGAGAACGCCGGTCTCCTCGACTGGCACACGCGAACCGACCGGAAACGCGAGCCGGCCCGAGTCACTCCAGCCCCCGACGAACGTGACCGTGCCGTCCTCGTCGAAGCGTGCGAGGCTGGCGGCCGACGCTCCAAGCGTCTGGGCCGCCTCGACCGTCACCTGCTCGAAGACGCGGTCCGATGCCGCCTCACTCGCGACAAGCGTGGCGATGCGTCGCAACGCAGTCTGCTCGTCGGTGAGCGCCTGCTGCGCGCGCTCGCTCGCGGTTCGCTCTGCGGTGACGGCCGCGAGGATGAGCGACGTCAGCGCGGCGACCGTCACGAACAGCTGGCTCGCGAGCACGCTATGCGTGATCGACGCCCGCACGAATGGTCCTGAGCCGTGCGCGGTGTTCCACACCGTCAAGGACGACGTGATCGCGAGCGCAGTGGCAGCACCGAACGGCCCGAAGCGAAGCGCCGCCCAGATCAACACGGTGAAGACGATGTACGGCACGTCGCGCTGCGACGGCACCTCGATCAGCACGATGAGGACTGTGAGGAGAAGCACGGCCTCGGCGAGTTGCATGGGCGGCATCCGCCACGTTCTGCGCGCCGCCCAGACGAGGATGAGCGGCGTGAACACGAGCGCGCCGGAAAAGTCGCCGAGCCACCAGGTGCGGAAGACATGGCCGAACTCGTCCGCCGTGATCACGTCACCAGCCCTGAGCGAGACGACGCCGAAGGCGGCGCTGATCAGTGTTCCGACGGCGGCGCACGCGACGAGGGCGAGAACATCCCAGACCCGTTCGAGCGCGATTCGCTTCTGCGTCAGCCGGCGGAACAGCATCGCCGCCACGACGACTTCGAGCGTGTTCCCGACC
>Ga0207675_100003800_pt1 | contig 14708 bp, 13 predicted proteins | sample KBSSwiS42_FD_184305 | JGI IMG/M metagenome (GOLD analysis project Ga0207675, IMG submission 184305) | Switchgrass rhizosphere microbial communities from Kellogg Biological Station, Michigan, USA - KBS Switchgrass S4-2 (SPAdes) (version 2) | ecosystem: Host-associated > Plants > Roots >... | reverse complement strand
GCCTGCCCTGTGAATGATCCCCCGGCCGCCTCAACGACGCGGCGATATGCGTTGGTCACCGCCGCGAACCGGGCCGCGGCATCCGGGCGGGGTGAGACGTCCGGGTGCGTGGAGAGCGCCAGCCGTCGGTAGGCGCGAGTCACCTGGTCGCGGTCCGCGTCAGCGGTGAGCCCGAGAACGGCCCAGGCAGCCTCCACGCCCGGATCCACGCTCATGCCGCGCGCCCTCCCTTCGAACAGTCATCACCGGATCGCCGACAGGAACTCGGGTCGATGTTCCTCTTGACATTATGCCGTAGCGGGCGAAAATCTGAAGTAGCCAATACAGATTATCTGGCGAGCCCCGCCAGATGAGGAGCGTGAGGAGGAGGCACCATGCTGATCCGGACCGACCCGTTCAGGGACTTCGACCGGCTCACCGAGGCGCTCACGGGCGCTCGGGCGCGGCCGGCCATGATGCCGATGGACGCCTACCGCGAGGACGGGACATTCGTGGTCCACGTCGATCTCCCCGGAGTCTCGGCCGAGTCCATCGACCTGACCGTGGAACAGAACGTGCTGACCGTGCAGGCCGAACGCAAGCCCCCGTTGGGTGAGAGCGCCGAGCGCGTGGTCGACGAACGCCCCTATGGCGTGTTCAGCCGTCAGCTGTTCTTGGGCGACACCTTGGACGCCGACCGGCTCAGCGCCGACTACCACGCCGGCGTACTGACCCTGACCATCCCGATCGCGGAGAAGGCCCAGCCGCGCAAGGTCGAGATCACCGGCGGCTCCGAGCGCACGCAGATCAACGCCTGACCCCGCCCTCCGGGTGCCGCAACGCAGGGACGCAGCCCAGCTCGCTGCCGGCAGGTCGCGCTGTCACGGTGGGGGCCCCGGCCCCCCCGTTCGTGCCCAACCGCCGCGGCCCGCTTGCCCGGAACGGTCCCGCGCACCCAGCGGCCTGTCATAGGCACAGCTCGCGAGCGGCAACCAAAAGCCCGGCAACAGTCGAAGGAGAAGCAATGTATCCGTCGAAGGACGCGCGTGAGCTCGCCATCCTCTTGCGAATCAGCCGCGAGCTCGACATCGTCGGCGACATCAGCGCGACCGTCGACAATCCCTCCGAACTACTCGCCTGGGCCGCAATCCTGGCCGACCCAGCGATCGTCGCGTGGCGCGCCAAGGACTCCGGCCACCGCTACCTGCAGGTCACTGCCGACCACGCACGCGCGCCCATCCGCGGTCGGGTGAGCGCGGTGCTGCCCGCCGAACAGCACCCCGAGTTCTGGCACGCCCTCGGCCTCGACGAACTCGCCCCCAGCGGGCGAGAGCACCTGGACGTCAAGGCCCTCTCCGCAGCGTGGGCGGCCATGCCGATCACCCCCGACGACCTGGGGATCACCGACACGTCCCGCCCCGACACCACCGCGCCCGACACCGAAGGTGCATGACCGGCGCAGTGGCCGACGTTGAGCTCAGTCTCCGGTCACGAGCGCCTCGGACGAGTCGCGTCCCCTGGGAATCCGAACTCGGTACGCACGCCAGGGCTGAATGCCACATGATCGGGCGGACGGGCGGCGACATCGGGCAGGCCCGCCGACGTCATCAGACCGTCGTCGAGGGACAGCACTTCCGCGGCGTGCACCGGCCAAGCCTCGTGGCGGTTCGGGATGTACAACGTCCGGCCCCACCAGCCCACGTGCAGTCCCCAGCGTGCGCTGACGAAGTCGTCGAGCTCGGTTCGCCGACGCCTTGTGCCTGCGCGGACCACGACGTGGCATTCCACCGGTCTACCTGGGCGGCGGAGGCGCGTCTCATACGAGTGCACGTCGCCACTGGCCCGGTAGCGCATCCGCGACCAGCGGTAGGGCAACCCGAACACCGCGCGCGCACCGAGTACAACCGCCGCCCGCTCGGCATCAAGGCTCAGGAACACGATGCCGCGGCGTCCTGTGTCATCGACCGAGTACAGCCGCACGTTGGTCTCGAGGAACGATCCGAACCATGGCACACCGGGACCACGGGCGATCCCCGCGCGGACCATCCGGAACGGGATCAGCCCGACATACGTGACACCGTCGAGGGTGTCGGGTCGGACGCCAGGCGGCATCAGGTGCGCTACCTCCTCGGGGGGGACAGCCCAGTGCAGGAAGGTCAGGTCCCGCCAGCCCTGGTTCATCATCACTGGGCCAGTCATCGCTGGCGCGTCTGAGGAGACGGGCTCGACGTCTGAGCAGCACACGCTTCCAGACTAGGCAGACTTCGGAGGCTGGTTGCAGGTCCAGTCAACGGTCGTGGTGTGTGCGCCGGCACCAGGTATCCGGGGCTGCACCATGGGCAGTGAGGGCGGCGGGTGTCTGCACCTCCGGCAGTCACGAGCGATCGGGCTACCGGCTCCCGCCCCTGACATCTTCGGCCTCGCGATCCGGGTGACGATCGAAGGCGGCCGCCACGGCGATCTCTTGTTCGCCTCGACCGGGCTCGGACGGCTGACCCGCTTTACGCTGACCCCGGCCGGCTCGCCGTACGGGAGACCCATGACCACGTTGCTGCCGTATCGGACACCGGCCGGAGCGGTGCTGTTGTCCGCGGTGTTCCATGACGCGACCACGCTTGCGCTGGCGTGGGCCATACGCTCGGGCGCCTGGCACCCGTTCGCCGAGCTTTCGCTAAATGAGGACCCGGTTGACGAGGCGGACATGCTCCTGTCGTTCGAACCAGCCCGAAACGTTCTGCCCGGTCTCGAGGTGTATGAGTGGGTGCGACGGCTCCGACAGCCCGCATACACCACCGCCCGGGCGTCCCGCAGCTCCTGAGGGGGTGTGGGTCGAGGCGGCTGGAAACGAGGTCCGGCCACCATGAACCACCCGAGAGAGTGCGGAACTTGCTCCGCCAACCGCCGTCAGTCGGTGAGGCGACGCCGTTCGAGGAGCACCGTGTCGCGCCAGACCCCGTCCAGCTTCGCGATCCGGCTGTGCACGGCGAGAGTCTGGTAGCCGGCCTGGTGGTGCAGCGCGATACTGGCTCGGTTCTCGGGGAAGATTGCGGTCTGCAGGGTCCACAGCCCTCCGGCTTCGGTCGCTGCGTCAGCCTCGGTGACCTGGCGGTGCATCAGCGCCTTGCCTACTCCACGACCCCGGTCGGTGGCTGCCACGTACACCGACGTCTCGCCGACACCGGAGTAGCACGCACGGCTCGAGGCGGGGCTGATGCCGGTCCAGCCGACGACCCGGCCATCGTGCTCGGCGACCCACTTGTGACCTGGTAGCCATTTGCTCGCAAGGGTCTCGATGCTGGGGACCTGGGTCTCGAAGGTGGCGTTGCGGGTCGCGATGCCTTCGGCGTAGATGTCGCGAACGACCGGGAGATCCGCGTCGGTCATCGCCCGGGTGGTCACGTCGGCAGGCAGGTCGGTCGGGCAGCAAGGCCGGTCCAGCTCTTGGGCGGGCAGGGTGCCCATGACGACGTCGGCGGCGTGCGGGAGACCGGTGCAGCACGCGGCGTTGACCGAGACCATGCTCGAGGTCCCGACCTTGTCGACGACCACGAACCCGTCCTTGCGGAGCCGGTCGACGTGGTGGGAGCAAGTGGACTGCTTGACGCCGAGAGCGGTAGCCAGGTCACCGATCCGCATCGCGCCGGCCGCCGAGGTCGCCACCGTGTGCAGGAGCCGGACCCGGGTCGGGTCGGCCAGCGTCGCGAACCACCTCGCGTACAGCTCGAACGGGTCGTCCTGGTCCAGGAGCGGCAGGGCAGTGCGGTTCGCGGTGACTGGGCTCTGGACGTCTGCGGCCATGCCCGCAAGACTACATCGGAATAGGTTGTTGCTTTCCCCAGTTTGCGTCGATAGAGTCACCATCGACAGACGTCGATGAACCAGATCGTGTAGGAGAGCCATGAACCAGCCCCAGCAGAGCACCGCCCAGAACATCGGGCAGCACCCGGTCGCCGTCATCGGCGCCGGCCCGATCGGACTCGCCGCCGCGGCCAACCTGGCCGACCGTGGCATCGACTTCGTGGTCCTCGAGGCCGGCCAGGTGGCTGGTGCCACGGTCAGCGAATGGGCGCACGTCCGCCTGTTCTCGTCATGGTCGGAGCTCGTCGACCCTGCCGCGCGACGGCTGCTCGAGCAGGCAGGCGACTGGACCGCCCCGGACGAGGCCGCCTACCCCACCGGCGGCGAGTGGTGCGAGGCGTACCTGCAGCCACTGGCCGACCTCCTCGGCGGCGGCGCAGGCAGGGTCCGATATGGAGCACGGGTCACCGGAGTCGCCCGCCAGGGCCGCGACGCGATCGTCGACTCCGGCCGCGAGAGCGACCCGTTCACCGTGCACGTCGCGACGGCCGCCGGCGAGGAGCGACTGGTCGCCCGCGCGGTCATCGACGCCTCCGGCACCTGGACCACACCGAACCCACTGGGCGCCGACGGCTACCCCGCAACCGGCGAACGAGCCCACGCCGGACAGATCGTCTACGGCATCCCGGACTTCCGCGACCCAGTCATGCGCGCCAGGTACGCCGGCAAGCACGTCGCAGTCGCCGGCAAGGGCGCCTCGGCCCAAGGCGTGCTGATCGGTCTGGCCAAGCTGGCCGAGGAGAATCCGGCCACGCGGGTGACGTGGCTGCTGCGCCGGCCCTCCGTCGGCGACGCGTTCGGAGGCGGTGACAACGACCAGCTCGAGCAACGCGGCGCACTGGGACAGCAGGCAAGGGCCGCCGCGGCTAGTGGGCAGGTCACGAACGTGACCTCGTTCCGCACCGAGTCGGTGGTAGCCCAACCCGACGGACGCCTCACACTGACCTCGGTCAACGGCCGGCGGGTCGACGATGTCGACGAGGTCATCGTGGTCACCGGGTTCCGCCCCGACCTAACCTTCCTGTCCGAAGTACGGCTCGACCTGGACCCGGCGCTCTCCGCAGCGCGGATCCTCGCCGCCCAGATCCACCCGGACCATCACTCCTGCGGTGACGTTGAGCCACACGGCTTCCGCGAGCTCACCCAGCCCGAGCGGGACCTCTACCTCGTCGGGATGAAGTCCTACGGTCGCGCGCCGTCGTTCCTGGCCATGACCGGCTTCGAACAGGTGCGGTCCGTGGTCGCGGCCCTCGACGGTGACCTCGAGGCGGCGGACCGAGTCGACCTCGTGCTGCCCGAGACGGGCGTCTGCAACGGTGCCGGGGCCTTCGACGACCCGGACGCTGTCGCTGTCGGAGGCGGCTGCTGCGCGACCCCCGCCGCCGAGCCGCAACTGATGACGCTGGGTCGTCCCGTCGGCGCGTGACCTCCCCGACCTCGACCGCCTCGGAGCCCGACGCCCTGGTCGGCGCCGGGCTACGGCGCGTCGTCGCAGTCCTCTCGGTCACCCAGATCACCAGTTGGGGCGTCCTGTACTACGCGTTCGCTGCCCTGTCCTCGTCGATCACCGCGGACACGGGCTGGAGCAGCGTCGCGGTGACCGGAGCCTTCTCGCTCAGTCAGTTCGTCGCCGCCGGCATCGGCATCTGGGTCGGCCGGCATATCGATGCCTACGGCCCGCGCCGCGTGATGACCGCCGGGTCCCTGCTGGCCATACCGGCCGTGCTCGCCATCGCGAGGGCCCCGAACTTGGGCCTCTTCTACGCCGGCTGGGTGTTGGCCGGGGTCGCGATGGCCGGTGTTCTGTACCCGCCGGCGTTCGCCGCTCTCACCCACTGGGCCGGTGAGCGGCGGGTGGGAGCACTGACCACGCTGACCCTGGTCGCCGGACTGGCCAGCACCGTCTTCGCGCCGTTGTCGTCCAGGCTCGACGACTGGCTCGGCTGGCGGGGCGCCTACCTCACCCTGCTCGTCGTCCTGGTCCTCATCACGGTCCCCCTGCACTGGTGGGGCCTGCGCAAGCCGTGGCGTTCGTCCGCCGGACAAGAAGCCCGCGTCGATGGTTCGGCCACCGTGGCAGCCGAGGTGCGCGCGGTGGCCCGAAGCAGACCGTTCGTCCTGCTCGCCGCGGCGATGGCGCTGACGTCGCTGTCGATCTTCGCGGTCGTCATCAACCTGGTCCCGATGCTCGAGGAGCAGGGCATGAGCCGGAACCTGGCGGCGGTGGCGCTCGGGCTCGGCGGCGTGGGACAGGTGACTGGCCGGCTCGGGTACGCGTGGTTCGCGGCGAGGACGTCCGTGTCGGCCCGCACCGTGGCGGTCATCGTCGCGGTCGCGGTCGCCACCGCTGCACTTGCGCTCGCTCCGGCGTACACGCTCCTGCTGATCGGACTGGGGATGCTGGTCGGCCTGGCTCGCGGGCTCTACACCCTCATCCAGGCCACCGCCATCACCGACCGGTGGGGCCCCACGGCCTACGGCACCCTCAACGGGCTGCTGAGCGCACCCAGCCTCGTCGCATCCGCATCAGCCCCGTTCGTGGGCGCCGCACTGGCACAGTTGCTGGGCAGCTACTCCTCCGCCTTCCTGGTCCTCGCCGGCGTCGCAGGCGTGGCCGCACTCCTCGCTGCCAGCGCCGCCCCGGCACGCCCGCGTCGACGGTAGACCGTCGACTGGCGGCATAGCCTGAGCTCATGTCCAAGGCACCGATGTTCACCGACTGATCGCGGCGTTCAGGCCGGAGCGGGCGTCGGCGATGACGAGCCACACTCCGCTTAAGCGTGCGGGCCTCCCAAGCGAGCGCGGCGCCGATGACGACTGGCGAGTAGTGTGCCGAGGGTGGCTGGTGGGACTCGGGTGCAGATGGTCGTTGTGATGGGTGTCTCCGGCGTCGGCAAGAGCACGGTGGCCAAGGGGCTCTCAACCTTGCTGGGCTGGACGTTCGCGGAAGGCGACGCGTTCCACCCGGAAGCGAATGTCGCCAAGATGGCGTCCGGCCACCCATTGACCGACGACGACCGGTGGCCGTGGTTGCGCAGCATCGGCGACTGGATGTCAGAGGAGATTGCGGCCAGTCGCTCCGGCGTGGTGACCTGTTCGGCGTTGCGGCGGGTCTACCGCGACCTTCTGCGCGAGGGTCGGCCCGAGGTCGTGTTCTGCCACCTCGTCGCCGGCGAGGACCTGATCGGTGAGCGGATGGTGCGGCGCACCGACCACTACATGCCCGCCTCCCTGCTGCCCAGCCAGCTGGCCACGCTCGAGCCACTTGAGCCTGATGAGCCAGGCGTCGAGGTGTCCGTCGACGGGGAGGCGGCCGAGGTGATCGCTCGGGCCGTAGCCGCGCTCGGCATATCACCTCCGGGTATGCGAACTCCCCCGCGGGGAGCTCGCGGAGCGGGAACTCACGAAGGGACAACTCCATGACCACTCTGATCGCCCCGGTGCCGCACCTGCTGCCTCTCGCCGAGGACACACCGAACCTGACTGACGCTGGCAACACCCAGATCGTGCTCGCCGTGCTGCTCGGCATCGCCGCTGTGGTGGTGCTCATCGTCTGGGTGAAGATGCACCCCTTCCTCGCGCTGATGCTGGGCACGGCGGTGATGGGGATCGTGGCGGGCGTGGCCCCGCTCGACATCGTCACCAGCTTCACCACCGGCTTCGGCGGGACCGTGGGAGCGGTCGGCCTGCTGATCGGCCTGGGCGCGATGATCGGCGCGCTGCTCGCCGACTCCGGAGGAGCGGACACGATTGTGGAAACCATCATCGGCAAAGTCGGTGCCCGCGGACTGCCGTGGGCGATGGCCCTCATCGCGGCCATCCTCGGACTCCCCCTCTTCTTCGAGGTGGGCGTCGTGCTCCTGGTCCCGGTGGTCATCCTGGTCGCCCGTCGTACGGATGTTCCCTTGATGCGGGTCGGCATCCCCGCGCTCGCCGGCCTGTCCATCCTCCACGGCCTGGTCCCACCCCACCCCGGTCCACTCGTGGCCATCGACGCCCTCGGCGCCGACCTCGGCCTGACGCTGCTCTTCGGGCTGATCGTCGCCGTGCCGACGCTGGTGCTGTGCGGTCCCCTGCTGGCCCGGTTCGTCGAGCAGTGGGTGCCCGTGCACGCCACCGACGAAGCGGTGGCACGCGTCACCGGTGGGAACCTCGGGTCACCGGCCGACGCCGCGGCGCCGGACCCCCCAGGAGGAGCCCGGACCGAGGGCGGCGCCGCGCGGGGAGCCACGGCGCTGGCGGCCACCGGCGAGGATCCTCACCTCCCCCCGGCACGGGACGCCGTACGTCGTCGGCCGTCGTTCGCCTTCGCGGTGGTGTCGATCACCTTGCCAGTGATCTTGATGCTCGTCCGGGCGGTTGCCGAGCTGACCATGGAGGAGGGCACCCAGCCTCGCACCTTCCTGGAGTTCATCGGCACACCCGCTGTCGCGCTGCTGCTGGCGGTCCTGCTTTCCATGTTCCTCCTCGGCTACAGCACCGGAATGAGCCGCGAGGGCGTGGAGAAGGCCATGGGGTCAGGACTACCCGGCATCGCAGGAATCCTGCTCATCGTCGCGGCCGGCGGAGGCTTCAAGCAGATGCTGGTGGACGCCGGGGCGGGCGGCGTGATCGCCGACTGGGCCGACGGATCCGGAATCTCCACGCTGGTCCTCGGCTGGCTGGTCGCCGTCGGCGTCCGGCTCGCGACCGGGTCGGCCACGGTGGCCACCATCACCGCCGCCGGCATCGTCAGCGGCATCGCGACCGGCATGGGGACCAACGAGCTCTCCCTGCTGGTGCTCGCGATCGGTTGCGGGTCACTGTTCTTCAGCCACGTCAACGACGCGGGTTTCTGGCTGGTCAAGGAGTACTTCGGCCTCACCGTCGGACAGACCATCAGGTCCTGGTCGGTGATGGAGACCGCCATCTCCGTGGTCGGCATCATCTGCATCCTGCTGCTGAACCTCGTCGTCTGACGGGTCGGATCGCGCCCCGAAGTTGGCCTCATGACATGGCCAACCGGTTCGTGGTCCGGCTCCGGCGTGCGCACGGCAAGCCCACACACGCAAGGGCGGGGTGATGGAAGTCGGTCAGTTGCCAGCACCCTCCGGACGGCTGTCACGGGGCCGTTCATCGCGACCCTTCGTGAGCGCAGGTAAGGGTGGTCAGCCACTCCTCGGCCAGCATCGCGTAGGCGACAGTGTCCAGCCAGCATCCCGTGCGGTGCAGGGACTCTCGAACGGCGTGGCTCTCACGTCGCATGCCCAACCGCTCCATGAGGCGCCACGAAGCCTCGTTGCCCAGGAAGCCGTTCGCGACCACCCGGTGCACGCCGAGGTCCTCGAAGCAATACCGCAGGAGCTCACGGGCAGCTTCGCTCGCGTAGCCGACCCCGGAGTGGGCCGGATCAAGCACCCACCCGAGCTCTGCTTGAGCACCCCGCGCCTGCTCGTGGACCTCCGCCTGGGCCCAGGCGTCCTCCCGCCGGAGCATGAAGTCACCGACGACGCGGCTGCGGGTCTTGCCACCAGGCTGACGCCTGAGCTCGACGATGACGGTGGTGGCCAGCTGAGCCGGTTCACCGAACCCGGCTCGGTAGCCCTCGATCGCTGCCTCAGCCCCGGTGAGCCACTCGTTGACCGAGTCGAGCCGACGGTACTCCCAGGTGGCGTCCGCGTCCTCCACGGTTGCGGGACGAAGGGTAAGCCGTTCGGTGTCCAGAGTCCGCTCAAGCATGGATGCCGTCGCGTCCCAGGTGAGGGTGGGTTTCGAGTCATGGTTGTGCCGCCCGCTGGAATCGCTCACCTGGTTGAGCGCCAGAAGGGGGGCTCCGAGGTCGCGAATGCGGGCGAGCACCCCGTGCAACTGAGCCTGGTCGGCGGCCCCCAGGGTGAGGGTGGTGGTCGAGTCGCCGTTGTGGGTCAGCTCATGTCCGCCGAGCCAGCTGGACCAGTGATCATCCAGGTGTCCGGCGATCTGGACCTGGTAGGCGCTGGCCTCCCTGCGGGGCCCGTTGCCCGCCTCGATGCGGGGGGTCGTGGTCATGGCGATGCTCCTCTGGGCGGGATGGGCTAGGTGGCGAGGTTCGTGTGGCGGCTCGCCGCTGCGCGGAGAGCTCGGCGCCTGCGCCGTACGACTGGGCGACGGATGACCCATACGGCGACGGCGAGGTTGATGGCCCAGCCGGCCCCCTTGGCCAGGTCGCCCGCGGGCACGCCGGTGCCGAAGATGGCTCCGCCGAACCCTTGGGTGAAGACCTGGGTGCCGGCGCCAAGACCGATGGCGTAGGCCGTGATCATCCACGCGCGGTGGGCAGCGATGTCGCGTCGCTTGATGGCGGTGAAGCCGAGAACGAGGCAGCCGGCCATGGCTGAGGCGAAGACGAGCCGGAAGACGTAGAGCAGGTCGCCGGTACCAGGCTGTGCCTCGTAGAAGAGGGTGAGCCACAGGGCCGATCCGACAACGACGAGACCGGCGACCGCGAGGACCCGACCTGCGCGCCGGTGCCAGCTACCGCGGCGCAGCCGGGGCACGAACTGGAAGGCGCCGATGAGTGCGAAGAGCGCGGCTCCGACGACGTGAGCCACGAGCGCGACGGGGAAGCCGCTGAACCGGTGGGCGGCCGGCATGGCCGCCGGGCCTCCGGCCAGCTGGACCAGCCGGAGGGCGCCGGCGGTGAGCGGGATGGCGCTGAGGGCGACCAGCGCGGCCGGGACCGGCCAGCTGCGTGGCCGGCCCCGGAGGCCCGGCGTTGTCACGGTCGTCTGGGTGCTCATCGGACGGCGGCGGGCTCGGCCGAGGTGGCCTGTCCGGTGTCCTCCGGGATGGCCACGGTGGTACGCAGGTCGCGCCACAACGAGATACCGAGGCCGATGAGGGCGACGCCTTCGGGAACGGCCATGGGCCGGTCGAACGAGGCGGGCAGGACGGCGAGCGCGGCGGTGCTCACGGTGGCCACGGCCAGCAGGACGGCCGCCCAGCGGGCGAGGACGTTGGCGCGGAACAGGGCGATGCCGAAGACCAGGCCACCAAGCAGGTAGCAGGCGCCGGTCAGGTTGAAGAAGGCCTGCAGGCCGCCGATGTCGCCGGTCGGGGTTCCGCCGCCGGAGGCGACGACGATGTCGTTGACGAAGGCTGGGGTCTTGTCGGTCAGCGTGGGCAGGAACGCAACAGCCATGACTTCGGTGGCGAACATCATGAGGTAGCCGAGGGTGAACACGAGGAAGCCGAAGAGGCCGAGCACCCGCATCTGGCGCACCTGGTGCAGGTACATGCCGGTGAGGCCCGCGAGCGCGAGGACGGTCATGACGGCCTTGGCGGAGCAGCGGATCACCCACTCATGCGTGTCTGTCACAAAGCTGTCGAAGGCGGGGTGGCCGATCTGGACGGCTATGAAGATCGTGCCGGCGACCGCTGCGGCGATGCCGGCGGCCTTGGTGAGGCCGGTGGTGGTGACGGTCATGGCTTGCTCCTGGGTTCTTGTCGGCCGGTTTGCCGGCGATGAACAGGAACCTAGGGATCGACGCGGTGACACCACATCACCATGTGATGTGATCGGGGTGGTGACTCGCCCGGTCACGCGGTTGGGGCGCCCGAGAGCGCCTGACCCACGGTGGTTACAGCAGGCCGAGATCGGTTGCGCGTCGGACGGCAGCGCGACGGGTGTTCACGTCCAGCTTGGTGAAGATGTGCTTGGTGTGGCTGCGCAACGTGTTGAGCGACACGTACAAGTGTTGGGCGATTTCGGGGCCGGTGAGCTCGGTGGCCAGCAACCGGAGCACCTCGAGCTCCCTGTCGCTGATGCCTTCACCACCTACCGTGCCATCGGTGGTCCGCGGCTGTGCCGTCTGAGAGTGTTCGGCCGGCTCCGACGGGCCCGTGTCCGCAGCACGCAACAGGTCGGCCGCGGGTTCTGCCCCAGGAAGGTCGGAGCGCGCGGCAGCGGTTCGGAGGAGCTCCTCCAGTGGTGGACCTTCGTCGAGGAACAGCCGGACGTAGCCTGCGGGGACTCCCTCGACGAGGGCGTGTCCCAGGTCCTCGAGCGCGGCTCCACTGTCTCCACGGGCCTGGTGGGCGAGGGCACGGACCAGGCGGGCTTCGATGATGCTGCCACCACGGTCGGCCGCCTGCGCCGCGGCGACGACTCGATCGAGCAGCCTGATGACTCTCTCGAGGGCCTCTGGCTTGCCGTCGGTCCGGAACTGGGCGAGCAGGAGTCTGGCGAGGGTGAGGAGGTCGAACTCGGCCAGGTAGGTCGGTTCCTGGTCGGTGCTCACCGCCTGCTCGGTGGCCCAGGCCCATGCGTCTGAGAGCCGGCCCTGGGCGATGCGCAGCCGGACGATGTCGGCCCGGAAGGGACGCGTGTCGGGGAAGAAGCCGTGCAGGTACATCGTCTCCGCCTGTTCGAGCATCCTGACGGCTGCGTCCAGGTCGCCATGTGCCTGTTGTAGGCGGGCCATGACGCTGTACCAGCGGAACCGGTTCTCCACCAGGGAGGAACGGTCTCCGAGCTCCTGGGCGGTCTGGAGGTGCTTGGCGGCGGCGTCGAGCTCCCCGTGCTCGCGCAGGACGTCGGCCAGCCCGACGTGGAGGTCACCGGTGGTCGACAGGACGGGTTCCTCGCGGCTCTCCGCGGTCCGGAGTGCGCGTTCGTAGCGGCGCCGTGCTTCGTCGGGCCTGCCCCGGGCCAGCCACATGCTGGCCATGACGACGGTGGCCCCGAGCTCGTCGGCGATGTCGCCTGCCTCGTGAAGGCTGTGCACGCATTCGTTGAACGTGTCGACTGCGGTGTTCAGGTCACCGGAGGCCCAGGCGGCCAGACCCAAGAAGCCGGCGGCGCCGCTGCGGGCCAGATGGTCCTCGGGGCCGGCGAGCTCGCCGGCGAGCCTGGCGTGCTGGATGGTGCCGTCCAGGTCGCCACGCCCTTGAGCGATGGAGGCGCGGTAGACCTCGATGGTGGCGGGAAGCACCCGCAGCTCCTGCTCGCGGTCGCGTCGCGCGGCCTCCAGCGCTGCCGACGGCCGCGCGTCGTTCCGCCACGCTCCCACGGTCCCGGGGGCGGCGGCCGCCGGCTCGTTCGGGCGAGCGGCTTCGTCCAGGACGCGTTGCGCCGCATCCATCCACGCATCGGCCGCGTCGAGGTCGCCCTCGGAGAGGCGAACCCAACCTCGGAATGTGGCAAGCAACGGGTGGCGGCGGACCACGACGTCCGGGAGCGCGTGGAGCCAGTTGCGCAGGTCGCGGTCTTGGCGGTGTTTGCGGATGCCCGGAATGGCGAGCTCGACGAGCTCGGCCGCCAACTCGTCGTCCTCGGCGGCGAGGGCGTGCGCGACGGCGTCCGCGAGCCTGCCCTGTCGGGCGTACCAGTGAGCGGCGGCCCGATGCAGCTCCAAGACTCGGGCCGGGTCGGATGCGGAGCGCTGGGCCAGCAGGGCGTCTGCGAACAGGTGGTGGTAGCGGAACCACTGTCGCTGGTCGTCCAGCGGGACCAGGAACAGGTTCGACCGTTCGAGAAGCTCCAACATTGCCTGGCTACCGGGAAGGCCGGTGACCGCGTCACATAGGGGCCCGCCGAGCTCTCGAAGCACGGAGGTGTCGAGGAGGAACTCGCGGACGTTCTCGGGTTGGCTGCGCAGCACCTCCTCCACCAGATAGTCCAGGACGAACCGGTGGGTGCCGTTGAAGGCATGCACGAAGCCGTCGACGTCGCCGGCCTCACGGCGACCCCTGGCTGAGAGGGCTGCCAGCTGCAGCCCAGCTGCCCAGCCCTCGGTGCGGGCTTCCAGAGCCGTCACATGGACCGGTTCGAGCCCGAGACCCATCACGTCGTTGAGGAACCGTTCGGCTTCCTCGTCGGTGAACCGCAGGTCGACGGCGCGCAGTTCGACGAGCTGGTCGCGGGCGCGAAGCCGGGACAGCGGTAGCGGCGGGTCCGCGCGGGTCGCGATGGCCATGGATATTTGGCCCGGCAGGTTGTCGAGGAGGAAAGTGACCGCCTCGTGGACCGCCGGAGCATCGACGACGTGGTAGTCGTCGAGGACGAGGACGGTGGGTGCTGCGATGGTGTCGAGGTCGTTGAGCAGGCTGACGAGGACGTCTTCGGTCATCAAGTCGCGATCGTTGTCCATCAGCGCCAACGCGTCGGCACCGATGTCGGCGTTGGTGGTCTGGAGTGCCGCAATCACGTGGGCCAGGAACCGCCCCGGGTCCGAGTCGTCCTGGTCCAGGGACAGCCAGGCTGTGCGGCGTGACGGCCCGACCGCGCCCGAATGGGCGTTCTTCGGCTCTGGGGTGGTCAGCCACTGGGTGAGGACGGTCGTTTTCCCAAAGCCGGCAGGCGCGGCGATGAGGACGAGTCGTGGCATCGAACGCGGGTCGGCTAGCAGTTGCTCGGTGAGCCGCGGTCTGGGCACGAGCTGTCGCCGGGAGGTCGGCAGGTGCAGCTTCATGGCCAGGATCGGCATCTGCACAGGTTAGGTGCCCAGGCGCGGGGCTCCCAGGTGCTGCCCGACGACTGGGTGGTCGCCGCGCCCTGCCAACGCCGTGGGGCGATCCGTCAACGGCGGACGTGCAGGCCCCGGGCTTGCTACGTTGCGTTCGTGACCAGGCGTGCCGGAGGGCGGGCGTGAAGGCGGTCCTGTACGAGCGCTACGGGTCTCCCGATGTGCTGCATGTCGAGGACGTCCCGGTACCTATCCCCGCGACCGACCAGGTGCGGGTCAAAGTCGCCGCGACTTCGGTCAACCTCAGTGACTGGGAGTGCCTACGCGGATCGCCTGCCTACGCGCGGATCGGCGGGCTGCGCCACCCGGCTCGCCCGACGCTTGGGTCGGACATCGCGGGCGTTGTCGACGATGTCGGCGAGGCGGTGACCGCGTTTCGGCCCGGAG
>Ga0207675_100003793_pt1 | contig 14722 bp, 15 predicted proteins | sample KBSSwiS42_FD_184305 | JGI IMG/M metagenome (GOLD analysis project Ga0207675, IMG submission 184305) | Switchgrass rhizosphere microbial communities from Kellogg Biological Station, Michigan, USA - KBS Switchgrass S4-2 (SPAdes) (version 2) | ecosystem: Host-associated > Plants > Roots >... | reverse complement strand
TGCGCCGGCGGCGATTCCGCGGCTGGCCGGCGGTCTTCCGCGGAAGCGGCCGCGACGATCCGCACGGCCACCCGACAGGTATAACGTAAAAAGCGGGCCGGCCCGAACAGGCCGGCGCGATTTCCCGTCGACACGGTCGCGCCATGGCCCGCGTGGGCCATGCGATACCATAGCCGCCCCTCACCGGAACCTCCCGCCATGGACCACGCCGCGCGCGGCCGCCTCGCCGCCGAACTCGAATCGATCCGCGACCAGGGCTTGTACAAGACCGAGCGCGTGATCACCACGCCGCAGTCGGCCGCGATCCGCACCGACGACGGCCGCGAGGTACTGAACTTCTGCGCCAACAACTACCTCGGCCTCGCCGACCACCCGGACATCATCGCCGCGGCGAAGCACGCACTCGACACGCACGGTTTCGGCCTCGCCAGCGTGCGCTTCATCTGCGGTACGCAGGACCTGCACAAGCAGCTCGAAGCAACGATCTCGAAGTTCTTCGGCACCGACGACACGATCCTCTACACCAGTTGCTTCGACGCCAACGGCGGCTTGTTCGAGACGATCCTTTCCGACGAGGACGTCGTCATCTCCGACGCGCTCAACCATGCCTCGATCATCGACGGCATCCGCCTGTGCAAGGCCAAGCGCTACCGTTACCGCAACAACGACATGGGCGATCTGGAAGCGCAGCTGAAGGCGGCCGACGAAGCCGGCGCCCGCAACAAGCTGATCGCGACCGACGGCGTCTTTTCCATGGACGGCATCATCGCCAACCTGAAGGCGGTCTGCGACCTAGCCGAGCGCTACGACGCGCTGGTCATGGTCGATGACAGCCATGCCGTTGGCTTCGTCGGCGAGCGCGGCCGCGGCACGCCGGAATATTGCGGCGTCGAGGGTCGCATCGACATCCTGACCGGCACCCTGGGCAAGGCGCTGGGCGGCGCCAGCGGCGGCTATGTCGCGGCCAAGTCCCCGGTGGTGGAGCTGCTGCGGCAGCGCTCGCGCCCCTATCTCTTCTCCAACGCGCTGGCGCCGAGCATCGTCACGGCCTCGCTGGAGGTGCTGAAATTGCTGCGTACCGAGGACGGCGCGCAGCGGCGCAAACAAGTCATCGCCAACGGCCGCAATTTCCGGAAAAAGATGGCGGTCCTCGGCTTCGATCTGGTGCCGGGCGATCATCCCATCATCCCGGTGATGCTGGGCGACGCGGCGCTGGCGACCAGGATGGCGAACGCGCTGCTGGACGAAGGGATCTACGTGATCGGCTTCTCCTTCCCGGTGGTGCCAAAGGGCCAGGCGCGCATCCGCACCCAGATGAGCGCCGGCCATACCGACGAGCATATCAACAAGGCGGTCGAAGCCTTCGCCAAGGTCGGCTTGGCGCTGGGCGCGATCGGCAGCAAGAAAAAAGAGGCGATCTGACCATGCGCGCGCTCGCGAAACTGGAACGGGCACCCGGCCTCACCTTGACCGAGGTGAAGAAGCCAGAGGTCGGCCACAACGACGTGCTGATCAAGATCAAGAAGACCGCGATCTGCGGCACCGACTGCCACATCTGGAAATGGGACGAGTGGGCCCAGAAGACCATCCCCGTTCCCATGCAGGTCGGCCACGAATATGTCGGCGAAGTGGTCGACATGGGCACCGAGGTGCGCGGGTTCGAGATCGGCGACCGCGTCTCCGGCGAGGGCCACATCACCTGCGGCCATTGCCGCAACTGCCGCGCCGGCCGCCGGCACTTGTGCCGCAACACCGTCGGCGTCGGCGTCAACCGCGAAGGCGCGTTCGCGGAGTATCTCGCGATCCCGGCGGTCAACGCCTTCAAGATCCCGGACGGAATCACCGACGAGATGGCATCGATCCTCGATCCGTTCGGCAACGCCACCCACACCGCGCTCAGCTTCAACCTGGTGGGCGAGGATGTGCTGATCACCGGGGCGGGGCCGATCGGCATCATGGCAGCCGCGATCTGCCGCCATGTCGGCGCACGCCACATCGTCATCACCGACGTCAACGACTACCGCCTCGACCTCGCGCGCAAGATGGGCGCCAGCCGCGCGGTCAACGTCGCCAAGGACAAGCTGAAGGACGTGATGAACGACCTCGGCATGAAGGAAGGCTTCGACGTCGGGCTCGAGATGTCCGGCGTGCCGACGGCGTTCTCGCAGATGCTGGAGCACATGAACCACGGTGGCAAGATCGCGCTGCTCGGCATCCCGCCGGCCAACACCGCGATCGACTGGAACCAGGTGATCTTCAAGGGCCTGGAGATCAAGGGCATCTACGGCCGCGAGATGTTCGAGACCTGGTACAAGATGATCGCCATGCTGCAGTCCGGCCTCGACCTGTCGCCGATCCTGACCCACCGCTTCCCGGTCAGCGACTACAAGACAGGATTCGAGATCATGCTCAGCGGCCAGTCGGGCAAGGTCATCCTGGATTGGGCGTGATCTGCACGATCGGCCATTCCAACCATTCCGCCCGGCGCTTCATCGATCTGCTGCAGGGCGCCGGGATCGACTGCGTGGCCGATGTGCGTTCGACGCCGTTCTCGCGCCGCAATCCGCAATTCAGCCAGAAGGCATTGGCGGCGTCGCTGAAGGATGCCGGCATCGAATACTGGTTCCTGGGCGACGCCTTGGGCGCGCGGCCGAAGGATCCGCATTGCTGGGAGAGCGGCAAGGTCAGCTATGCGCGGATCGCGGCATCGCCGGCGTTCCAGGAAGCGATCCACGCGCTGATCGAGGAGTCGCACGCCAAGCGCATCGCCCTGATGTGCGCGGAGAAGGAGCCGCTGGAGTGCCACCGCACCATCCTGGTCGGGCGAGCGCTCGCGCGGCGCGACGCCGAGCTCGCCCATATTCTTGCCGACGGACGGATTGAAACTCAGGCCGAGCTGGAGCAGCGGTTGCTGCACCTCGCCAAGGAACAGATCGACCTGCTTTCCAGCCGCGATGTGGCTCTTGCACGCGCCTATGACAAGCGCGGCCAGCTGATGGCTTTTACGTCCGATTGATCGAGACGCCGCCGTCCACCAGCATGGCGGTGCCGGTGGTGATGCTCGAGGCGTCGGACGCCAGATACAGCGCGGATTTCGCGATCTCCTCCGGCACCGAGATGCGCTTCAAGGCGTGCATGTTCTCGACGAACCGGCGCCCTTCCGGCGTGCCGATCATGGCCTGTGCCATCGGCGTATCGGTGCCGCCCGGCAGCAGCGCATTGACGCGGACGCCCTTGGGCCCGAACTCGGTCGCGAGCGCCTGGGTCAAGCCGATCAGGCCGGCCTTGCTGGCGGCATAGGCGGCGACGCCCGGCATGCCGGCGGTGTAGCCGACGAAGGTCGATGTGAAGATGAGCGAGCCGCCGCCGCGATCGAGCATCGCCGGAATCTGATACTTCGCGGCCAGGAATGCGCTGGTGAGATTGGTTTCGATCGCATCGTTCCATCCGCCAAGTGAAATCTGCGGCGTCGGCCCCATCTCGCCAAGGGTGCCTGCGTTGTTGAACGCGATGTCGAGTCCGCCGAAGCTCCGGACGGCGGTCTCGACCAGCCACACGTGCAGAGCCTCGTCCTTGACGTCGCCGGCGCAGGCAATGACTTCGCCGCCGGACTTTGCGATCTCGGCGGCGAGCGTGTCGAGACGCTCCTTGCCGCGCGCGGCGACCACGACCTTGGCACCCTCCGCCGCGAACAGCTTGGCGGCGGCCCGTCCGATCCCGGAGCTGGCGCCGGTGACGATCGCAACTTTGCTGGCAAGTGCCGGCATCTCATTCTCCATTGTGTGATGGAGAAAGGATGCGCGTTGCAGAGGCGGGACTCACTCCGCTTCTTGCGCGATCACGCCTGCTTCACCAGTCGCGCCGCGTAGAAGCCATCGATCCCGCCGAGCTGCGCGAGATGCGATGGCAGCGAGCGCAGATCGCCGTCCGGCGTCACCAGCTCCTTGAAGCCGAACAGCTCGTCGGCGCGGATCGGCACGCGTGCCAGCGACGGGTGGCGCTTGAGCGCGGCGGCGATGCGGTCAGGACCCTCTTCGGACTGCAGCGAGCAGGTGGAATAGAGGATGGTGCCGCCCGTGCGCACCAGGCGCACTGCGGCGTTCACCAGCGCGTCCTGGCTGGCGGACAGTTTCGCGACGTCGCCCGGGTCCTTGAGCCACGCGACGTCGGGATGGCGGCGGATGGTGCCGGTGGCGGTGCACGGCGCGTCCAGCAGCACCACGTCATAGTCCTTGCCCTTCTGCCACAGCGCGGCGTCGGCGACGTCGCAATCGGCGGCAAAGCGCAGCCGCATCATGTTCTCCGCCACGCGCGCCAGGCGCTTGCGCGAGCGGTCGAGCGCGGTGACCTGCGCGCCCGCCAGCGCCATCTGCGCCGACTTGCCACCGGGCGCCGCGCACATGTCGAGCGCGCGCTTGCCGGTGAGGTTGCCGAGCAGCTTGACCGGCAGCCCGGCGCCGAGATCCTGCACCCACCACATGCCTTCGGCGAAACCCGGCAGATCCTCGATGCGCGGCGAGGGGCGATAGTTGTCCGGCGCATGCGCAGCGCGCCGCACCGTGCCGCCGGGCAGCACTGCGCCGCCCAGCATCTTGGCCCAATGATCGGGATCGCGCCGCACAGTGAAATCGAGCGGCGGCTCCTCCAGGTGGGCGATGGCAATCTGCGTTGCCTTGGCGACGCCATAGGCCTTCACCCAGCTCTGCCATAGCCAGTCGGGCAGGGAGATGGCGCCGGTGAAATTGCCGCTGCCCGGCGTGAACTGACGGAACAGATCGGCTTCGCGCGCGATCCGGCGCAGCACGGCGTTGACCAGGCCCTTGTAGCCCGCCTCGCCGCCGCGCTTGCCGGCCAGCGTCACCATGGTGTCGACCGCGGCATGCGCCGGCGTTTTCAGGAACAGGGTCTGCGCCGTGCCGAGACGCAGGATATTACGGATGGCGCTGGCGCGTGTCGGCAGCGGCTTTTCCAGGCACTGCGCCAGCACGTGGTCGATCTGCCCCAGATGTCGCAGCGTGCAGGTGACGAGCGCGCGGACGAATTGCCGGTCGCGGTTGACCAGCCGATCCAGGTCCGGATGCTCGTTCAGCGCCTCGTCCAGCGGCTTGCGGCGCTTCAGGACCGCTTCCAGCAGCTCGATCGCCACCGCCCGCGCGGACAGCACGATGCTGCCGGATTCGGCTGGCTTTTCTGGTCGAGGGTCGGCGGGCGTGCTCATGGCCCGCCTTATGCCTGATGATCTCAGCGGGGCCAAGTCCCCCTCCCCCGTGCGGGGGAGGGGGTGGATAAGGGGATCAGCTTCCCTTCTTGACGTTCTGGAACGAGAACAGGCCGAGCGGGCCCTGGACGAAGCCTTCGATCTTCTTGCTGCAGACGTTGCGGAAGGGGCTGTAATAGAGGTCGATCAAGCTGACCTCGTTGCGCGCGATCCGCTGCAGGTCATAGTACATCTGCTGGCGCTTGGCGGGGTCGGTCTCCACCCGTGCTTGCGCCACCAGGTCCTTCACCTCGTCGTTCTTGTAGTTGGTCCAGAAGTTGTTGTTGGAATCGTGGCCGAGGGCGAAGGTGATCTTCTCGTCCGGGTCGATGATGTCGTTAGTCCAATACACCTCGCCGAGGTCGTAGTTGCCATCGATCAGGGTCGTGACAAACTGGCTGGCGTCCACCTTGTTGATGTTGACGGTGACGCCGATTGCAGCGAACTGCTGCTGAACCAGCACCGCGGTCTGCTCGTTGACCTCGTCGCCGGCCTGGACCACGTAGTTGAGGGTGAGGTCCTTCACCCCGGCCTTTTCGAGCAGCTTCTTGGCCGCTTCGGGATCGTACGCGTGGGTCGGGTTGTCGGGGTTGTGGTACAGCCCGCCCTTCGGAATGATCGAGTTGGAGACCGTGCCCGCGCCGAAGGTGATGGTGTCGACCAGCGCCTGCTTGTCGATCGCCATGTCAAGCGCCTGGCGCACCTCGACCTTTGCAAGGTCGCCGTGCGCACTGTTGACGATGATATGATCCTCGCGGCTCGAGGGGTCGAGCATGACGTTGAGGTTGGCGTCCTGCTTCAGCGACGCGATCTGCGAGAACGGCACGAAGATCGCGCAATCCAGCTCGCCGGCCTGCACGTTCAGCATGCGGGTGTTGTCGTCGGGCACGGACACCCACTGGACGGCGTCCAGCGAGACCTGGTCCGCCTGCCAGTAGTTCGGATTCTTCTCCAGGGTCAGCCGCTCGCCCTTGCGCCACTCCTTCAGGATGAACGCGCCAGAGGAGACGGGATTCTCGTTGAGGCTAGCCTCGTTGGCCTCCACCTGTTTCTTCTGCACGATGCCGAGGCTCGGCATGGCGAGCCACGCCAAAAACGGCGCGGTCGGCTGGGTGAGCGTGATGACCAGCGTCTTGTCGTCAGCCGCCTTGGCGTCCTTGATCACGGCATAGCTTGAACCCCATGCCGATTCCTTGTGATCGCGGATACGCAGCAGGTTCCAGGCCGCGTCTTCCGCCGTGATGGGCGAGCCGTCGGAGAATTTCGCGTCGCGCAGTTTCAACGTATAGGTCAGCTGGTCGTCCGAGACCGTCCAGCTCTCCGCCAGCCCCGGCTCCAGCTTGGTGCCAGTCGCATCGACGCGAATCAGCACGTCGTACATGCTGGCAAAGACCCAGAGATTGACGTTCTCGACGGCCTTCACGGGATCCAGGTTGTTGCTGTCTTCCTGCCGGCCGACGGTCAGAACGCCGTCGGCCGCAGCCCCGCCGATGCTGGTCGCCAAGATGGCGAGCGCGCCGGCCAGTAACACACCGTATTTCAATTTCGCTTTCATGGTTCCTCTCCCTGTTGTGCGTTGGGTGGTAGGTCGAAATGGCATGCGACACGACTCTGCGCGAGCGGGCGCAACATGGGCGCAGCGCCCTGGGCGCAGATTTCCTGGGCATGAGGGCAGCGCGGATGGAACGGGCAGCCGGGTGGCAGGTCCATGGGGCTTGGCGGCTCGCCGCGCAGCGAAGCCGGCGCGAGCGGCCGGTCGGGGTCGATGTCAGGCACGGCGGCCAGGAGCGCGCGGGTGTAGGGATGCTTGGGCGCCAGGAACACATCCTCGGTCGGTCCATGTTCCACGATGCGGCCCAGATACATCACCGAAACCTGGCGGCAGAGATGACGCACGACCCCGAGATCGTGGGAAATGAAGATGAGTGCGAGGTTCATCTTGCGCTGCAGCTCCATGAGCAGGTTGAGGATCTGCGCCTGGATCGAGACGTCGAGCGCCGCCACGCATTCATCGGCGATGATGAGGCGCGGCTCCACGGCAAGGGCGCGCGCGATGCCGACGCGCTGGCACTGCCCGCCGCTCAACTGATGCGGCCGACGAGCGGCAAGGTCGGGCGACAAGCCGACCAACTCCAGCAGTTCCGCGACGCGCGCCGGGATTGCGCCAGCCGACATCCGGCCATGGACGCGCAGAACCTCGGCGATCGCCTCACCCGCCCGAATGCGGGGATTGAGCGACGCGTATGGATCCTGGAAGACCATCGCCGCCTGGCTGCGCAGCTTGGCAACCGAAGCGCGGTCGCGGGCTGACACGGGGCTTCCATCGAAGCGCACCTCGCCGCCCTGCACCTCCACCAGATTGAGAATAGCGCGGCCGAGTGTGCTCTTGCCGCAACCTGATTCCCCGACGATGCCGAGCGTATCGCCGGGCGCGAGAGAGAGCGTGACGCCGTTGACCGCGTTGACGTGACGGGCTCCGAGGCCGCCGAACGGCAAGCCCATGCCGGACACGCGAAAACGGACGACCAGGTCCTCGACCGCCAGGAGAGGCAGCGGCGCGTTCACGAGGCGGCCCTCACGGGCTCGGCGAAATGGCACGCGGCCATGCGCTGGCTGTCCAGCGGCCGCAGCTCCGGCCGGCGCTCCCGGCATTCCGCCGCGGCCCGCGGGCAGCGCGGGTGGAAGCGGCAGCCTTCGGGAAAGGCGGTCGCCGCCGGCGGCTGGCCCGGGATGGCCGGCAGCAACGCCGCCGCCTTGGCGGCCCCGGGCTGGCACTTCAGCAGTGCCTCGGTATAGGGGTGCGCCGGCGCACGCAGGAGCTCGCGCTTCGCGCCGCGCTCCATGATCCGCCCCGCGTACATGACGGCGAGCGAATCGCAGGTCTGGGCCACCACGCCGAGATTGTGGGTCACCAGCAGGATAGCGAGGCCCAGCCGATCGCGCAGGTCGAGCAGCAGGCGCAGCACCTGCGCCTGCACCGTCACGTCGAGCGCGGTGGTCGGCTCATCGGCGATCAGCAGCTTCGGGCGGCAGGCGAGGGCGACCGCAATCATCACGCGCTGCCGCATGCCGCCGGAGAATTCGTGGGGATAGGCGTTCAGCCGCCGCGCCGGGTCCGGAATCCCGACCTGGCGCAGCAGGTCCACGGCGCGCGCCCGCCCTTCCGCCATCGGCGCACCTTCGTGATAGCGCACGCTTTCGGCGATCTGGTCGCCGATCCGCATCACGGGATCGAGGTGCGAGCTGGGATTCTGGAAGATCATCCCGATCTCCACGCCGCGTACCTTGCGCATCTCCTCCTCGCTGAGGCGGGTCAACTCGCGCTCGTTGAACCGCACCGATCCCGAAGCGATGTGCAGCTGCCCGCGCGGCAGCAGGCGCGCCAGCGCGCGGCAGGTCACGGTCTTGCCGGAGCCGCTCTCGCCAACCAGGCCCAGCACTTCGCCCGCACGGAGGTCGAGATCCACGTCTTCCACGATCAGCCGGCGGCCAACCCCGATCGAGAGATTGCGGACCGTCAGCAGCGTCATGACTGCCGCAGCCCGAAACGCTCCGCCAGGCCATCCGCCAGCAGGCTGAAGCCGAGGGTCAAGAGCACGATGGCGATGCCGGGAAAGGTGGTGATCCACCAGGCGGTGGCGATGAAGTTTTGCCCTTCCTTGATCATCACACCCCATTCGGCGGTGGGCGGCTGCACGCCGAGGCCGAGATAGGAGAGCGCGGAGCCGGCGAGGGTCGTCAGCACCACGTCCGACATGGAGAAGACGATGGAGCCGGCGATGCAGTTTGGCACGATGTGGCGGAACAGGATGCGGAAGGTGCCGAAACCGAGGGAGCGCGCCGCCACCACGAAGTCGCTGGTCTTCAGCACCAGCACCTGCGCGCGCACGAGGCGCGCATATGACACCCAACCGACCAGCGCCAGGCCGACGTAAAAGCTCGTGAGCCCCGAGCCCAGGATGGTGATGATCGCCATCAGCAGCACCAGGAACGGGAAGGCGATCACGACATCGACCAGGCGCATCAGTGTCGCATCGACCCAGCGGCCGGCATAGCCGGCGATCGACCCGAGCGTGGTCCCGATCAAGAAGGGGAAGAGCACGCCGAGAACGCCCATCTTCAGATCGACCCGGGTGCCGTGGATGACGCGCGAGAGGATATCGCGTCCGAAATTGTCGGTCCCGAACAGATGGGCCAGGCTCGGTCCGTGCAGCCTGGCGGACATGTCCTGGGCGATTGGATCATAGGGCGCCAGCCATGGCGCGAGCAGCGCGATCAGCACCCAGAGCACCACGATAACCGCGCCCAGGCGCAGGTTGAAATTAGCGCCGTGCAGGCCGACGCTTGCGACGCTGCGCTCCAGCCAGTTGCCGCGCGACAGTGTTGCGTCGCTCACAGCTTCACCCGCGGGTCGGCGGCGACCGTCAGCAGGTCGGCGATGAAATTCACCGCGACCGTGGCGCAGGCGAAGAACAGGGTCACGCCTTGCACCACCATGTAGTCGCGGCTGAAGATGGCGCGCACCAGCAGTTGGCCGAGGCCTGGCAGGGAGAAAACGGTCTCCACCACCACGGTGCCGCCGATCAGCCAGCCGATATTGACGGCCAGCAGGTTGATGGTGGGGATGAGCGAATTTGGCAGGACATGGCGCAGGAAGACCCAGCTTTCCGGCAGCCCTTTGGCGCGGGCGGCGGTCGCGTGATCGGAATCGAGTTCCGCGATCATGCTGGCGCGCAGGTTTCGCGTCACCACGGCCGACAGCGCGAGCGCGACGGTGAGGCAGGGCAGCACCAGGTGGTGGAGTCGCTCCAGAATGGTGTCGCCATAGCCCGACACCGGGAATACGCCCAGTTTCGCGCTGAACACGATGATCATCATGATACCGAGCCAGAAGGCCGGAATCCCGAGGCCGAGCGTGGTGAAGCCGCGGATCGCATGATCGGATTTGGTGCCGCGCTTGAGTGCCGCCAGGCTGGCGAGAGGTACCGCGATGGCGAGCGTGAGAAGCACGCTGCCGAGGACCAGGAACAGTGTGGGCGCGATGCGCTCCAGGATCAGCGGCAGGACCGGGATCTTGAACGTAATGGACTGGCCCATCTCGCCGATCGACAGATTCTTCAGATAGAAGAGGTATTGCGTCCACAGCGGCTCATCGAGACCGTACAGCGCGCGGATGCGCGCGATCGTCTCCGGCGTTCCCTTGGTGCCCAGCAGCGTCCGTATCGGATCGCCGGGAATCAACTTCACCATGAAGAAGGACAGCACGCTGATCCCGAACAGGACGGGGACCAGCTGGAACGGTCGATAGAGCACGAAGCGATAGCGATGCATGATCGCACTCCTGTCCGCCGCCGCGCCTAGACGCGGTGACGCCCGAGGAAATCGAGCAGCACGGGGTAGTAGGCCTGCGGCTCTTCATAGAACGGCATGTGCGAGGAATCGGGGAAGACCTTCAGCTCCGCGTTCGGCAGGTTCTGCTTCATGCGCAGCGCGCAGGCCGGCGTCAGCTCATCGTGTTGTCCGCAGGTGATGAGCGTCGGAACCTTGATGCGCGGCAGGTCGGGCACGCGGTTCCAATCCTTGAGGTTGCCGGTATAGAGAAATTCGTTCGGTCCCTGCATGGTCATGTACGGGCCCATGTTCCAGTCATCGAGCGAGCGCTTGACTGGCGCCGGCCATTCCTCGAGCCGGCAAACGTGGCGATAGTTCAGCAGGGTGATGGCCGCCATGTATTCCGGATGGGTGATGGTGCCCTGCGCCTCGTGCCGCTGCATCATCGCGATGGTCTCCGGGCCGAGCGCGGACCGCAGCCGCTCCAGTTCGCTGATCAGGTGCGGCATGTCGGCGACGGTGTCCTCCAGCAGCAGCGTCTTCAGCTTGTCGCCGTGATGCACGGCATATTCGATCGCCAGCCAGCCGCCCCAGGAATGACCGAGCAGATGTACCTTGCCGAGGTCGAGCGCGGTGCGGATCGTCTCCACCTCCTCGACGTAGCGTGCGATGCTCCACAGCGATTCATCGGTCGGCCGATCCGACTTGCCGGTGCCGAGCTGGTCGAAGGTGACGACGCGGAACCCGTGGTCGGCGAGGAAGGAATGTGCCTCGCGCAGGTAGTCGCAGGGCAGGCCCGGTCCGCCGTTCAGGAGCAGGAGAACGTCCTTGCCGGAACCGAAGCTGTACGTAACCACCCGGTGTTTGCCGATCGCGACCTCCTGGGTCCGATCCGGCGCGCGCTCGCCCCACATTCTTGCCTCCCGTCACGGACCTCGTTGGGCCCGCCGGGCTCGACCTTAGAGCAGATCAGCCAGCGAGGAAACAGCGCACCGGTGGGACCACATTGGTCACGCGGCGCGTCAGGTGTATCGAGACAAATGTCATATCGACGGGATGTGCCGAACCTGTACGCACCGCTGCCTCTGGAAGCGGCAGCCCTAGCTCCACGGACCGCGTTGCGTGGAACTCGGGATGGTGGAGCGGCGGGTGCGCGTGGTCGGCTCGACGCTCGGCTCCGGCGCGACGTTGCCCGCCATCGCCAGCAGGCGGTCGATGCGCTTCTGCGTCTTCGGGTGCGTGGAGAACAGATTGGCCGCACCGCGTCCGGACAGCGGGTTGATGATGAACAGGTGCGCCGTCGCCGGATTGGATTCCGCCGCGTTGTTCGGGATCTGCGCCGCGCCGTTGGAGATCTTGGCCAAGGCGGAGGCGAGCGAACGCGGACGGCCGCTGATCGCGGCGCCGATGCGGTCGGCCTCATATTCGCGCGAGCGCGAGATGGCGAACTGCACCAGCATGGCGGCAATCGGCGCCAGCAGCATCACCAGCAGCGCGCCGATGCCGCCGAGCGGCGATTCGCGATCGCGGTTGCCGCCGAAGAAGAACGCGAAATTGGCCAGCATACCGATGGCGCCGGCCAGCACCGCCGTGACGGTCATGATCAGGGAGTCGCGGTTCTTCACGTGCGCGAGCTCATGCGCCATCACGCCCTCGATCTCGTCGCGGCTCAGCATCTTGAGCAGGCCGGTGGTCGCGGCGACCGCGGCATTCTCCGGGTTGCGGCCGGTGGCGAAGGCGTTCGGCTGCGGATTCTCGATGATATAGATCCTGGGCTTGGGCAGGCCGGCGCGCGCGGCCAGGTCACTGACCAGGCGGTGGAACTCGGGCGCGGTGGTCTCGTCGACCGGCTCGGCGCCATACATCCGCAGCACCAGCTTGTCCGCGTTCCAATAGGCGAACAGGTTCATGGCGCAGGCGATCACGAACGCGATCACCATGCCCTGCTGCCCGCCGATCAGGAAGCCGGCCGCCAGGAACAGCCCCGTCATGGCCGCCAGCAGCAAGCCCGTGCGCATATAGCCCATTCTTGGCCCCTCCTGAGGCCGCAATCCCAGTATGGTTATGAAATGGTCCTTTTACCCTGGGAATCAAGGCACGCTTGGCCGGATGGGACACATCCGTATATGATCAAGTGCATGATAAAGCCCGATTCCACGGCTCCGGATCAGACCCAGAACGCAGCCATGCCGGTTGCAGATGCGCCGGCCGAGGCCGCTCCCAAGACGCCCGCTAAACGGCCGCGCGAAATCGGCGGCCCTAGCGGGCTCGAGCCAACCCGCTACGGCGACTGGGAGCGCAATGGCCGAGTGAGCGACTTCTGATGGCGCACGCAATGGTGAACGTGACCTTTGCATCACGCCCGCTCGACTGGCTTTGCGTCTCACCCGTTCGTGATTCGCCCCACCGTGTTGGCAAATCCATTCTGCACTCATGAAGATTTGCACGACAATTTCCATCGCGGCTTTCATGGCCTTGAGCCTGCTGATCGGCGCCGCTCCGGCCGGCGCCCAGGCCCTCGATGGCACCGAAGACAACGTTCCCCGTTTCGCCCAATCGCTGGTCGAGCCGACGTCGCCGGGCGAAAGCGCGCCGACCCTCGACAGCCCCAGCGTCGGTACGGTGGCGCCGAACCAGGAATATGCGCCGGTGATCCTCACCACCGTACCCGCGCCGATGGTGGTGGAGCTGTTCACCTCCGAAGGCTGCTCGTCCTGCCCGCCGGCCGACGCCTTCATGGAAGAGCTGGCGCAGCGGCAATACGTGCTGCCGCTCTCGTTCCACGTCGACTATTGGGACTATATCGGCTGGAAGGACCGTTTCGCCGATCCGGCCTTCACGAATCGGCAGCGTGCCTATGCGGAGGCGCAGGGCAGCTCGATGGTCTATACGCCGCAGATGATCGTGGCGGGCGCCATCGACGTCGTCGGCTCCGACCGCAAGGCGGTGGACAAGGCGCTGAACACCGCCTACACGCGCAATACCATGTATCGCATCCAGGTCGGGCGCGACCCGAAAGGCCGGGTGGTCGTGCAATTCCCCGCGGCGCCGATCGGCGTGCCCGCGACCGTCTGGCTGGTGACCTACCAGAAGAGCGCCGAGAGCAAGGTGAAGTCGGGCGAAAATTCCGGCCGCGACCTCATGACCTACAATGTCGTGCGCTCGCTGCAGAAGGTCGGCATGTGGTACGGTCCCGCGACCGAGGTCGAGCTGAAGCTCGATCCGCAGGCCAAGGCCAATTCACCGGACGCCTGCGCCATCATCGCCAACCAGGCCGAGCACGGGCCGATCATCGCGGCGGCCGCGTTCAATTTCACCAAGGCCTGGTAGCGGGTATCCCGCCAATTGCCGCCGGACTTAGCCGATCTGACACGCGGGAAGCAAAAGGGCCGCGAGGTGACGTTGTTCAAGTCGGTCGGCACCGCGATCGAGGATTTCGCGGCGGCCCGGCTGGCGATGCAGCGCCTGAAGGGGCGCTAGGCCGCTTCTCCGACCACGTCGTAGCCGGCGTCTTCGATCGCTGACACGATGGCCTGCTTGCTCACGGTGCCATCGACGGAAACCTCGCCGGACTTGAGGTCGACGCTGACCTTGGCGCCCGGCGCGGCCGCAGACACGGCCTGGGTGACGGAACTGACGCATCCGCCGCAGCTCATGCCGGCCACTTTCAGCTTCAACATGTCTCAGGCTCCCTGAGGCTCCTTGGCTCCAACAGGAGCAATATGGACCTTCCCACGATAGGAAGGTCAAGCCCGGCGGCTGGCTGTCGGGGGACGACTACGATCCGCTCAAGTGGCCCGACGTGACGAGGGCGGTTGCCGAAATGCTCCCCGGAGCCGAGCCGTGGTCGGTTCAGCAGTGGCGATGGATCGTCGCGTCGTGACTCACGTGCCTTTCGGTCCCTCGCCCTCGTGCAGAATCGCTTGTGTCCGCGAAAGGTGGCCGAGCATCGTCTCGGCGCGGCGGCGGGCGCGGCGCAGGCGCTCGCTCAACCCGCTGATCATCACGCCGTTCGTGTTGGGCATTTTCACGAACCCATTCTGGATCGACCCGCCGTACCCGGTACCGACCACGGAATTCATCGTGTCCTTCGTGACGTAGGGACCGGCCCATTTGGCCGCGAGCCCTGCGCCG
>Ga0207675_100003792_pt1 | contig 14722 bp, 12 predicted proteins | sample KBSSwiS42_FD_184305 | JGI IMG/M metagenome (GOLD analysis project Ga0207675, IMG submission 184305) | Switchgrass rhizosphere microbial communities from Kellogg Biological Station, Michigan, USA - KBS Switchgrass S4-2 (SPAdes) (version 2) | ecosystem: Host-associated > Plants > Roots >... | reverse complement strand
CTTCCAGTCCCTGGTGGTGCGTGCCGATGGCCGGATGGCTTTGCTTACCCGCTCCGCCGATCTGCGGCAGGCGCAGCATACCTCGATCCTGAGCGATATCCGCGTCTGGACCGACCGTAAGGACGCGACGCCGGCTGGCCAATTGAAGGCCGTGGCCGACGAACTCGGCATCTCGGGCAAGCGGATCGGGTAGCCGTGACGCTCGGGCGTCCGGCCCTCGATCGGTAGCTGGAAGACGAATCGTGGTTGGCCAGCCGCAAACCCGTCCTCGTCCTCTGGCGGCCGCCACCCCATCTCGCGCAATTGGTTGCGGGTTCGGGTGGTTTGGTGATTGACCTGGTCAGGGATCGCCTCGCTGAGCCGGGTCACTCGGTCGTCAGCGATCGCGGCCTTGATCGTTTCCGCGCTCCACCGACGGGCGATGGCGGGCGCGCCGATCCGTACGCCGAACGCACCGGCCTCGCGGAGGTGTTCGGCCAGCGGCTTGAGCCATTCCCCGATATCGGGCGCATCCCAGTCGATCACCGGGCCCTCAGGAAGGTAGGCGAGATACTTCTTGATCTTGGGAAGTTGCCGGTAAAGCACCAGCCCGGCGCCAACCGGGGCATCTGTGCCGTTGAACCAGCCCACCGACTCGCTGCGCCACTCACTTTTGACCTGCCCCCAAGCTGGCGTCTGGAGGAAGCTCACCGAGGGTTGGCTGGCATTGAATTCGCGATGCCGGTCTGCCTCGATGGTTCGTACCGAAAAAGCCACAGGGGAGAATGTAATACGGATATGCCCCGGGCTCGCCCACGGGCACTTTTAGGCTGCGACAAGCTCACCACACCTGCAACGGAGCTGTGGGCGACATTCTCGCGCGGCGCTGAGCCGAAGCTGCCCCTTTGTGCCCAACCGGAGAGTACCGTGAAGTGAAGTCTCGAGCTGCCCGGAATAGGCCCAACGCATCGGCCCCCGTGTTTCCCCGCACGGGTTGGTCCCATCCCCTGTGCGGACCGCCTATTCCGGGTTCAAGCTGCCGCCGGGTATTCCCGATGATCAAGAAACCTATTCTCCCGAGAAATGCTTGTGCATCAGGTGCCCGTTGCTGCCGAGTGCGACGACGTCAATCCGGTTTTCGTCCCACGAGACCGCTGCCGGCGTGTCGTTGATGTCGCCGCCGACGGTCGCCCAGCCGGTCCAACTTCTGCCGTCCCACGATCGATGCTGCAAGTTGTTGTTGTCACCCTCGCGGAAGAGATCGAGCCGCCGCAGTCCCCAGCTGGACACTGCGACGTCGGAGCGTTGCCCACGGCCTAGGTCGAGGGGTCGCAGCCAGGTCGAGCCGTCATACGAGCGCTGGTAGAGATGGTTGTGGCGCCCGCGGAAGAAGACATCGATCAGGTTCGGGCCTCGCGAAATGGCTGCCGGAGCACCTTTGAGGTTTCCGCCGAGCCGCTCGTACGGGCTCCAACCAAACCCGTTCCACCACACGTGATACAGCGCATTGTCGTCGCCCCTCATGAAGACATCGAGCCGGTTCTCGCCCCACGAGGCCACCGCTGGGCTTGACGTCAGGGAGCCACCCAAGGGGGAGTAGCCGACCCAGCTGCCGCCGGCGTACGCCATCTGCCAGAGCTGGTTATCGGTACCGCGGACGAAGGCGTCCAGCCGATCCGGCCCCCATGCCACCGCTCCCGGGCTACCGACAATGGCAGGTCCAAGATCATCTGCTGGATACCAGAACTTGCCGTCGTACGTCTGGTGGAGCATTGTCTGTCCGGCGGCCTGAGCGAAGACGTCCAGCCGGTGGACGCCCCACGAGGCCAGCGCCGGCGCCGAGGTGTACGAGCCGCCGAGATCTTCCCAATTGCTCCACTGCAGGCTGGTATCCGTCGAGGACGGAGTCGCTGACGGCGTCGGGTGCGGCGTCGGGTGTGGAGTCGGATTAACCGGCGGCGTGGCGGCCGGCACTGGCGGGCGCAGCAAGAAGACCAGTCCAATGCCGGCGACCAGCAGCACTACGCAGCCCAAGATCGCCGGTAACCACCATCGCCGGTGCACCTTGATCATCATCGGCCCCAGACGCCGAGTTGTCAGAATCCAGTTGGACTATAGCCGGACGGGAGTCTGGGGAAACTCTGGCTGCATCAAGAAGATTCCGTAGCCGAGAAGTGCTTGTGTAACAGCTGACCGTCTACGCCGAGCGCGACAACGTCGATGCGGTTCTTGCCCCATGAGACCGCCGACGGTATATCAGTGATCCCCGCGCCGATGGTCTCCCAGTTTGTCCACGTCTCGCCGTCCCACCACCGGTGTTGCAGTCCCGTGTCATCACCCTTGCAAAACAGGTCAATCCGCTTCCGCCCCCAAGATGACACAGCAACATCGGAGTGCAGCCCCCCGCCGAGGTCGACGACGTCTCGCCATCCCGATCGCTTGTAGGACAGCCGGTAGAGGTGGTTGTCGCGACCGCGGTAGAAGACGTCGATCAAGTTCGGCCCTCGCGAGATGGCCGCTGGAGCGCCTTCCAAGTTGCCGCCGAGCCGTTCGTAACCGGTCCAGCTGATCCCGCTCCATGACTTGTGGTACAGCGCGTTGTCGCTGCCGCGGACGAAAACGTCCAGCCGATTCGGCGCCCACGAAGCCACGGCGGGGCTTGAGGTGAGGAAGCCACCCAGCGGAAAGTAACCCATCCACCCTCCGTTCCACGACTTCTGCCAGAGCTGGTTGTCAGCGCCGCGTACGAAGACGTCGAGCCGGTCGCTTCCGCGCGCTACGGCTGCGGGGCCGCCGACGATGGCAGCACCGAGATCCTCAGCTGGATACCACTTCGTGCCGTTGTACGCGCGGTGCAGCATGATCTGCCCGGCACCTCGGGTGAAGACGTCCAGCCGATTCGGGCTCCAAGATGCGACGCTCGGTCCCGCGTTGAACGAGCCGCCGAGATCATCCCAGTCACTCCACCGTGGACCGGCTTGGGCAGGGGTCGATGGCGTGATCACCGTTAGATTCCTGGACGGATTGGGAGCTGGCGGCACGGCCGTAGCCCGGGCTCCGGGACGCGCGATCAAGAACAGACCAGTACCTGCGACGAGTAGCACCACGCTGCCCAAGATCACCGGCAGAGACCATCGGTGCTGAGTGTTGATCATGTGGGGAAGCACGGCAACGCACACTATCCCTAAAAGATCAACTTGTCAGTGGCCCAGTCGTTACCAGCGAGACCGAAAAATGATCACAAGATGATCACTACGACAGCGCAAATGTGCCCTGAGCTGGTCGAAAAGGGCAAACCCGGGCTGCACAAATGTGCCCTGAGCTGGTCGGAGGACGGGCGCACCTTGAGGTGCCCACATTGATTACTTGGCGACGATCTTGCCGGGATTGAAATTCCGGCCTGGATCCATCGCCGTGAACAGCCCGTCGATCATGTGTACGCCTGGAGCGGAGATGTCTTGCTCCAGCCATGCCGCGTGCTCGGTGCCAACAGCGTGATGATGCGACAACGTCCCGTCCGAATCCACGAATGCCTGCTGGATGGCGTTCTTGAGTGGCTCGTATTGCGCCAGTGGGTCGACGCCGTCGTGCTTGAACGCGAAGGTGAAGTAAAGGCACGCGCCGGAATGGTAGGAGTGCGAAAGGTGGCACATGATCCAGCCTGTGACGCCTAATTGGGCGTAGACCTTCTCAGCGGACGTCATCACATTCCGATACAGCGGCAGCAGCTTCGACCACGGCGCTGCCGTCTCTGAGACATCACCGATCGCGCCTCGATCGAGCAGGAAGTCACGGATGTAGGGGGTGTCGAACTTCTTCTGGTCGTAAAGTTCGCCCGGTCCCTTGCCGACCAGAATCCCGCCATGCTTGCCGACGATGTCCTTGACGATCTTCTTCTGCCTGGCTACGTGGGGCTTGCCGCCCTCGTAGCCGATGAAGGACAGGCAGACCTCATTGAGCTTCCAACCGCGCCGCTCCAGAACCTTCATCAGGCCCTTGCTGATCACCGACGATATCGAGATCTTGCTGGACTTCTTTCTGGTGGCAAAGGAGAACGCCGTCTCCTTGGCGTCGGAGACGCGAGTGATCGACGGGTGCGCGTCGCTGGTGGAGATCTCCTGCATAGCGGCAAGCCCCGCCTCCCAGGAGGGGAACAAGTATCCCAAGATCACTCGGACTTCAGGAATCCGATGCACCTGTACCGTCACCTCGGTGATGACGCCGAGCCGACCTTCGGAGCCAAGGACCATCTCGCGGACGCTCGGACCAGTCGAGGTGTGCGGCAAAGGACGAATCTCGAGCACCTTGCCTGGCATGACCACTCGCATGCCACGCGCGATGTCGGCGATGTCCCCATACTTGTCCGACTGCATGCCTGAGGAGCGGGTGGCCACCCAACCCCCGAGCGTGCTGTGGCTGAAGCTGTCCGGGTAATGCCCCAGAGTCCAGCCCTGCGTGGTGAGCTGCTTCTCGAGGTCCGGGCCCTGGACGCCGGCCTGAATGCGCGCCAGACCGGACTCCTCATCGATGCTGATCAGCTTGTTCAGTCGACCAAGATCAACAGAGATGACCGACCGCGTCTCATCCTCAGGAGCGTGCAGGCTGCCGGAGATGTTGCTGCCGCCGCCGTACGGGATCAGCACTGCATCCGCCGCGACGGCGTAATCAACTACCAACTGCACCTCCGCCTCATCCGCCGGATAGACGACGACATCGGGGACTCGCGGAATGTCTCCGGCTCGGAGTCGCAGTAAGTCGCGCACGCTCTTGCCGTACGTATGCACAATCCGGTCAAGATCATCCTGGATGGCGTTCTCCGCGCCGACGGCCCCAGTGAGTTCATCCAGCAGCTCGGCACTGATCATCGGTGCCGGAACCGGCAGCTCTTCAAGCGACAAGGGGGCAGTCGGACTCGTGTTCACATCAAGATCAATGGCATTGATCACGAACGGCCGAAAGGCAGGCTTGTCCTCGTGGTGGAATGCCACTCCTTCGACTCCCCAGCCCCACCACTTCATGTGCTTGACGTCGGGCATCCTGTTGTTCTCCTTCGATCCCAAGGCTGGCGAAGCCCTAAGCCTGGTTGGCGCGATAGGTGGTGGCGTAGTCGACGAGTCCGCTCACCTCTTTGGTGATGCGCTCGGAAAATTGGGCGACGGTCTCGCCGTCCTCGGCGCGCATCGGTTCCCCGAATGCCACATACACCGGCGGCCGCCCTCGGCTCGGCCAATTTTGGCCGTACGGCATGGCCTCCGACGCGCCGACGATCGCCATGGGGAGGCAAGGCACATCCCGACTGATGCAGAGCGCCGCAGCGCCTGGCTTGAACGCGGCCATCTCTCCAGTCCGCGACCGAGTGCCCTCTGGAAACAGCAACAGCGGTATGCCGTCGTCAAGCAGGCTGGTGGCTAGGCCATGGCGGCCGCGCAGGCCCGTGCGATCGACCGGGAACGCATTGAAGAACAACGACGTCAGGCCCTTGCGCCACCAGACATCGAAGAAGTAGTCCGCGGCTGCTCCCGCCGCGAGGTAGCGGGCCAGCCTGCGCGGCAAGGCTCCGAGGATCAGCGGAGCATCGAGATGGCTTGCATGATTGGACACCACGACGAACGGTCGGTTGAGGCCCTTGAGGCGTTCCTCGCCTAGCACGGTCACCGTCACCAGTCGCCAGACCAGCGGTTTCAGCAAGCCTCGCTGCGCAACGAACCGCGCCCCGGCATGCACCGGCGAGGTGTAGCGACTCCGGCTTGACATGGGCTTAGCCTAACCCGAGCCGAGTCGGTGCAATGTCCGGCAAAAGCCTCACGATATGGGCTCGGCTTGGGCAGTCATGTCATCTCCTCGACGATGTAGTAACGGTTTCCGTCGGGATCATCGAAGCTGAACATCGGCGGGACACCGTCCCAGCGGAGCAGTTCGCCGACCTCGACGCCGCGGGCTAGCAGCGTGGCGTGTTCCGCGCCGGCATCAGGGACGGTGAAACGTACGCCGGTGTCGGCCCCCACATCTGCGCCAACATCTGATGGCGCTTCGGCAGCGTTGAGAGCGATCGAGGTGCTGGCGTGAGGCGGAGCGACCTCGACCCATCGCATGGTGGGGCTGATCGGTGCGTCGAGCCGCTTCTCGAAGCCGAGCTTGTCGACGAAGAAGGCAAGCGCTTCGTCTTGATTCCTGACGTTGATCCCGATCGTTCGTACGTCGGTGATGGTGGTCGCGGGCATGGTGGATCTCCTCTCGATATTGGGATGTTCAGACGTTGTTTGGTTTTAGTCAGCCGGACCCGTACATCAGCGAGCCCGGAGTAGTGAGCGTCTGACCGGTCTCCAGCCAGGTCTTCAAGCCGGAGAGAATCATCGGCCAGCCGCCGTACAGTTCCGGCGGAGCGTCAGCGCTCAGCTGGTCATGAGTGACCGTTAGCCGGCACGAATCTCCAACGGGTTCGATCTCCCAGGTCACCCGTGAGGTGCCCTCGCGCTCCGCCTCCTCGCTCCACAAGGTGTGCATGGTCTGCACGAGTCGGTGCGGTGGCTCGACGACGAGGTTCTCGCCCTCAGCGAGGGCGCGGTCGCTGCCCGGATGCGTCAACGTGTAGCGCGAGCCCGGCGTCCAGTCGGACTCGGCGCCGGCACCGAAGTGGTATTTGGCGCGGATCTCCGGGTCGGTTATCGCTTCCCACAGTCGCTGCGGCGTCGTACGGATGTAGATCTCGAAGACCTTCTCCATCGGGTGCTCCAGTTCAGACTTGAGGCTGGCCAGACCGGCGACCCACGGCTCGGTGTACTTGCTCACCCACCGGTCATGGATGAGACGGATGGGGACGGTGTTGAGGAAGTGCAGCTTTTCCCGGCCACGGCGTCTGCTCACTACGAGCCCTGCATCCTCGAGCAGTCGAAGATGCTTCGCGACGGCGATTCGCGTCATGTTGTGGCCGGCAGTAAGAGCTACCAGGGTCTGGCCGTCTTGTTCGAACAGTGCGTCGAGAAGGGCTCGCCGAGTTGGATCGGCCAGCGCTCGAAACACTGTTTCCACAACAATCAGAATAGGAAACCAAATGGTTTCCTGTCAAGAATTGAAGGTCTCCGGCTCCCGGGGGTCGTTTCGCCGCACAGGCGTCAAGACGACCGGCCTGAGGCGCCTCAATTGGGACGCTTCGCAGCACGGGCGTGAAAACGAGCCTGCGCTGAGCGGGCTAATGGCGGCTTGACGTCATCCTGCGGGAGACTGCCCGCACCGCGCGGTGCGGCAGATGCTCGCAGATTGTCATCAGGATCTTGTAGCGCTTGGACGGGATGGAGATCACCTTGCCGGCTGCGGCATCCTGCAGACAATCGGCGACCAGCCGATCGGCATCCAGCCAAAGGGCCGACGGAATGGAGCTGATGTTGATGTTGGCCCGCTGGTGGAACTCGGTGCGCACCCAACCAGGACACAGCGCCGTGACCTTGACTCCGGTGCCGTACAACTCGTTGGCAAGGCTTTCGGTGTACGCGGTGACCCAGGTCTTGATCGCCGAATAGCTGCCCATGGCCACATAGCCCGCCGTGCTCGACACGTTGATGATCGTGCCGGTGCCACGCTCACGCATGGCGCGTCCAGCCGCAGCGCCGAGCATCAATACTGCGGTGATCATGACATCGATGGCGTGTTCATGCGGGGTCGTATCGGCGTCAGTAAGCTTCGCCCCGATTCCGAAGCCCGCATTGTTGATCAACATGTCGATCGGCTGCTCGGGGCTGGTCAGCCGCTCGACGATCCTGATCACGTCACTGCGTACGCCCAGGTCCGCGACGATGGTCTCCACACTGACCGCGTAACGTTCCTTCAATTCGGTCGCCATGTCGGACAGCCGATCGCCGTTTCGCGCCACCAGCACGAGATCATCGCCACGGGCCGCGAGCGTTCGCGCGAATGCCGCGCCGATGCCTGACGTACCCCCGGTGATCAACGCTGTAGCCATTGACTCACCCTATGCCGCTGCGGAGAGTCGGGTTGCCTGTCGTCAGTCGGAGTGCGAGGCCAATAACGATGCGGTCTGTCGGGCGATCGCCAGCTCCTCGTTGGTGGGGACCACCGCGATGGTGATCGGTGCGCCGGCGGGCGAGATGACCCGCGCCTGGTTGGAACGTATGGCGTTCAGCTCCGGATCCACACTGAATCCGAGACCATCGAGTCCGTTCACCACCGCGGCTCGCAGTGCCGGGTTGTTCTCCCCGACTCCAGCGGTGAAGCTGAGCAGATCGAGCCGGCCGAGGAGGATCGAGTACGCGCCGAGGTAGTGCTTGAGCCGATGGACGTACACCTCGAACGCCAGCTGAGCCGCCTCGTCGCCCGCACCCCGCCGCTCCTCCAGCTCGCGGAAGTCGTTGACACCGGCCATGCCTTTCAGGCCGGACTGCTTGTTCAGCAGTGCGTCGATCTCCGCGATAGTCATCCCGAGCTCATTGTGAAGAAAGGTGTGCAGACCCGGATCGACGTCACCTGAGCGGGTACCCATCACCAGGCCTTGTAGCGGAGTCAGTCCCATCGAGGTCTCGACAGCCACGCCACCCCGTACCGCCGATGCCGAGCAGCCATTCCCAAGATGCATCACGATCTGATTCAGCTCACTGAGATCGCGGCCCACGAGTTCCGCGGCCGCCTGCGAGACAAAATGATGCGAGGTGCCGTGGAAGCCATAACGCCGGATCCGATACGTCTGGGCAAGATCGCGAGGAATCGCGTACGTCGCAGCCGCCGCCGGCAAGGTGCTGAAAAAGGCCGTGTCGAAGATCGCAACATGCGGCACGTCGAACTCCGCCCGGGCGGCTTCAATGCCCGAAACGGCACCCGGATTGTGAAGTGGGGCGAGCGGAATCAAATCCTTGATCTCATTCAGCACGTCGTCATCGATGATCGTGGGATCGGAAAAGTCCGGTCCACCATGCACAACCCGGTGTCCGACGGCCCGCAGCCCCACGGTATCAAGATCAACACCCTCAGCAGCAAGATCTTTTTGCATGGTCTGCATGGCCGCTGCATGATCGGCGGTTGGGCTACCCGGCTCACCGATCCGCTCGATGACACCCTTGGCCTGCACCTCAGCCGTCTCCGGCACCACAAGCTGGTACTTGAGCGAGGAGGAGCCGGCATTAAGGACCAGGACAGGCATCTCGTTCATGCTGAGCTCCCCGCTGACTCCTGCTGATTGATCGCCTGCGCCTGCACCGCTGTGATCGCCACGGTGTTCACGATGTCGGACACCAGCGCTCCCCGCGACAGGTCATTGACGGGCTTGCGCAACCCCTGCAGCACGGGGCCGATCGCGATGGCATGAGCACTGCGCTGCACCGCCTTGTAGGTGTTATTGCCGGTGTTCAGATCCGGGAAGATGAACACCGTTGCCCGTCCGGCCACTGCGGAGTTCGGCAGTTTGGTCCGCGCCACTTCCGGATCGACTGCGGCGTCGTACTGGATCGGACCCTCGAGCTGCAGATGGGGAGCACGCTGGGCGACCAGCGCCGTCGCGGCCCGCACCTTTTCCACCTCGGCACCAGAGCCGGACGTGCCCGTCGAATACGACAGCATCGCCACCCGCGGGTCGATGCCGAATTGCTGCGCCGTGTCAGCCGATGACATCGCAATATCAGCCAGCTGTTCTGTCGTCGGCTCAGGAATGACTGCGCAATCGCCGTATACCAGCACCCGATCGGCCAGACACATCAAGAACACGCTCGAAACAGTGCTCACTCCAGGCTTGGTCTTGACGAACTCCAATGCCGGCCGAATGGTGTGCGCAGTTGTGTTCACCGCGCCCGACACCATGCCGTCGGCAAGGCCGAGATGGACCATCATCGTGCCGAAGTAGGAGATGTCGGTGACGATGTCCCGAGCGCGTTCCAGCGTCATGCCCTTGTGCGCCCGGGCCTTGGCGTACGCGGCCGCGAACTTCTCCACCAGTTCGGTCTCCAAGGGCGACACGATCGTGGCCTCATCAAGATCAAGTCCGAGAGCCGACGCTCGGGCTCGCACCTTGGTCTCCTCGCCGAGCAAGATCAAGTCCGCTACCCCGCGGCGCAACAGGATCGCGGCAGCTTCCAGGATCCGATCATCCTCGCTCTCCGGCAAGACGATCCGCTGCCGATCCGCGCGCGCTCGCTCCATGAGCTGGTACTCAAACATCAGCGGAGTACGTACATCGGAAGCCGAGACATCGATCGCGGCGAGCAGCGCGGCTTGATCAACTTGCTCGGCGAACGCCCGATGCGCGGTCTCGATCTTGCGACTCGAGTCTTTGGTGATCGGGCCTCGGACCCGCATCAGCCGCTCGGCAGTCGTAAAGGTACCAAGATCAGTAAGCGCGATCGGCAAGTCCTGCTGGACACCTTCGGCGAGCCGCCGGATGCTGTCGGGGAGCTGATATCCGCCGGTCAGCAAGATTCCGGCCAACGGCGGGAACGTGCCCGATTGATGGGCCAGCATCAGACCAGGAATCAGGTCGGTACGGTCACTGGGTGCGATCACCGCGGCATCGGCGACCAGTCGATCCAAGACGTGCGGCAGGCTCATCGCTGCGACGATCACGCCCATAGCCTCCCGATCCATCCAGCTCTGAGTTCCGAGCACGAGCCGAGCCTCAGCAGCCTCGGCAAGCGCGCGGAAGGTAGGCGCTGAGAGCAGCGGACTTTCCGGGATAGCCGCAGTTACAACCTCGGACAGCTTCTTGAACGTGTTACGAATCGCCTCAGCAGCATCATGATCAACACGATTGGCGATCACTGCGACGGTGTGGGCATGGTTTGCTCGTAGCTCGGCAATCGCACTCTCGGCGGCCGCCAGGATCTGTTCCGGAGTACGTTCCCGGCCGTGCACGACGAGTACGACGGGTGAGCCAAGATTGGCCGCGATCTTGGCATTGAATGACAACTCAGTGCCACTCGCCACGTCCGTGTAGTCAGAGCCAACTACCAAGATCACGTCGAAACGATCACTGAGCTGACCGAAACGCTCGACAATGATATGCAATGCCTCGTCTGCATCCTCGCGTGCAGCGTCGTAGGTGACGCCGATGGCCTCCTCGTAGGTCTGCGAGATGCCGGGCTGATTGACCAGAAGATCAACAATGAGGTCGACGTCATCGCTGCCGGAGCTTGTTGTGAGCGGTCGAAATACTCCGACCGAGTCCACTTCACGAGTCAGCGCGTCCAGTAAGCCAAGCGCGACGGCGGACTTTCCGGTGAAGCCTTCAGGGGATGCAATGTATACGCTGCGACTCACAATCCGACGTTATCTTCCAACTCCCCTAGTGGCCTAAGCCTCTGGGTGCCCGTCTCGGAACTATCTTGGTCGCGTGGCTGCCCCCGTACCACCGCAGATCCCGGGTATGGCGGATTGGCGCGCCATCGCCAGGGGTGGCTTTGCGATCGTGTGGGAAGCCCGCCAGGAGTCGTTGAACCGGCTCGTTGCAGTCAAGGTCGACGAACGCAAGCTGGACACCGAAGCCGAGCAGCGCCGCTTTCTACGCGAGGCGGGTGCAGCGGGCAGGATGTCGGGCCACCCAGGGATCGTCACCGTGCACGATGCCGGACTGCTCATCGATGATCGGCCCTTCCTCGTCATGGAGCTCTGTCCGGGCGGCTCGTTGACCAGGTGGATAACCGCCGATCCAAGGCCGAGCCAGCGTCGAGTCCGGGAGGTGGGCGTACGGATCGCCGATGCGTTGGCCGCGGCGCATTTGCTCGGCGTACTGCATCGCGACGTCAAGCCGGCCAACATCTTGATCGACGCCTACAACAATGCCGGGTTGGCTGACTTCGGACTTGCCGCATTGATCGATCCGGACATGCCGCTCAGTGAGACCGTGGAGGCGATCACTCCCGCGTACGCGCCGCCCGAGGTGTTCGCCAAGCAGCCGCTCACCGAGTACGCCGACGTCTATTCCCTGTCCGCCACTTTGTATGCGATCTTGAGTGGTCATCCTCCGCGGTGGTCGGAAACGATGGAGATGCTGAGCCTTCCCGAGATGATCAAGCGGCAGAAGGTGCCCATCAAGCGCATTCCGGGAGTCGACAAGGCGTTCATGGATGCGCTGTTGGGCGCCATGGCCGAGCAGCCGGAGAGTCGGCCTACCGCCGCACAGTTCCGTGATCAACTAGCCGCGCTGAGCCTGTCGACGCAGCTCGCACCCGCGCCCCAATCGTTGCTCGAGCCTGCCCAGCCGGAGCAGGAGTCGGGAACTTCCGACAGCAACGAGGCGCCACCGCGTATCGTGCGCCCCTCCGCCGCGGCGGGCGCCGCGCCTGAACGTGAAAGATCAGGCTGGTTCGCTCATCGCAGACAGCTGATGATGGCTATCGCTGCAGTGATCATCGTGGGAATATCAGGAATCGTTCTGTGGAACATTTTCTCGCCCGAGACTCCGGCTGCTGTGCCCTCGGCATCGCTGACCTCAAATGCCGCCAGTCCGACGAGTACGCCGCTTCAAGTGCCGGCGGGATTTACTGATTGCTCAGAGCAACTGGGCCGAGACATCTATTGCGCAACGCGACCGGAGTGCTGGACGGGTGTGAACGGGTTCGGTGACGTCCCCCAGGTCGGCGTTCCACAAGACTGTGACAAAACCCACGTCTATCAAACGTTCATCGCTGGTCGGATGACCTACGAGCTCCGCAGGCAGTCGCAGTTAGAATCCGATGCGCAGATCCGTCGGATCTGTACCAACGAGGTCGCGAACTCCATGTTGCGCTCCGGACAACGCCGCTCCGACTGGGAGATCCAATATCTAGGTCCGCAGCAGGCGGACGAATACTTCTTCCGCTGCATCATCGGCCGGGGCGATCGCAACGATCCACTTAATCTTCATGCTCCGTGAGGACGGCTAATCCTTCGACGCCAGTCAGCAATCGGTTCAGCATGCGCTCGAAGTCCCAGCCGACCGGATCATCGAACCCGCCGGCCTCCCAGATCGCCGCCATGGTCGGATAGCGGTCCCAGTCGAAGTAGGTGTCCCAGAAGCTGGCGCGGGAATCCCAGTAAGCCTCGGCGGAAACCCCGGTATGCCGCGCCTCATCGGCGTCGCTGATCATGGAACGAGCTGCACCAAGCAGCTGCCACTGAATGAGATTGGTGATCGCGACGTTCTCTGCTCCAGTGAAGCCGGCCGTGTGTAGCGCGGCGTACAAGGACTCAGAAACATCAAGGACATGTGGACCGATCGGCAGCCGAGCCATGTTGTAGTCGAGCAGCCAGGGATGCTCGACATAGATTCGCCAGGTTTCTCGAGCCCATTGTTCGACTCGTGTCCGCCACGGCAGCGCAGGGTCTGGGATGGCGTGCTCTTCATAGACGTGATCGATCATCAGCTCGACCAACTCAGAGCGACCGGGCACGTAGGTGTAGATCGACATCGCGCCGATTCCCAGCCGGCTCGCAACCTTACGGATGGACAGCGCCGCCAGGCCCTCCGCGTCAGCGATTGCCACTCCGGCGGCGATGACCTCAGCAAGGCTGGTGCGTGGCTTGGGACCACGGATGGAGGGCTGCTGCGCTGGCGCCCACAGCAGATCGACGACGCGGCGGCCCTCTGGAGTGCCCGGCTGAGTATCCACACGGTCGTCTCTGGACCTGCCACGCTGCGTTGCCGGCTCAGTCACCGCCGCGTCCCCTGCCTTAGGTCCCAGCCCAAAATTGTCAGTGGCATGTGATGGTCTTAATACCGTACAGTGTATGCTATTACTAATCCAGTACGGCGTACGGAGTTTGAGTCGGGAAGGGCATGATGATCCAGTGAGCAGCAATGGAGTGATCAACGGAGGAGTGATTCACACCGAGAAGCTGACCAGGAATTTTGTCAGCAAGAAGGAAACTATCGAAGCAGTGAAGGGCGTGGACATTGACGTCGCCGCTGGGGAACTGGTGGCCTTCCTCGGCCCGAACGGTGCGGGAAAATCCACCACACTGCGCATGCTGACCACCCTGCTGCCACCAACCTCAGGCACGGCCTGGGTGGCCGGGGCGAACATCACCACCGAGCCCGCACTGGTGCGTTCGAGGATTGGCTACATCGGGCAGGGTGACGGCGCGGGTCATAGCTTCCGGGTGATGGACGAACTGGTCATGCAGGGCCGGTTCTACGGCATGAATTCCGCGGACTCTCTCCGCCGGGCGCGGGAGCTGACGAAGAGCCTCGACCTCACCTCTCTGGAGAAACGCAAGGTCAGCACGCTTTCCGGCGGCCAGCGTCGCCGACTGGACATTGCGCTTGGTCTGATGCACAACCCCGGGTTGATCTTCCTCGATGAGCCCTCCACGGGGATGGATCCGCACAACCGGGCGAACCTCTGGGAGCACATCGAGCGATTACGCGAACAGCAGGAGACAACCATCGTGCTGACGACGCACTACCTCGAGGAGGCTGATGCGTACGCCGAGCGCGTGCTCGTCATCGATCACGGGCAGATCATCGCGAACGACACGGCAGCCAATCTCAAGGCGACTCTGGCCGGCGACCGGATCGCGATCACGGTCGACGGCGCTTATGCGGCTGCCGCATCGGCTGTTGTTGCCGGTCGGGGCAGAGAGCTGACAACAACGAACGGATCGCGGGAAGTCACCATTGCCGGACGATTTGATCAAGGCACCCGTACGCTGCCTCGGCTGCTCCGCGAACTCGATCATGCTGGCGTCGACGTACGAGCGGCCGATGTCCGGGTGCCGACTCTTGACGATGTTTTCTTGAGTCTCACCGGCCGAAGCCTGCGCGAGGAGG
>Ga0207675_100003789_pt1 | contig 14725 bp, 7 predicted proteins | sample KBSSwiS42_FD_184305 | JGI IMG/M metagenome (GOLD analysis project Ga0207675, IMG submission 184305) | Switchgrass rhizosphere microbial communities from Kellogg Biological Station, Michigan, USA - KBS Switchgrass S4-2 (SPAdes) (version 2) | ecosystem: Host-associated > Plants > Roots >... | reverse complement strand
TACACCGTCGAGGCGTTCAACGACTATCTCGATCACCTCACCGACGGCGGGGTGCTGACGATCACGCGATGGGTGGCCGACGGCCTGCGCCTGGTGTCGCTCGCGCAGGCGGCCTGCGACGCGCGCGGCTGGTCGGCAGCCGATCGTCTCGCGATCGTCCGGCACGACCGCGTCGCCACGTTTCTCCTCAAACGGACGCCGTTCACGCCGGGAGAGAGCGCACACCTGCGCGAGGTGGCGTCGCGGCTCGGGTTCGACGTGCTCTACGCGCCGGGCGCCGTCCCTGCCGCGAGGCTGCAGACCGGCGGGTCCCAGGATATGGCGCCGGACGCGAGCGACGTGCCCAATGTCACCCGGCCCGCCCAGGATGTCGTCGTCGACGGCGCGTCCACCGGCGACTACGCGCGTCTGGTCCTGGCCGGCGACCGCGAGCAGTTCTACGCCGCCTATCGATCCGACATCCGGCCGACGACCGACGACCGTCCGTTCTTCTTTCACACGACCAAGCTCGAGGATCAGTTCGACGTCGCGTTCGGGCGATCGATGCTCTTCGGCAACGGGCTCAGCGCGCTGATGACGCTGCTCGGCATCTCGACCGGGCTCGTCGCGCTGTTCATCGTGGGACCGCTCGTGCTGAGCGCACGCGGGACGAGCCGACCGCACGGATGGCTCGCCTGGCTCGTCTACTTCGGCGCCCTCGGCGCCGGCTTCATGCTGATCGAGGTCTCGGTGCTGCAGCGCTTCGTGCTGCTGCTCGGCCACCCGGTCTATTCGCTGACGGTCACGCTGTTTTCGCTGCTGCTCGGCACGGGGCTCGGCGCGGCGTGGAGCCGGCGGTTCGACGATGAGACGCTGCGGCGCACCGGAGTCGTCGGCGTCACGGCGGTCGCGGTCCTGGCGCTCGGCGTCATCGCCGTGGCGACGCCGATCGTGGCGTGGGCGATCCCGTTTTCGCGCGAGCTGCGGATGCTGATCGCCGTGGCGCTCCTGGTCCCGCTCGGCGTGGCGCTGGGCATCCCGATGCCGACCGGCCTGCGGATGTTGAGCGCCCGCGCGCCGCATATGGTGGCGTGGGCGTGGGGGATGAACGGCGCGCTGTCGGTCCTCGGCGCGACGCTCGCCATCTTCATCGCTATGAACTGGGGCTTCCGGGTCACCCTGCTGGCGGCCTCGGCCACGTACCTCCTCGGCCTGGCCGCCCTCCTCGCCGCGACACGCGAACCTACGTAGGCACGGCTCCAGCCGGAGTCGGTGTCGGAGTTCCCGTGTCGGAGTTCCGGTGTCGGAGCTCCGGTGTCGGAGTTCCGGTGTCGGAGTTCTGACCTCAACCGCAGCAACGTCAGTAACTTACTGTCGATGAAACTCTTAACATCGTTCTAGCGTCTAACGATGTTAATATGGTGAACACTGTTCACTATGGCCGAGTGGCTGACACCCGGCAACCGAGGGTTCATGGGTATCAAAGAACGGCAGCACCGCGACCGCGAAGCAGTCCGCCGCGCGATTCTCGACGCCGCGCGCGAGCTGTTCGTCACCGAGGGCTTCCAGAACGTGTCGATCAGGAAAATTGCCGAGCGCATCGAATACAGCCCGGCCGCGATCTACGGCTACTTCCCCAGCAAGGACGACATCTTCTTCTCGCTCGCCGAAGAGGGATTCCGCCTGATGGGCGACCCGGCGTCGGTCCGCAGCGACCCGGCGCTCAAGGACGCAACGGCGCTCGATCGGATCCGCGCGGTCTTCTGGCGCGTCTACGAGTTCAGCCGTGAGCAGCCCCAATACTTCGCGCTCATGTTCGTCGAACGATCGGTCCCGCGCATCAGCCGCGAATACGAGCGCTTCGCGTTCGCCCGCGAGATGAAGCAGCAGATCATCGAGGAGCTGCGCGCGTGCATCGACGCCGGCGACCTGCCCCGCTCGGTCGATCCGCACCTCGCCATGCGGGCGCTGATGGTCGGCATGCTGGGCGTCGCGCTCCTGAACTTGTCGGAGCGGCTGCTGCCCGGCGAGAACGCCGACCTCCTCGCGGCCGACGTCCTGAACCTCACGCTCGCCGGGCTGCGGTCCGGCGTGGCCCTGCAATCGCCCGGCGGCGCCGGCTGTCCGATGGATGCCTCAGATCCTGTCGTCGATGCTCAAGCTTCGTAACTTCGAGGAGTCGTCAATGAATCGCGGAATCGCGCACGTTTTCCTGGCCGCCCTGCTGTTCGCCGCCCCGCTCGCCACGGTCGCGTGCAGCGCGGGCGACGCCAAGGGCAAGGACCAACCCGCCGCGCCGGCTGCCGTCGCAGTCGCGCCCGTCCCGGCCGTCGAGCAGCCCATCGCGCGGTTCATCCGCGCGACCGGCACGCTGATGGCCGAGGAACAAGCCGACGTCGCCGCCGAAACCGGCGGACGCATCGTCTCGGCCCCGGTCGAGCGCGGCACGCCGGTGACCACCGGCGCCGAGCTGGTGCGCATCTCCTCGACCGAAACCGACGCGCAACTCAAGGAGGCGGAGGCCAACGCCGCGCAGATCGAGGCGAGGCTCGGCATCACGGCGGGCACGCCGTTCGACATCAACGCGGTCCCGGAAGTCCAGAACGCGAAGTCGAGCTTCGAGCTCGCGCAGAGCGAGTTCACGCGGATCAAGTCGCTGCTCGATCAGCGCGTCGTGTCGCAGTCGGAGTACGACCAGCGCCGGACGCAGATGGAAGCGGCGCGGCAGCAGTTCGAGTCGGCCAAGAACGGCGCCTCGCAACAGTACCAGTCGCTGCAGGCGGCGCGCGCCCGGGTTTCGCTCGCGCGGAAGGCCAGCGCCGACACCGTCGTCCGCGCCCCCTTCGGCGGCATCGTCGCCGAGCGCCTCGTCGCCGTCGGCGACTACGTCACCAAGGGCATGAAGGTCGCGACCGTCGTCCGCGTCAACCCGCTGCGCGTGCAGCTGACGATCCCGGAGCAGTTCGTGTCCGCGATCGCCGTCGGGCAGCCGGTGACGTTCGAGGTCGACGCCTATGCCGGCCGCCAATTCGAGGGCCGCGTCAAGTACGTGTCGCCGTCGCTCCAGGCGGCCCAGCGCGCCTTGACCGTCGAAGCGCTCGTGCCGAACGGCAACGGCGTGCTGAAGCCGGGGCTGTTCGCGACCGCCCGCATCGAGCAGCCGGCGCGCACGCCCGGCGTGCTCGTGCCGCACGACGCCGTCCAGACCAGCGCCGGCACCAGCCGCGTCTACGTCGTCAACGGCGACCACGTCGACGAGCGGATCGTCACGACCGGCGAGACGGTCGGCGGCCTCCTCGAAATCACCAAGGGCTTGAAAGCCGGCGAGAAGGTGGCGACGAAGAACGTCGCCCAGCTCGCCGACGGCATCAAAATTTCGTAACCGACGATCATGGAGGGCGCGTCCTTCGCGGGCGCGCCAAGTAGGTGCATCATGCAGTGGCTTGCGGCGCTCTGCGTCAAACGTCCGGTCTTCGCGACCGTCCTCATCCTCTCGCTGGTCGTCATCGGCGGGTACTCGTTCACCAAGCTCGGGGTGGACCGCTTCCCGAAGATCGACTTCCCGACCGTCTTGATCACGACGGTCCAGCCGGGCGCCGCGCCCGAGCAGATCGAAACCGAGATCACCGACAAGATCGAAGAAGCGGTCAACACCATCAGCGGCATCGACGAGCTGCGGTCGGTGTCGTCGGAAGGCATCTCGCAGGTGATCATCGCCTTCCTGCTCGACAAGAACACCGACGTCGCGGCGCAGGAAGTGCGCGACAAGGTCAACGGCGTGCTGCCGCAGCTGCCCAAGACCATTCAGCAGCCGCGCGTGGATCGGTTCGACCCGGACGCCGCGCCGGTCCTGAGCCTCGCATTGAGCGCCAACCAGCCGGTGCGCGACATCACGGAGTACGCGGACAAAGTCCTGCGCCGTCAGATCGAGGGCGTCAACGGCGTCGGACAGGTGCTCGTCCTCGGCGGCCGCCAGCGCCAGATCAATGTCTGGCTGGATGCGGATCGGCTCCGCGGCTACAACCTCACCGTCAACGACGTCGCGCGGGCACTGCAATCGCAGAACATCGAGATCCCCGGCGGACGCGTGGATCAGGGGCCGCAATCCGTCACGCTGCGGACCCGCGGCCGCGTCCAGACGGTCGCGGAATTCAACGACATCGTCGTTCGCGAGAAGGACGGCCACCCGGTTCGCGTCTCCGAAGTGGCGCGGGTCGAGGACGGCGAGGCCGAGCCTGAGACGATCGCGAATCTCAACGGCGCCGGCACGGTGCTGCTCCAGGTGCGCCGCCAGTCCGGCACCAACACCGTCGAGGTCGTCAACGAGGTCAAGCGGCGGCTGGTCGACGTGAGGGCGGCGCTGCCGGCCGGCTACGACCTTCGCCTGGTGCGGGACACGTCGGAGTTCATCGAGGCGGCCATTCACAACGTCGAAGAGCACCTGATGGTCGGCTCCGTCCTGGCGGCCCTGGTCGTGCTGCTGTTCCTGAGCAACCTGCGCTCCACCATCATCGCGGCGATCGCCATCCCGACCTCGATCATCGCCACCTTCGGCTTGATCTGGTACATGGGCTTCACGCTCAACCTGATGACGATGCTCGCGCTGACGCTATCGGTCGGTATCGTGATCGACGACGCCATCGTCGTGCTCGAGAACATCTACCGGTTCATCGAGGAGAAGCACGACGATCAGTTTCATGCGGCGGTCGAGGCCACCCAGGAGATCGGCCTTGCGGTGCTGGCGACCACGCTCTCGCTGGTGGCGATCTTCGTGCCGGTGGCATTCATGGGCGGCATCGTCGGCATGTTCATGAAGAGCTTCGGCCTGACGATGGCGTTCGCGATCATGGTGTCGCTGCTCGTGAGCTTCACCCTGACGCCGATGCTCTCGGCGCGGTGGTTGAAGGTCAAGACCCACGGCAAGGATCAGCACAGCTCGAAAGACTCCAGGGTGTTCGCCGCCGTCGACGGCTTCTACACGGGATTGCTCGAGTGGGCGATGGTCCACCGCTGGATCGTCGCGATCGTCGCGGTGCTGGTGCTGTTCTCCAGCGTGCCGTTGTTCATGATGGCGAACAAGAACTTCATGCCGCAGGACGACCAGTCGGAGTTCGAGGTCAACCTGCGCGCGGACGAGGGGACGAGCCTCGAATCGACCGAGGTGCTCTCGAACCGCATCGCCAACAGCATCCGGCAGCGCATCCCCGAGGTCGAGTACACCCTCGTCACGGTGGCGGGCGACCCGGCCAAGACCCGCAACCTGGGCACCGTCTACATCCGCTTGACGCCGATTGAAGCCCGCAAGCGGGATCAGTTCGCGGTGATGGACGAGATCCGCAAGAACATCCTCCCCACCGTTGCGCCCGGCATCCGCACCTCGGTGCAGCAGGTCGCGGTCATCGGCGGCGGCGGCGCGCAGGGGGCCGAGGTCCAGTTCGTCATCAACGGCCCGGATCTGCGGAAGCTCGAAGTGCTCAGCCGGCAGCTGCTCGAACGGGTGAAGCACGTACCCGGCGCGGTCGACGTCGACACGTCGATGAACGTGGGCAAGCCGGAGCTGTCGATCCAGGTCGATCGGCCGAAGGCGGCCGACCTCGGCGTCCAGATCGGCGACGCCGCCGAGGCGCTGCGCCTGCTGGTCGGCGGCGATCAGGTGACGACCTACAACGAGGGCGGCGAGCAGTACGAAGTGCACCTGCGGGCGCGCGCCGAGAACCGGTCGACCGAGGCGGCGCTCGCGAGCCTGACGGTGCCTTCGTCCCGGTTGGGCAGCGTCGCGCTCGACAACGTCGCGGACTTCTCGGCCGGCACGGCGCCGTCGGACATCAACCGCATTGCCAGGCAGCGGCAGGTCACGGTCTTCTGCAACCTCCTGCCGGGCGCCTCGCAGGCCGAGGTCCAGAATGCGATGATGGCCGAGTTCAACAAGATGAGCCCGGGCAGCGACTACCGCGGTGCGTTCACCGGACGGTCGCGCGAGCTGGGACGTGCGGCGCAGAACTTCGTGCTCGCGTTCCTCCTGTCGCTCGTGTTCATGTATCTCATCCTGGCGGCGCAGTTCGAATCGTGGCTGCACCCGATCACGATCCTGCTGTCGCTGCCGCTGACGCTGCCCTTCGCGCTGCTCTCGATCATCGTGTTCAACCAGTCCTTGAACATCTTCTCGGCGCTCGGGCTGCTCGTGCTGTTCGGCGTCGTGAAGAAGAACTCGATCCTGCAGATCGACCACGCCAACCAGCTGAAGGACACCGGGCTGTCGACGCACGACGCCGTCGTGCTGGCGAGCCGCAACCGTCTGCGGCCGATCCTGATGACGACCTTCGCGTTCGTCGCGGGCATGCTGCCGCTGATCGTCTCGCGCGGGATCGGCGCCGGCACCAACCACGCGATCGGCTTCGTCATCTTCGGCGGCCAGTCGCTGGCGCTGGTGCTGACGCTCGTCGTCACGCCGGTCGCCTACTCGCTCTTCGACGACGCGTCGAAACTGCGGCTGTTCGGTTCACGCCGTGCCCGACGTGAGGCCGGCGACGCGGTCCCGTCGGCGGCCCCTGCGACCGGCGCCGCCCTGGGCCGCACCGCGCTCGCCGCACTCCTCGCCGTCGGCCTTGCGGCGTCCGCCTCGGCGCAGACACCCACGGCGGCGCCGGCAATCCTCAGGCTCACCGTCGACGAGGCGGTCAAGATGGCGCTCGAACACAACGTCGACCTGAACGCTGATCGGCTCGACCCGCAAATCAGCGACACCCGCGTCGCGGCGGCGGCCGGCGCGTTCGTGCCGGCGATCAACACGAGCGTGCAGTCGACCAACCAGCTGCAGCCGCCGGCGAGCTTCCTGGTTCCGACCTCCACGCAAACCGACGTCATGAGCACGAACGCCGGCCTGAGCCAGCGGCTCCCCCGGTTCGGCACGACGTACAACCTCGGCTGGACGACGACGCACACCGCCAGCAACAGCTTTCTGAACAGCTACAACCCGCTGTTGCAGTCGGGGCTGTCGGTGAACATCTCGCAGCCGCTCATCCGCGATTTCGCGATCGACCCCGCGCGGCAGCAGCTGCTCGTCAGCCGGAACAACCGCGACATCGCGGACACGCGGCTGCGCGAAAGCCTCGTCCACACGACGGCGAACGTGAAGAGCGCGTACTGGAACCTGGTGTCCGCGCGCGAGACGGTGAACGCGCGCCGCGCGACGCTGGAGCTCGCCCAGGAGCTCGGCCGGGTCAACAAGGCCAAGGTCGACGTCGGTTCCTCGCCGCCGCTCGATCTCGTCTCGGCGCAGGCCGAGGTCGCCGCGAACCAGGAGCAGCTCATCATCGCGGAGACGTCGGTGAAACAGGCGGAGGATTTGCTCCGAGTGCTGATCTTCGACCCGACGGTCCGGGAGAACTGGAACGTCCGGCTCGAACCGGTCGACTCCCCACCCCAGGGAACGTCGGTCGTGGACGTCGAGGGAGCGGTCACGCGGGCGCTCGCCGAGCGGGCCGACCTGCAGCGCGCGCGAAAAGACATCCAGATTGCGCAGGTGAGCGAGAAATACGCGGGCAACCAGCGGCTTCCCGACGTGCGCCTGAACGCCAGCTATCAGGCCAGCGGCCTCGGCGGCACGCAGGTGCTCCGCACGGGAGGCTTTCCCGGCACGATCGTCGGGCCGGGCCCGGTCACGCCGTTCGGCTCGGTGCTCGGCCAGCTGTTCGACCGCAACTACCCGACGTGGGGCGTCGGCCTCAACGTGTCGTATCCGATCGGCCGGAGCAGCGACGAGGCGAACTACGCTCGGGCCAAGCTGGAACACTCGCAGAGCGAGCAGCGGCTGAAGAGCGCCGAATCGCGCGCGATCCTGCAGGTGCGCGATGCCGCATGGAAGATCGAGATGAACGCGAAGCGCATCGAGAGCGCGCGCGCCTCCCGCGAGCTGGCCGAGCAGCGGCTCGACGCGGAGCGCAAGCGGTTCGAGGTCGGCATGTCGACGAGCTTCCTCGTGATCCAGGCGCAGCGCGATCTCGCCCAGGCGAAGACCAGCGAGCTCAGCTCGATCCTCGCCTACGACCTGTCGCTCGTCGCATTCGATGCGCTGCAGGAGGCCGGCCCCGCCGGTTCAGCAGTCGCGTCGGCGGCGGCGGGCGCCGCGGCCGCGCAAGGCGGATCTCCGACAACGATCACGATACCGGTTGGAGCCGCGGCGGCCGGACGGGCGGGCGGAATCCCGGCGATACCGGGCCTGCCGCAGCAGTAGCCGATGATCCCCCGCCATCTCGCCGAGCGCGTGTGGCGCGTGCGCAGGAACCACACGTCGATCGACGCTCAGGTCCGTGACTGTGCTGATGCGTCCGGCGTCGAGGTGCAGTTCTTCTACGACGGCGCGCTGGTGATCACGCGGCGATGGTCCTCGCGCACCGAGGCGCTGGCCTGCGCCGCGGATCGGCTCCTCGAGCTGCAGCGGGCCGGCTGGGTGACTCACTGGTAGGGTTGTCGTAGGGCACGGCTTCAGCCGTGCCGCACCGGCACCGCGAAAGCGGTGCCCGACGTACGAGACTAGAATCACCGGCGTGATGGCGCCGGACACCCTCGGCTCGCGCTTCCTCCGCACGGCGAAGCGCCAGTGGCCGTCGTTCTGCATGGCCGATTCGACCGGCCGAGAGCTGACCTTCGGCCGCGCCCTCGTCGGCAGCCTGCTGCTCGCACGCGCCATCAGCCGCCAGGCTCCGGGCGGCAAGGCGATTGGCCTGCTGCTGCCGGCGTCGGTCGGCGGCGCCCTCGCCAACATCGCGGCCACGTTCGCCGGGAAGGTCCCGGTCAATCTGAACTTCACCGCCGGCCGCGACGCCATGGCCACCGCGGTCGAACGCTGCGAGATCACCACCATCCTGACATCGCAGTCGTTTCTGAAGAAGGCGGGCCTCACGCCGTCGCCCGGCATGATCTTCATCGAAGACCTTCTACAGGCGAGCTCGGGCGTTTCGAAGGGCTTGATGCTCGCCGCGGCACGACTGCTGCCGGCGCCGCTCCTCGAACGTCTGTTCCTCGCGGGATCCGATGCGGATGCGCTGGCCACCATCATCTTCTCCAGCGGCAGCACCGGCGCGCCAAAAGGCGTGATGCTCACGCATCGCAACGTGCTGGCGAACATCGACGGCGCCACCGAGCTCTTCAAGCTGACACCGGACGATGTCGTCCTCGGCGTGCTGCCCTTCTTCCACTCCTTCGGGTTCACCGTCACGCTCTGGCTGCCGCTCGCGTTCGGCTTCGGTGCGGCGTACCATCCCAACCCGACGGACGCCAAGACGATCGGCGAGCTCGCGGCACGCTACAAGGCGACGCTGCTCGTCAGCACGCCCACCTTCTGCTCGTCCTACGTTCGCAAATGCCTGCCGGAACAGTTCGCGCACCTGCGCCTGGCGATTGTCGGCGCGGAGCGGCTGCGCGAGCCGATCGCCACCGCGTTCAAGGACAAGTTCGGGATCGATCTCCTCGAAGGCTACGGCTGCACCGAGATGGCGCCGGTCGTCGCGGTGAACGTGCCGGACGGCGGGGACGCCGCCGCGCGGCGCGGGTCGGTCGGCCGCCCGATGCCCGGGATCTCCGCGATGATCGTCGATCCGGAGACGGGCGAAGGCCCGCTCATCGGCAAGGAGGGGCTGCTGCTCGTCACCGGCCCCAACCAGATGGCCGGCTATCTCGGCGAGCCGGAGCTCACCGCGCAGGCGCTGCGCGACGGCTGGTACGTGACCGGCGACATCGCCACGATCGACGAGGCCGGGTTCATCCGGATCACCGACCGTCTGTCGCGCTTCAGCAAGATTGCCGGCGAGATGGTGCCGCACATGAAGGTCGAGGAGCGCCTGCAGTCGCTGCTGCACGATCCCCACGTCTGCGTCGTCACCGCGGTGCCGGACGCCGTGAAGGGCGAGCGGATCGTGGCGCTCTACACCGATCGCGAGGTCACGCCGCAGGAGATCTGGGAGCAGCTCTCGCGCTCCGATCTGCCGAAGCTCTGGATCCCGAAGCGGGAGGATCTCCGCTTCGTCGAGTCGATCCCGACGCTCGGCACCGGCAAGGTCGACCTGCGCGCCGTCCGGCAGCTCGCCTTGCTCCCGGACCAGCCGACGTAGCGCGAAGGCGTCAGCCTCTGTAGTGAACCACTCGTACGTAGGGCGCCGCTTTAGCGGCGCCACGCGGCACGGCTGAAGCCGTGCCCTACGTACGTCGTACTACCATCCCACACTGCGCAGCAACAGGCGCTGCCACGCCGGCGCCAGGAGCGTCTTCAGCAGCACATCCAGCACCAATCCCCCACAGGCCCACCCGAGGAGCGTTCGCGCGATCTTCCAGTCGACCGTGAACTTCACCATCCGCGACAGCAGCGGCGCGGACAGCACGACACCGATCACGACAAAGCTGATGACGCGGATCACCGCCCAGGGGTGCCACGCGAGAAGCAGCGTCCGCACCGGATGCGCGGACGTCTCGGCCAGCGTGCCGACGTAGTGCCCCATGTAGTTCATCAGCACCGCGCCCATCGGCATCGCCAGCGCGCCGCCGCTCGCCAGCGCGGCGCCCGCGAACAGCGCGGCGTGTCCGATCTGCTGCGGGATGAACTGTGAAGGGGTGCTCTCAGGACCCCGGCCGGTCAGCACCCAGGTGAACATCTCGGTTCGATACGCCTGCGCGCGCAGGAACAGCAGGCCGGTCGGCGCAGGCCGCGCATACGACAGGAGGGTCGCGGTCGCGCCCATGGCGAGCGCCCAGACGAGCATGCGCCCGACCGCCAGTCGAAGGTCGCCGCGTTTGAGCGCGAGGACCATGAACGGGTAGCTCGCGAGCGTATTGAGCATCGGCACGAGGATCGGGATCCCGATCGCCCAACCGAGCGCATACGAACATACCGTGGCGGCGACGATGAGCGGACCGGTCATGGATTCACTGCAACGGGCCTCGGAGAACGCGCTACACTGGCCGCCGGATGGTCGGCACGTCGGTCTCCCACTACCGGATTCTCGCATCCATCGGCGCCGGTGGGATGGGCGTCGTCTATCTTGCCGAAGACGAGCGCCTGCATCGCAAGGTCGCGCTGAAATTCCTGCCGGCGGCGATCGCGCAGGACGCGCACTCGCGCGCCCGCCTTCTCCGCGAGGCGCAGGCCGCCAGCGCCCTCGACCACCCCAACGTCGCCACGGTGTACGACATCGGCGAGTGGAACGGCCAGCTGTTCATCGCGATGCCGTTCTATGACGGCGAGACGCTGCGCCAACGCATCGAGCACGGGCCGCTCGCCATCGACGACGCGGCGCGCATCGCGGGCGAGATCGCCGCCGGGCTGGCCGCCGCGCACGCCGCGGGCATCGTCCATCGCGACCTCAAACCCGCGAACGTCATGCTGACGCATGACGGACAGGTGCGGATCGTCGATTTCGGGCTGGCCAAAGTGGTCTCGGAAACCCAGGAGACGGTCGCGCGAATGACCGCGACCGGCACCACGGTGGGGACCGCTGCCTACATGGCGCCCGAGCAGGCGACGGGTCTCGACGTCAGCGCGCGCGCCGACGTCTGGGCGTTCGGCGTGACGTTCTACGAGATGCTGACCGGCCGTCTGCCATTCGACGGCCGGACCGCGCCGGCCTTGCTCCTCGCGGTCACCACACAGTCGCCGCCGGCGATCCGTGGCGTACGGCCCGACGTGCCCGAGCCGCTCGAGGGCATCGTCGAACGCGCCCTCGAAAAAGATCCGGCGCGGCGGACGCTTACCGCCGACGAGATTGCGGCCGAGATCGGCCGCTGGCGGACGCGGTCGTCGGCGGCCACGATGGCCGCGGCTTCGGGCCGGCGATCGACAGCCAAACGGTGGGCGGCGCTCGCGGCGGTCGCGCTGCTGGCTGCCGCCGTGCCCGGCGTCTGGTTCATCCGCCAGAACGCGCGAACGCGCTGGGCGCGCGAGCAGGCGCTCCCGCGAATCGATCAGCTCGCGGAGGCCGAAGACTACGGCGCCGCATTCACGCTGGCGCAGCAGGCGAAGCGCTACATCCCGAACGATCCGGTGTGGAAACGCGTCGACCCCCTCGTGGCGCGCAGCGTCACGGTTCAGACCACCCCTGCCGGCGTCGCGGTCTCCTACCGGAAGGTCGGCTCGAAGGACGGCTGGATCCGATTCGGCGAGTCGCCGATCGTGAATGGCGTGGTGCCGAACGACTACCTCGAGTGGCGATTCGAAAAGGCGGGCTACGTCACCGCCTCCGACGCGACGGCTTTCATTCTCGGCACACCCAGCCTGACGCTGCTGGTCACGCTGCACACCGCAGAGCAAACGCCGGCCGGGATGGTGCACGTCACGGCCGGCGATCAGCCCCGCCTCGCCACGATTGCGGGTTTGAACCACCTGCCGCCCCGCCGCCTTCGTGATTTCTGGATCGACCGCTTCGAAGTCACTAATCGCGATTTCAAGCGGTTCGTCGATGCCGGCGGCTATCGCGACCCCAAATACTGGCCGCACCCGTTCGTGGACGGCGGCCGAACGCTCACCTTCGAGCAGGCGATGGCGCGGTTGACCGATTCGACCGGCCGGCCGGGGCCGGCCACCTGGGAGTCGAGCAACTTCCTCGAAGGTCAGGGCGATCTGCCGGTGACCGGCGTGAGCTGGTACGAGGCGTCGGCGTTTGTCGCGTGGTCGGGCAAGTCGCTGCCGACGATCTTCCACTGGAGCCGGGTCGCGGATCAGCGCATGAGCGGCCTGGTGGCGCCGCGCAGCAACTTCCACGGGCCGGGCGCCATGAAGGTCGGATCGAGCGGCGGGATGAACCGCTTCGGCGCGTTCGACCTCGCCGGCAACGTCAAGGAATGGTGCTCGAACCGCGCGAACGACTCGCGGCGCTACATTCTCGGCGGCGGCTGGGACGAGCCCGCCTATCTGTTCAACGATCCCGATGCGCGCCCGCCGTTCGAACGAGCGGCCAACTTCGGCTTCCGCGGCGTCAAGTACTCGGACGCCGACGAGGTGGCGACGACCGGCGAGCTGGTGGCGTTCGAGGCGCGCGATTTCCGCCAGGAGCGCCCGGTCAGCGACGAAGTGTTCGCCGCGTATCGCACGTTATACGAGTACGACAAGGCGGACCTGGCAGCCCGCGTCGAGGCGGCGGATGATTCGAGTCCCGAGTGGCGCGTCGAGAGGGTGTCGTTCACGGCGGCGTACGGCGGCGAGCGAGTGCCCGCGCTCATGTACCTGCCCAGGCAGGGCACGCCTCCCTATCAGGCCGTCGTCTATTTTCCCAACTCGGGCACGTTGTCGCAGCGGTCGAGCACACAAATCAACGTGCGGCCGTTCGATTGGGTGCTGAAGAGCGGCCGCGCCTTCGTCCTTCCGATCTACAAGAGCACGTTCGAGCGGGGCGACGGCCTCACCAGCGATTTCCCGACCATGACCAACCTGTATCTCGAGCACGTCATCGCCTGGGCGAAGGACGTGCGCCGTACGGTGGATTACCTCGAGAGCCGCCGGGACATCGACCCGAACCGGATCGCGTTCATGGGGCAGAGTTGGGGGGCGGCCCTGGCGCCAATCTTCATGGCCGTCGAGCCGCGGTTCAAGGCGGCGCTGATCGTCGTCGGCGGGTTCTACGTCCAGCGGTCGAAGCCGGAGGTCGAAGCGATCAACTTCGCGCCGCGCGCGAAGATGCCGGTGCTGATGCTGAACGGGCGGTTCGATTTCTATCTGCCCGAGGACACGACGCAGATCCCGATGTTCCGCCTCTTCGGCGCCGCGGACGCCCAGAAGCGGCGGGTCGTCTACGACACGGGCCACAACATTCCACGCCCGGATCTGATCCGCGAGTCGCTCGACTGGCTCGACAAGCAGCTCGGCCCGTCAGGCCGGTAGCGCGAGCGCGCCGAAGTGCGCCTCGTATCGCTTCCTGAACTCGCCCCAGGTATACGCGTGGCTCTGGCCGCCGAGGTGCTCCAGCGCGTAGGTCGCGGCGACGCTGCCCATCCGCGCGCAGGTGTCGTAGGGCAGGCCAAGCGCGAATCCCTTCATCAGGCCGCCGCGAAAGGCGTCGCCCACCCCGGTGGGATCGACGATGCGATCGGGCGTGACCGCCTCGACGTCGGCCTGTCCGCCGGCGGTGAGGACCGACGACCCGTGCTCGCCGCGCGTGACGATCAACGCCCTGGCCAGGCCGAGGATGCCGGATTCGCCGAGGCCGGTCTTCTGCCGCAGCAGCTCGAGCTCGTAATCGTTCACGATGACGATGGTGGCGCCGGTGATGCCGTCGCGCAGCTCGTCGCCCGACATGCGCGCGCACTGCTGGCCCGGGTCGAAGATGAACGGGATGCCGAGCGTGCGGCACTCCTCGGCATACTGCACCATCGCGCCGGGATCGTTCGGCGCGACAATCGCCAGCCCGGTGCCGCCGATCGTCCGGAACGACAGCTGCCCCGCGTCGGCCATCGCGCCGGTGTAGAACGAGGCGATCTGGTTGTTGTCGACGTCGGTGCTGCAGAAGAACGAGGCGCAGAACTTGCCCTCGATCTGCTTCACCGCGGACGTGTCGACGCCGGCCGCCTCGAGCCAGGCCCGGTACTCGCCGAAATCCTCGCCCGCGGTCGCCATCAACAGCGGCCGCTCGCCGAGCAGCGCCAGGGTGTAGGCGATGTTCGGCGCGCACCCGCCGCGGCGCTTGTCCATCGTGTCGACGAGAAAACTGAGGCTGACGCGCTGCATGTGTTCGGGCAGGAAGTGCTCGGTGAACTTCCCGGGAAA
>Ga0207675_100003788_pt1 | contig 14726 bp, 13 predicted proteins | sample KBSSwiS42_FD_184305 | JGI IMG/M metagenome (GOLD analysis project Ga0207675, IMG submission 184305) | Switchgrass rhizosphere microbial communities from Kellogg Biological Station, Michigan, USA - KBS Switchgrass S4-2 (SPAdes) (version 2) | ecosystem: Host-associated > Plants > Roots >... | reverse complement strand
CGGGAATATTGACGTCGGCGCCGGCGTCGACCAAAGCGCGCAGGGTCTCGGTGTGGTTCTTGCCGCCATCGCCGAGCACGATCGATTCGATCAGCGCGGTCCATTGCAGATTGTTGACGTGATCGAGCGGCGCCTTGGCGGCAATCAGTGTCCGCACGACCTCGGCGTGACCGAGATGCGCGGCCGCAATCAGGGCCGTGCCATCATAGCGGCTGGTGACGGCCTTCGGGTTGCCGCCGCCTTCAATCGCGATCCTGAGCATCGGCACATCGTTGGCGACCGCGGCAATGGTGATGATGTCATAGCGGTCGATGTCCAATTTGTTCGGATCGGCGCCGAGGCGGATCAGGGCGCGCGCGGCATCATGCTGCTTCTGATAGACCGCGACGTGCAGCGGCGTACGATGACGCGCGTCGAGTGCTTCCTTGTTTTCGGCAGAAGCGATGCGCGCTTCGATATCGGCGACGTCGCCACGGGCGGCGGCGGCATGCAGGCCGTGATAGGCGCGCAGTTCGGTCTCGGTCGGCGCGACCTGCGCCGACGCCGGCAGGACGGCCAGCAGCGCGACAAGAAGAGCGGCGAGGAAATGCATCAGGAAGCTCCGGCCACAGGCCATCGGAAAACATAGCGGCGGTGGCACGGCGCACAAGCCGCCTCGGCGTCAGCCGTGTCACGATCTGCGTTTGAGGATATAGCTGTCCATGATCCAGCCATGCCGTTCGCGCGCCTCCTGCCGCGCAGCGACGATGCGAGGACCCACCGCGGCGAGCTCACCGGACATGATGATTTGATCGGGCATACCGAGATAGGCGCCCCACCAGATATGTAGTCCTTCGGGGGTCAACGACTGGAAAGCCGCGCCACCGTCGAGCATTACCACCACGGTATCCGTGCCGGCCGGCCAGCCACCTTCGCGCAGCTGCCGGCCTGTCGTGACCAGGAAGGGCTCGCCGATGTCGTTCAGCGGCAGTGCATGCGCCGCGCACAGCGCCTGGATCGATGTGATGCCCGGAACGACCTCGATCGCCGGCAACGGATCAAGCCGTCGTGCGATCCGCAGGCTGGAATCGTAGAGCGACGGGTCGCCCCAGATCAGCAGCGCAACGCGCCCGGTGCTTCCAAGATGGCCTGCGATCGCTTGCGACCAGGTCGCGGCGACGGCATCGTGCCAATCGTCTACACCTTTGCGGTAATCCGCCTCGCCGGCGTCGCGCACTGGCAGTTCGAACTCTGCGATGCGCGTCTTGTCGTTGGTCAGCACGTCGGCACAGATCGTCCGCCGCAATTCCGCGAGATCGGACTTCGCGGTGCCCTTGCGCGGGATCAGAACGAGATCGGCGGCGTTGACCGCGCGGATCGCGGCAAGCGTGAGCTGCGCGGGATCACCACAGCCGATGCCTATCAGGGAGAGCGTCAGCATGCCTTCAGCGAAGGGCGGCCGCAAACGACCGCCCCTCATGTTGTCGCTATGCAGCGTTGTGCAGGCGCGGGGTAACCAGGCCTTCGGCCGTGACGCCGCGCAATGACTTTGCCAGCGCGAGTACGGCGAGATCAGCCAGCGGCTCGATCACGATGACCAGCGCGTAAGACCCCGCAAAGGTCGCAATGTTGGCGAGGTTGGTGGCGCCGAAGCCCGCACCATAGATCGCCCAGAACGCAACCCACGCCACGATGCCGGACTGATAGGCGGTGGAAAGCGCCAACGCCTGGCGATACTTCAAGTCAACATAGGCGGTATTGTGGGGAATGACGCGCTGGGCCAGCGCCTGGATCGCGAACAGCGGCACCAGCAGCGTCGTCACGTTCATGCCGTATTGCGGCAGGTCGGTCGGCACGAAGAACAGACCTTGCAGCAGAAGACCGAACGCCAGTCCCAACGCGGCAGGTGCGGCACCGAACAGCAGGAATAGTGTGGAACCGAGGATGAAGTGCACCTCGGAGACTCCGACCCGGAAGTGCGGCAGGATCTCGAAAAACGAGAACACCAGCGCTGTGGTCGCAACCGTACGCACGACAAATGACGCGACGCCCTGCTCACGCACGGCATCGGCCGCAAGCTTGAGCGCAACGCCGCCCGCCGCAATTCCCGTCGCATAGCTCAGCACGAGTTTTGCGCCTGTCACGATTTCCGGTTCGATATGCATGGCCTTACGTCCTTCCTGCCGTCACATCCGACGGCGTTGGTGTCAAAAATTGCCCCTTCTGCAGAGTGCGCGTCAAGGGGCGAGCGAGACCCGGCGGCGGCGTCATGACGAAGAACTTCCCGCCAACGCGCCGAACAGGATGACGGCGGCCGTCGTCGCGGCACCCTCCCGGGCAAGTTGCTCCGCAAGCTCTGAGATCGTCGTGCGAATGAGTAGCTCATCGGCGCGTCCCAAGGATTCCGCAAAGAGCGCTGGCGTATTCGGCGCGAGCCCGTGCTCGATCAGCTTGGCGGCCAAAGCCGGGAATGTGCGCCGTCCCATATAGACGACCGTCGTCGCGTCCGGATCGGCGAGCGCCGCCCAGTTCAGGTTCGCGGGCAGTTCGCCCGTGACATCGGCGCCGGTCACGAACTGCACCCGGCGAGAGGTATGACGCCGGGTCAGGGGAATGCCGGCCTGTGCCGCAGCGACGCAGGCCGAGGTGACGCCGGGGATGACCTCATAGCCGATGCCTGCCGCGCGGAGCGCGTCGATCTCCTCTTCCAAACGGCCGAAGATGCCTGCGTCGCCCGATTTCAGCCGCACCACGCGTGCGCCGGTTCCTGCATATTCGATGAGCAGCCGGTTGACATGCTGCTGCTTGGTCGAGGGGCGACCGGCGCGCTTGCCGACAGCGACCAGATTGGCGCCGGAGCGAGCAAGATCGAGGATCGCGCCGGAGGCCAGATCGTCATAGAGCACGACGTCGGCCTCGCGCAGCCGGGCAGCCCCTTTCACCGTCAGGAGTTCGGGATCGCCGGGACCAGCGGAAATGAAGGACACGAACGCGCTCACCGGTCCTCCGCGATCAGATGGAAGAACGTACCGGATGTGTTATCGCGTCGCGAGCCCGTCTCTGCGACCACCGCGCCTGTCGCATCGCGTACCACCGCGAGCGGCGTATCGGGCTGCGCGATGATCGTCGAATAGTGAAACTCATGGCCGCGCAGCCGTGCGCCGGCCTTGTGCCCAGGTATCGGCGCAGCAAGCTCGGCAAGCCGGTAGCCGAGATGCATGCGACGCCGTGCAAAGCTCGTCTCAAGGCCAAGCAAGCCGACCATCTCGTGGCGTGCGCCGTCGGCATCGGTCAGGGCGGTGCCGAGCGCCATATAGCCCCCGCACTCGCCATGCACAGGACGCGTCCTGGCGAAGGCACGCAATGCGCTGCGAAACCGCGCGTTAGCCGCGATTCGGCCGGCGTGCAGCTCGGGATAGCCGCCGGGCAACCAGCACACATCGGCGCTCGCATCGGGCCCCTCATCGGCCAGCGGCGAGAACGGCGAGATCTCCGCGCCCGCCACGCGCCAGGCTTCCAGCATGTGCGGATAGACGAAGGAGAACGCCGCATCTCGCGCGAGCGCAATGCGCTGCCCGGGCGGAGAGACCTTCAACTCGCGTGCGGGCGTCGACGACGACCAGGCGCCAGCCGATCGCAGCACGGCATCGAGATCGATGTGCTCGCTGACGAAGCGCGCAGCCTCGGCGATCAAGCCGCTCACCTCCGCCTGCTCTTCCGCCTGCACCAGGCCAAGATGCCGCTTCGGCAAGGTAATCCCGGCATGGCGGGGAAGCGCACCGAACACCGCAATGCCGGCGTCCATCATCGCTCGCCGCACGAGGTCCTCATGCCGCGGGCTCGCGACGCGATTGAGGACCACGCCGGCAAGCCGGACGCCCGCGCGGAAATCGCGCAGTCCGGCGGCGATCGCCGCGGCTGTCTGCGCCTGGCCGGATGGATCGATCACGAGCAGCACCGGCCAATTCATCATCTCCGCAATGTCGGCCGTTGCACCGGTGCCTGTGACACCGCGCGCGGCGACGCCATCGAACAGACCCATCGAGCCCTCGGCAAGCACGATATCCGCATCCGCCCCGCGGCCGATCAGGCGCGCGATCGTCTCGCGATCCATGGCCCAGCTATCGACGTTGACGGAGGTGCGCCCGGTTGCTGCCGCGTGAAAGGCCGGATCGATATAGTCGGGGCCGCTCTTGAGGCACTGCACGGTCAGCCCGCGGTCGCGCCAGGCGCGCGCGAGCGCCAGCGTCAGCGTCGTCTTGCCGACCCCGGATGCGGGCGCCGAGATGACGAGGCCTGCGGCCATCACGACGCCTCCGGAAAGCGCGGTGCCGCTCCGACCGGCCGGTAGCGGCGGTCATAATCAACAGCATAAAGGCGGCTCTCGGCAAACTGCTCCGCGCCCAACGTTTTGCCGACCAGAATGAGTGCAGTGCGCTCGAGCTCGGTGCCGATGGCCGCGTCGACCGTCGCAAGTGTGGCGCGCACGATACGCTGATCCGGCCAGCTCGCGCGCCAGACGATCGCGACCGGGCAGTTGGCGCCGTAATGCGGCGTAAGCTCCGCGATGACCTTGTCGAGCAGATGGATCGACAGATGGATGGCGAGCACGGCGCCGGTCGCGGCAAAGGCAGCAAGCTGCTCGCCCTCCGGCATCGCGCTCGCCCGACCCGGTGTGCGCGTCAGCACGACGGATTGGGCAAGGCCCGGTAGCGTGAGCTCGGCCTCAAGCGCTGCGGCTGCGGCTGAGAAGGCCGGCACGCCCGGCGTGACGGTGTAGGAAATGCCAAGCGCGCGCAGGCGGCGCAACTGCTCGCCCATCGCTGACCAGATCGAGAGATCGCCGGAATGCAGCCGTGCCACGTCCTTGCCTTCCGCATGCGCGGCAGCGATCTCGGCGATGATCCCGCCGAGCGACAGCGGCGCCGTGTTGACGATCCGCGCGCCGGGTGGGCAATGCGCAAGCACGCCTTCCGGCACGAGCGACCCGGCATAGAGACAAACCGGACAAGCCGCGATCAGGTCACGTCCGCGCAAAGTGAGCAGATCGGCGGCACCTGGGCCGGCGCCAATGAAGTGCACCGTCATTCGCCCTCTCCTTCGGCAATCGCCGCGGTGGCTGTTCGATCCTGCGAGACCGTTCGTGTCGAGATCAGGCGCGCGTGGCGCCCGGCCGCTGCGAGCGCGGCGGCTTCGGCGACTGAACCCGTGCCGAATCTTGCCGTGACGAACTCCGACCTGGTCAGCGTTGCAACACCAGCCAGCACCTCAGCCGGAACGGACTTGATGGGCACGCCGAGTTCACGCGCCAGGAGTTTCAGCGCGTCCGATTCCACCTTGTCGCTCACCGTCGCGACTGCAGCGATGCCCTCGCCGCCGCCGGCGGCGACGAGCGCCTCGCGCAGCGAGGCAAGCGTCACGTCGCGCCTGAATCCCAAACCCGCCACCCTCATCTGACCGCACTCCATTGCACGACCGCTCGCGCCGCCTCCCAGGATCGGTACCGCCCCAGTGGAACGGCATGAGCAATCTCGACGCGCATTAGCTCGCCGCCGTGGCGTTGATGAAGGTCCGCGAGAAGCGCCTCGGTCTCCAGCGTCACGGCATGCGCCACCAATCGCGTGCCTGTCTCCAAGCGCGACCAGACGGCATCGAACATCGCCGTGTTGAGGCCGCCGCCGATAAACACTGCGTCCGGCGCATCAAAGCCCGAAAGAATGTCAGGCGCCGTTCCCTCCTTGACAGTGATCCGATGCGTCAGGCCAAAGGCCGCTGCATTGCTCCGAATGTTTGCAACACGATCTTCGCGTGCCTCGATCGCAATCGCAGTTCCCCCGCACAAGGCCCATTCGACCGAGATCGAGCCGGAGCCTGCGCCGATGTCCCACAATCGTTCGCCAGGCCGCGGCGCAAGCACCGAAAGCACAAGCGCGCGCATCGGCCGTTTGGTGATCTGGCCGTCGTGCGCAAGGAGATCATCCGGGAGACCAGGGCTGCGCGCGATCCCCTGCGATCCCCTCGCCTCCAGCGCAACCGCTACGAGACCGTCGCCGGACTCGGCCGCGTAACTGTCGGCGCGATGCAGCCTGACGCGTTCGCGCGGGCCGCCAAGGGCCGAGAGGCTCCAGATCGTTGACTGACCCCAGCCGTGGTCCGTCAGCCATGTTGCGAGCTCGCCGCCCGCCTTGCCGTCCCGCACCAGGCAAATGACCTGCGCGCCACGCGTCAGATGCGGCACCAGCCGTTCGAAAGGCGCGGCGTGGAGTCCGAGACAGACGACGGATTCCAGACGCCAGCCCAACCGCGCCGCCACGAGTGAGAATGTCGAAGGTGCGGAATGGGCGATCCACTCGCCTACCTCGAGGCTCTCGGCAAGAGTTCCGCCGACGCCGTGCCAGAACGGATCGCCGGAAGCGAGCACCGCTGTCGGACGACCGCGACGGCTCAGCACGCTGTCCGCATCGAACGGGATGGGCCACGGACGGCCGCGATTGCCAACGCCTGCAAGCACGAGATGGCGTTCGCCGCCAAAGACGACTTCGGCCTGGGCAAGCGCCTTTCGGCTTGCCTCGGAGAGCCCGGCAAGGCCATCTTCGCCGATGCCGATGATGATCAACCAGGGATCAGCCATGATGCGCGCCCTCATTCTGGGCGGAACCGCCGACGCCAATCTGCTCGCGGACAACGTCTCGCGCGCAGGACTTGACGCGATCTACTCCTACGGCGGTCGCACCCGTGCACCCGCGAACCAGCCGCTGCCGACCCGTATCGGCGGCTTTGGCGGCGCGAGTGGCCTTGCCGACTACATCCGTCGCGAAGGCATCACGCATGTGGTCGATGCAACGCATCCGTTCGCCGCCGAGATGAGCCACAACGCGACTGCGGCATGCGCAGAAACCGGAACGCCGCTGATTGCGCTCGAACGCGCACCCTGGGCCGGAACGTCCAACGACAACTGGATCGAGGTTGCCGATATCGCCTCTGCCGTGGCGGCTTTGCCAGAACACCGCGCCCGCGTGTTTCTCGCCATCGGACGGCAACATATCGCGCCCTTCGGTGCGAGGCCGCAGCACGCCTACACATTGAGGTTCGTCGATCCGCCCGAGGGCGCGCTTCCGTTCGATGCGGACGTGATCGTGTCGCGCGGGCCGTTCACCCTCGACGGCGAACTGGAGATGATGCAGGTGCGCGGCATCGAATGGATCGTCGCCCGCAATTCCGGGGGAAGTGGTGCCTACGCCAAGATCGATGCCGCGCGCGCGCTCGGTCTTCCCGTCATCATGGTCGCGCGCCCGCAATTGCCCGAGCGATTGCGGGTAGAAAGCGTCGCCGAAGTCATGCAATGGCTCGGTCATCGTGCCTGCCTCGGTGCATAGACCCAGCGGCCGACGCGGCGTGTCGCCGAGTTGCCGACGATCACGAGCGTCCGCATGTCGGCCATCTCGGGCTTCGCCTCGCGCAGCCTGACCGTCTCGATCCGCTCGTCTGGCGCGCTGATCGCCCGCGCGAAGACAACGATGCGTTCGCCGCAACCCGCTTCGCTCAAGATGTCCAGCGCGCGGCCAAAACCCTCGGGACGATTGGCCGAGCGCGGGTTATACATCGCGATTGCAAAGTCAGCCTCGGCGGCAAGCCGCAGACGCTTCTCGATCACCGGCCACGGCTTGAGGTTGTCGGAGAGATTGATCGCGCAAAAATCATGGCCGAGCGGCGCGCCGGCGCGCGCGGCCGCCGCCAGCATCGCGGTCACGCCGGGCAGAACGCGGATGGAAAGCCCCTGCCATTGCGGCTTCTCTTCGAGCGCCTCGAACACGGCAGAGGCCATAGCGAAGACACCGGGATCGCCGGAGGACACCACGACAACATGATGGCCTTCGGATGCAAGCCGCAAGGCTTCATCCGCGCGCTGCAATTCGACGCGGTTATCGGACGGATGCAGCGTCAACCCGTTGCGCGGCCGCACACGCGCGACATAGGGCGCATAGCCCACGATATCGGTCGCAGCCGCAAGCGCGGCGGCGACTTCCGGCGTGACCAGTGCGTCGTCGCCCGGCCCGAGTCCAGCTATGGTCAGCGTGCCCGTCATTCGGCTGAAACCATGCGCCGCCCGTGCCCATGCACCAGCACGATCGCGAAGTAGGGACAGTCGGCTTCGTCGACATCGATCAGTCGCGCGACGCGCTCGCCCGGCATGGTCCCGCGCTCGACGAGCCACGCGTCCGCCAGACGGCCGGCGGAGGCAAGCGCGCGACGCACCTTTGTCAGGTTGCGTCCGGTTTTCATGATGACGAGCGCGTCGGAACTGTGCATCCGCCGCTCCAGTTCATCCTCGGCCAGCGTGCCCATCAGGACAGTCGTCACGTCGTCGCCAAGGGCAATCGGCTGGCCGACAGAGTTCCAGCAGCCCGCCATGCCAGGAATGCCGGCGATCACCTCGATCTCGGCTCGTCCCTGCAAGCGTGCGTGCAGATGCATAAAGGACCCGTAGAAGTGGGGATCGCCCTCGCAGAGCACGACGACATCGACGGCGCTGGCTAGCCGTGCCAGACGCTCCGCCCATTCGTCATAGAAGCCCGAGAGCAGACGTGCATAGTCCGGGCTGTCGAAGGCGATCTCCGTCGTAACCGGATATTCCATCGGATATTCCGCTACATCCGCGGCCAGCATCCCCTCGACGATGCGGCGCGCCTGGCCGGGCCGTCCCTTCTTGCGGAAGTAGGCGACGTGCTTTGCCGCGCGCACCTCGCGGTCGGCGCGCACGCTGATCAAGTCCGGATCGCCTGGCCCAAGCCCGCAGCAGATGATACGCCCCATCGCTATTCGCTCCGGCTCGCCAGCGCATTCACGGCGGCAACTGTGATCGCCGAGCCGCCGAGGCGACCCTCGACCGTCAGCGCCGGCACCGGCGGATCGGCCATCAACGCGGCCTTTGCTTCAGCCGCGCCTACGAAACCAACGGGGCAACCAATGATCGCCGCCGGCCTCGGGCAATCGCGGTCCTCCAGCATGTTGAGGAGATGAAACAGCGCGGTCGGCGCATTGCCGATCGCGACGATCGCGCCCTCAAGGTGCGGCCGCCACAGCTCCAGCGCCGCGGCGGAGCGAGTATTGCGCATGGATTGCGCGAGCGCGGGAACGGTGGATTCGCCGAGCGTGCAGATGACCGCGTTGCCGGCCGGCAGTCGCGCACGTGTTATTCCCTCCAACACCATCCGTGCATCGCAGAGAATGGGCGCGCCGTTCTCAAGGGCGGAGCGCGCGATCCCCGCCATGCCGGGCGTGAAGTGGATATGTGCTTCGAGACCCACCATGCCGGCAGCGTGGATCATGCGCACGGCCACCGGCTCCTCGTCAGGCGTGAATCGGCCAAGATCCGCCTCGGACCGGATGGTGGCAAAGGATTGCCGGTAGATCACCGCCCCGTCGGTCTCATAGACATGCGGCATCAGCGTTCCCCCACCAGGACGCACGGATTTTCGACGATGCTCGCGCCACTCAGGCCAGACCTGACGGGCATATCCCGCGTCGAGCCGTCACGGACGAGATCAAAGCCTTCGCTGGTCGCAACCAGCGTGATCGACGCCGGGCCGGAATGGGCGCAGCCCTTGGCGCAACCGGAGACATGAAGCCGGGCGTCTGCGGCGATGCGGGGGGCGAGCGCCGTCGCCAGCGCGCGCGTATCGGCATGCGCCTCGCGACAGCGCGGAGCGCCGCTGCAAGCGATCACGCGAAGCGCCGGGTCATCGGCTTGTGTGATGACGTCGTCGCGGCGAGGCATCTCGCGCAAACCCTCCACCAGCACCATCCGGCACGGCGTCATGCGAAGCGCCTGCCCGTAACTGGCGAGATGGCGAAGCGCCGAATGGGTCAGTTGTCCGAACGTCGCCCCGACCAGTGCACCCTGCGGATAAAGGCCGGGCAGCGGCGCGACCGTCGCGGCTGCGGGTCTGGCATGGCCGCGCAGCGCTTCGGGCAGCCGCGCGCCGGCACGAAGATGGGCCGCCATCCGCCCTCGCCCGCCCTTGGCTCCGCCCGACGTCACGAACCATTCGGCGAGCGCAAGTGCGACATCGACCACTTCCGTCCGCGTGACGGAGCGGCCAAGTCCTGCACCGTCGGCGCGCACGGTGAGCTTGCCATCAGGATCGCGCTCGATGCGCACATCAGCCGAGGCTGTCGTGAGCACGCGCTCCTTCCCGTCATCAACCGCAAAGCCAAACTTGGTCGGAAGATCGAGAGAGCAGTCGGCGAGAGCCCGCTCGAGTTCGATCGCAAGCGAACATGTATCATCGCCGGCGCGCCAGAACGGCGTCACCAGAATGTTGCGCCGCGATTCGGTCTCTGAATCAGGATCGAGCAACCCCAGGCGCATGAGCCCGTCGAGCAGAGGCAAATGACCGTCGTGGCTCACGCCACGGATCTGGAGATTGGCACGGCTGGTCAGGTCGATCAGGCCGTTGCCGTAGCGTTCGGCCAGATCAGCAAGGCCAGCCGCCTGCCCTGCATCGAGCCGCCCGCCAAAGGGCCGCACGCGAACCACCAGCCCATCGCCCGATAGCATCGGCCGCAAGGCGCCAGGGCACCAGCCCTTGATCGCGACCGCGCTCATGATGCCTCCCGCAGCGCGGCCGCAATCGAATTGCGGCGCGTCTTCCACAGCGACGCCTCATGCAAGCGAGTGAAGCAGGTCTCCATCGCGGCGAGCGCTGCCGGATTCTCGCGCGACATGAAGCCGCGGATATCGTCGTTGCCCAGCGTCGCATCGTAATAGAGATCGAAGAGATGCGGCGGCACGGCATCGGCAAGATGTGCAAAGGCGGCCATGTGCTCGAGCGTCGCCGTGATCTCGGCCGCGCCACGAAAGCCATGGCGCATCATGCCCGCGATCCAGTCCGGATTGGCGGCACGCACGCGTACCGCGCGCGATATCTCCTCGGTCAGTTTGCGGGCCCGCGGCTGATCGGGACGCGTGGCATCGAGATGATAGAGCTCCACCGCCGTGCCGAGCCGCGCCGCGGCAGCCGCGATGCCCGCCTCATGCGCCGCATAGTCAGCAGCGAGCAGCAGGTCTGTCTCCGGCAGATCCTGGGTATGGACAAAGGCATCGGCGGCAGAGAGCCGTGCCTCGATGCCCGCGCGGTCGGGCTGCATCGCGCCATCGGACGAGAAGGCCCAGGACGATGCCGACAGCCAGGCCTCGCCGGCCGCATCGCGCGATTCCTGCGTGAAGACGGCAGGTATCGACGACAAGCCGACGCCATACTGCCCGGGACGCGGCGCAAACACGCGTGACGCGCGATGACGATAAGGATTTTCGTCGCCCTCATCCTCGCGCTCCGAAAGCGCTTGAGCCGCCGCCTCGAACAATTGCGCGAGACCCGAAAAGACGTCGCGGAACAAGCCGGATACGCGCAGCGTCACGTCGATGCGGGGACGGCCGAACTCGGCCGGCGCGATGATGTCGTAACCCGTCACGCGGCCCGATCCGTGGTCCCAGCGCGGCGCGACGCCCGCCAGATGCAGGGCCATCGCAAAATCCTCGCCCGCGGTGCGCATGGTCGAGGAGCCCCAGAGATCGACGACGAGCCCCTTCGGCCAGTCGCCGTGATCCTGCAAGTGACGACGCAGCAATTCCTCGGCGAGCTTGACGCCTTGCGCATGCGCCGACGGCGTGGGTACGGCGCGGGGATCGACGGCAAACAGATTGCGGCCCGTGGGCAACACGTCCTCGCGCCCGCGATATGGCGAGCCCGCCGGCCCCGGCGCAACGCGCCTGCCGGAAAGTGCCGCGAGCAGCGCCGCCTTCTCCGCCTCGCCGCAAGCGCCGCGGCCGAACACGTGCAGGCCGTCACCGTACTGGCTTTCCTTGAGATCGCAGACGAAGCGATCGATCAACGGGATGGCCTCGGCCGGCGCGGCCGAAGCATGAAGCCCCAAATCATCTTCCAGCCCGGCGGCACCCGCTTCATCACGGATGGCCGCAATCAGGCGCTGGCGGCGCGCCGGATCAAGGCCGTCGGCCGTCGAATATTCATCGAGCAGTCGCTCGAGCTGGCGCAGGCCTTCAGGCACCGCTGCCTTCGCCAAAGGCGGCGGCAGATGTCCGATCGTGACCGCGCCGATCCGCCGCTTGGCCTGTGCCGCTTCACCGGGGTCGTTGACGATGAAGGGATAGATCACCGGCACGTCGCCGATCAGCGCATCCGGCCAGCACGCGGACGACAGTGCGACGGATTTGCCGGGCAGCCATTCGAGCGTGCCATGCGCGCCCATGTGGATGACGGCGTCGACCGCCTCGCGCCGGAGCCAGAGATGGAAGGCGACATAGGCATGACGCGGCGTGCGCGACAGATCGTGATAGTCGGCATCGCGCTGACCGACCTCGCCGCGTTCCGGCTGGACGGCGATGATGGCCTTGCCGCAGCGGATCGCAGCGAAGCGAAACGTGCCGCCAAGGCAGCTCGGATCGTCCTCCGGCGCGCCCCAGGCGCGGGCGAGGTCATCCTGCAACTGGCGTGACAGGCCTGACAGCGCCGTACGGTACTCGGCGACGCTCCAGGTCAATTCCTCCCGCAACAGAATGTCGCCGAGCACCTCTGTCGCCTCGACATCGAAGCCGGCTTCGCCGAGATCGGAAAGCAGCGCCTCGACCGAGGCGAGCGCGTCGAGCCCGACCGCATGGGCGATCTGGTGCGGGCGCCCCGGATAGTTCGAGAGCACGATCGCCAGTCGTTTCTCGCCGGCCGACTTGATCGCAAGCCGATACCAGGCCGCGACCCGCGCAACGACGGCGCTGACGCGTTCGTCGTCGGCTCTGTGCGCAAGATGGACGAATTGCAGATCGGGATCGCGCTCGTCCGGCGACTTGAAGCTCACGACGCCGGCGAACAACCGGCCATCGACCTCCGGCAACACCACATGCATCGCGAGGTCACCTGGCGCGAGGCCGCGAAGCGATTCCGCCCAATCCTCGCGCCAGGCCGTGGACAAGGCGACCTGGAATACCGGACACGCAGCAGCATCGAATGGTGTCGTGCCGTCGTCTCCGATTGCGGAGAACGCCGTCGCGTTGACGATGGCCGCCGGAGGATGCTGCGCGAAATGCGCGCGCAACCAATCCGCGGCGCCCGCCGCTTTCAGCGAGGTGACGAATGCGCCGTACGCCTCAAAGCCCTTCTGCCGCAGCGCCGCGATCAGCGCGTCGACCGGACCGGTGTCGGCCGCAGTGAGATAGGAGCGGTAGAAAGTGACCAGCGCACGCGGCCGCCCCTCGAATGTGGGTACGGCCACAACACCGCACGTGGGGTCGTAGAGTCCGACTTCGGGAATGTCGATCTCCCCGACGACAGGTCCCGCGTAAAGGCCCGACGCCAGCGCAAGCTGCGCAATCGCCGCCTGTGCAGCGACCGGGCCGCCCTTGTCACAGAGAACCTTGAGTCGCCTGAGCGTTGAGACCGGCAGCGTGGAGAAAACGTCCAGCCGTTCGTCGTCGCGACCATCGGCAGGCAGCACGGCAAGCGCGATGTTGCGATCCCTTGCCAACCGGTGCAGGGCAGCCAGCCCATACGACCAATAAGATTCTCCCCCGATCAGGCGGACCAGAATGCCCCGCGCCCGCGACAGCGTTCGCTCGACATAGGTGTCCACCGACAGCGGGTGACGCAGTTCGGCAAGATTGGCGAGCCTCAGAGACGGCAGGCTGGCGCGCCCGCGCCGCCAGCCCGACGCGAAGGCTGCAAGATCGCTGTCCGAGAACGAGAGCACCACGAGATCGGCCGGGTCCTGGCCGATGTCTCTGGGCGTCGCGGTCTCCTCAAGGCCGCGGCTCTCGCGAAAAACGACGTGCATCAGATGCCTGGTCCCGCAATCCCAAGTCCTGCCCTGATCGCTGCTTCATCGATGTCGCCGTGTTCGCCGATCACAACCAGTCTTGATTGCCTCGCTCGCGTGCCCCACGGCTGATCGAATTGATGCCGCACGCGCTCGCCGACCGATTGCAGCAGCAGCCGCATCGGCTTGCCTTCGATCGCGATATAGCCCTTGGCGCGCAACACATTCTGCTCGCGCGCCAGGCGCTGGATCGAAACAACCAGCGCATCGATGTCCGTCACTTCCGGAAGATCGACGACAACGGAGGCAAAATCATTGTGCTCGTGCTCGTCCTCGCCGTCATGATGCGAGGGACGCGCGGCAAGATCGTCCTCGGCGGCTGCTTCGAGACCGAGGATCACGCGCGCATCGACGGCGCCATCGACGACCGGCAGCATCGGCACACGGCGCGGCATCTCGGCCTCGATCGCAGCCTTTGCCGCTTCGAGGCCGGCCGAGCCGGCAAGGTCCGCTTTGGTCAGCAGCACGATGTCGGCACAGGCGATCTGGTCCTCGAACACTTCCGAGAGCGGCGTCTCGTGATCGAGATTGTCATCGGCCGCGCGCTGCGCTTCCACGGCGTCCGGATCCGGCGCGAAGCGACCGGCGGCTACGGCTTCTGCGTCAGCCAGCGCGATTACGCCGTCAACCGTGATCCGCGACCGGATCTCCGGCCAGTCGAAGGCCTTGAGCAATGGTTTTGGCAAAGCCAGCCCTGATGTCTCGATCAGGATATGATCGGGCCTCACCTTGCGCGCGAGCAATTGCTCCATCGCCGGAATGAAATCGTCGGCCACGGTGCAGCAGATGCAGCCATTGGCGAGCTCAACGATGTTCTCCGCCGGACAATTGGCATCGGCACAGGATTTCAGGATCTC
>Ga0207675_100003786_pt1 | contig 14728 bp, 14 predicted proteins | sample KBSSwiS42_FD_184305 | JGI IMG/M metagenome (GOLD analysis project Ga0207675, IMG submission 184305) | Switchgrass rhizosphere microbial communities from Kellogg Biological Station, Michigan, USA - KBS Switchgrass S4-2 (SPAdes) (version 2) | ecosystem: Host-associated > Plants > Roots >... | reverse complement strand
AGTGCCGGCGAGCGAGATGGGTGGCGATCCCCAGCAGCCACGGCCTCGCGTCCTCGTAGGAAGAGTCGTAGCGGTCACGCTTCGCAAAGGCCACGGCGAACGCTTCGGCGGCAAGCTCGTCGGCGAGGTCCACCCCCAGGCGACGCGCGAGATACGAATGCACCGCGGGGTGATGGCGCTCGAAGACGCTCGCGAACTCACCCGCCACCTCCCGCGACAGCGCGATGGCGGCAGCGTCGGAGCCGGGCGGCGCGGCGGCGAAGATCACACTCCTACTCTCCCGAAGGCGGTGGATCGGTTCGCGCACGGCGCCTGCGAAAGTTGATGGGGTGGCGAAGGTATGGGTCCTCGACACCGCGACGAAGGGCACAGGGGCCGAGATGGTCCCCCTCGAGAAGGTGCTCAGAAAGCCGGCCTCGGAGCCGGTTCGCCGTCGCGCGCGCCCGGTGCCCAAGCCGGCGCGGAAGGAGAAGGAGCCCGAGCCGACGCCGCCGCGCCGCTTCCGAGTGATCGACGCGCTGTCGCGTCAGGTGCTGGCCGACGACGCGAAGGCTCCTGAGACGATCGAGGTGCTGCGCGGCATCGAGAGGCCGGTGGACGTGAGCGTCTACGTATGGGAGCCGAAGCCCGAGACCTGGCGGCTCTTGACCCTGCGCGAGAAGTCGCTGCTGTGGGAATTCAGGCAGCGACGGCGGGAACGGGAGCCGCGACGGGAGCCTGAGCCGGGGCCGGAACCGGCGAATCGCTAGCCGGAGCCGCGGTCGCGCGGGCGCGCTGCAACTCCACGTGCACCTGGCCGGCGGGCAGCCGGCCGGCGAGGAACGAGGAGAGCACGCGCTGCTCGGCCAGGCTCAGCCGGTGCACGACGGGAGGCAGAGAGTTCCTTCCCATTACCTGGTGGTTCTTCTTCCCTCCGCTCGGTCCTGCAAACCCGGAGAGCGGCTCTAATGTAGATCGGCGTTGACGGTCTTCTGGCGCCTACTCGGTTTCCTCCGCCCGTACAAGCGCGGCGTCATCGTGTCCTTCGTCCTGGCGGTGGCCGCGATGGGCGTGAGCGTGCTGATCCCGGCGCTGGTCGGCCGCACGGTGGACGAGATCAGCGGAGACGGCGCAGACCTCTGGCCGCTCAGCCTGGCCGTGGCCGGGGCCGGCGTGCTGCGGCTCATCTTCAGCGCGGCGCGGCGGCTCGTGGCTGGGCGCGTGTCGCTCGGCGTCGAGTACGACCTCCGCAACCGGATGTACGAGCACCTGCAGTCGCTCGAGCTGGCGTTCTTCGACGGCCAGCAGACCGGCCAGCTCATGTCGCGCGCGACCGTCGACCTCCAGCTGGTGCGCTTCTTCCTCGGGTACGGGCTGATCTTCCTGGTCCAGTCGGCGATCACGATCGTGATCGCGGCGGCGGTCATGATCGTCGTGGACCCCTTCCTGGCCCTCGTGGCCCTGGCGCCGACGCCGTGGGTGGTCTGGATCGCGTTCCGCTACGGCCAGCGGAACCGGCCGGCGACGCAGGAGGTCCAGCAGCGCATCGCGGAGCTCACCGCCGAGGCCGAGGAGAACATCGGCGGCGTGCGCGTGGTGAAGGCGTTCGCGCAGGAACCGCGCCAGCTGCGCCGCTTCAGCAAGGCCGTGGCGCGCGTGTTCGACCAGTCGATGGTCTCCACGCGCCTGCGCGCCTTCTACGCGCCGTTCATCGGGTTCCTGCCCCAGCTCGGGCTCGCGGCGCTGCTGCTCGTCGGCGGGCGTCAGGCGATCAACGGAAACCTCACAATCGGCGAGTTCATCGCCTTCTACGGCTACGTCCTGATGCTCACCGGGCCGATGCGCGGCCTCGGCATGGCGCTCGGGCTGGCGCAGCGCGCCGTAGCCGCAGGCACGCGCGTATTCGAGCTGCTCGACCGCGCGCCGCAGCTCGTGGCGGCTCCGGACGCTGAGCCCCTGCCCGCGGGCGGCGGCCGGGTGGAGTTCCGCGACGTGACCTTCGGCTACGACGGCGGCGAGCCCGTCCTGCGCGACATCGACCTCGATGTCGAGGCCGGCCAGACCGTCGCGCTGGTCGGGCCGACCGGCTCCGGCAAGACCACGCTCGTGATGCTGATCCCACGGCTCTACGACGTGGACCGCGGAGCCGTGCTGGTGGACGGCGTCGACGTTCGGAAGCTCGACCCGGCCTCGCTCCGGCGAGAGGTGGCCGTGGTCTCGGACGACGCCTTCCTGTTCTCGGCGACGCTGGGGGAGAACATCGCCTACGCGCGGCCCGAGGCGAGCGAGGACGAGGTGCGCCTGGCCGCGGAGCGTGCCGGGCTCGCCGAGCTGATCGACTCGCTGCCCGACGGCTTCCAGACGCTGGTGGGCGAGCGCGGGCTCACGCTGAGCGGCGGCCAGCGCCAGCGCGTGGCGATCGCGCGCGCCCTGCTGGCCGAGCCGCGCATCCTGATCCTGGACGACGCGACGTCGAGCGTCGACGCGACGACCGAGAGCCGGATCAAGTCCGCGCTGCTCGAGGTCATGGAGGGCCGGACCACGTTCGTGATCGCCCACCGGCTGTCCACCATCGCGCTCGCGGATGAGGTGGTGGTGCTCGAGGACGGCGAGATCGCCGCACGCGGCACGCACGACGAGCTGCTCGACAGCTCGCCGCTCTACCGCGAGATCGCCGAGAAGGGGCTTCCCGACCAGGTCTTCCTCAACCGCTGCGACCCGGATCGCGAGGTGGCGGGCCTGTGAACCGGGCCGGGCGCCTGCGACACCTGGCGAGCCTGCTGCGTCCGTACCGCGCGCGGGTGGCCCTGATGTTCGTCGCGCTGCTGCTCGCGACGGGCGCGGCGCTCGCGCCGCCCTACCTCGCCGGACGCGCCATCGACGACGGCATCCGCGGCCAGGACACGGAGGCGCTGACGATCATCGTGATCGTCTTCGTCATCGCGGCGGTCGTCAACTGGGCGGCGACCTACGTGCAGACCTTCCTCATCAACTGGGTCGGCCAGCGCGCTCTCCAGGACCTCCGCATCGAGCTCTTCCAACACCTGCAGAGGCTCTCGATCGGCTTCTACTCGCGCAACAAGGCGGGCGTGCTGATCTCGCGGCTCACGAACGACGTGCAGGCGCTCGACCAGCTCGTCACCGACGGGATCTCGACGCTGTTCTCGGCCACGCTCACGCTCGTCGGCACGGCCGTGATCCTCGTGCTCCTCGACGTAAACCTCGCGATGATCACCTTCCTCACGTTCCCGGTCCTGCTCGTCGCGAGCGTCGCGTTCCGGCTCGCCTCCGCCGGCGCGTACGCGCTCACTCGCGTGAAGATCGCTCAGGTCACCGCGTACCTCCAGGAGACGCTGTCGGGCGTGCGCGTCGTTCGCGCCTTCGGCCAGGAGGAACGCCACAAGTCGCAGTTCGCGGAGCTGAACGACGAGTACCGCGAGGCGAACATGAAGACCGTCTACCTGAGCGCCGCGTACTTCCCGGCGGTCGAGCTCCTCTCGGCCGTGGCGACCGCGGCGATCCTGATCTACGGCGGGAACCAGGTGTTGGACGGCAACGGCGTGACGATCGGCGTGCTCGCCTCGTTCGTCTTCTACCTCCAGAGCTTCTTCGACCCGATTCAGTCGCTCTCGCAGCTCTACACGACCTACCAGTCGGGCATGGCCGCGCTCGACAAGATCTTCGAGCTGTTGGACGAGGACCCGGACATCTCGGACCGTCCAGACGCCGTCGACCTGCCGCGCATAAGCGGCGAGATCCGGTTCGAGGACGTGACCTTCTCCTACGGGGGCGAGGCGCCCGCGCTCGAGGACGTGACGCTCACGGTGCCGCCCGGGCAGACGCTCGCCCTGGTGGGCGAGACCGGTGCCGGGAAGTCGACGCTGGCGAAGCTGGTCGCGCGCTTCTACGACCCCGACGAGGGACGCGTGCTGATCGACGGCTACGACCTGCGCGACGTGACCGAACGCTCGCTGCGGTCGCAGTTGGGCATCGTGCCGCAGGAGAGCTTCCTGTTCTCGGGGACGATCCGCGACAACCTCGGGTTCGGGCAGCCGGATGCCACCGACGACGAGATCCGCGCAGCGGCGCAGGCGGTCGGGGCGCACGAGTTCATCGAGCGGCTGCCCGACGGGTACGACACCGAGGTTGGCGAGCGCGGCGGCCACCTGTCCGCGGGGCAGCGGCAGCTGGTTGCGTTCGCGCGCGCCGCCGCGGCGGACCCGCGCATCCTGATCCTCGACGAAGCCACCTCGAACGTGGACGTGCGCACCGAGTCGCAGATCGAGCACGGGCTGCGGCGACTGCTCGCCGGCCGCACGGCAATCGTGATCGCGCACCGTCTGTCCACGATCCGCGGCGCCGGACGAATCGTGGTGCTCGAACACGGGCGGATCGAGGAGCAGGGAACCCACGAGGAGCTGCTCGACGCGGGCGGTGCATACGCGCGCCTCTACCGCGATTGGGCCGCGCAGTCGGCCGCGTAAGCGGCGCAGCCGGTGGCCTGACCCCGTATTCTGCGCGCCGTGAGGAGGCGTGCCTTTCTGGTCCTTGGGCTCGCGGCGGGGGCGCTCATGCCTGCGTCCGCGTCCGCCGACGTGACCCTGACCGACTTCAAGGTCGAGCCGAGCTCGCTCCAGGGCGGCGGCCATCCGGATGTGACGATCACGCAGTCGTTCAGCTACGGCACCAGCACAAGCGACAGCGTGAAGGACGGGTTCGTGCGGCTGCAGCCGGGCCTGCTCGGGAATCCGCAGGCAGCTGACTTCTGCTCGCAGGAGCAGTTCAAGGCAGACGCGTGTCCGGCTGGATCGACGGTCGGAAGCGTGCAGGTCACGGCGAAGGCGTACATCACGGTCCTGCCTGTCACGCTCACGAACGGCGGCAGCGTCTACAACCTCCGCCCCACGGGCAACGAACCCGCAAGGGTCGGCATCGTCGTGGAGGCCCTCGGCGGGCTCTCGAAGATCTTCCTGCAGTCGCCCGTGTACATCCGGCCCGGGGCGGACGGCTACGGCCTCGAGTCGACCTTCGCGGACCAGCCGCGCGAGTCGAACGGCATCCCGATCCAGATCACCAAGATCGCCCTCACGTTCAACGGCAAGGCCAGCAAGGGCTCTTTCATGCGCATGCCGACATCGTGCGCGACCGGGACCTCGCTGAGCCGGGCGAATTCCTGGGAGGCGCCGGCCGTCTTCTCAGAGAAGATCTTCCAGATGACGCCGACCGGCTGCGGCTCGCTGCCTTTCGGCGCCAGCGCCGAGGGCTCGATGGGCGCGCCGGGGATCACGAAGATGGCCGGCTTCCCGCCGGTCAGCACGACGCTGAAGTTCGACCCCGAGGGCGCGGCGCTGAAGCGCGCCGAGGTGATCCTGCCGCTGGCGCTCGGGCCCAACCTGCCGGGCGCTCAGCGCGCCTGTCCACGACCGCTCGCCGACGCGAGCAACTGCCCGGAGAGCTCGCGGGTGGGCACAGCAATCATCGACTCGCCGCTCCAGCCGCGGTCGGTGAGCGGACCGGTGTACATCGCGTTCAACACCGACAATCCCACGGGGCTCCCGGGGCTGCTGGTGCTCCTCCCGCCCCCGGTCGGGGTCCGGCTGGACGGCGTGGTCGAACCGGGCACGTTCGGGACGAAGAACACCTTCGCTTCGAACCCCGACCTGCCCGTGCGGAGCTTCACGCTCGAATTCGACGGCGGCCGTCCGGACGCGGCGCTGACGCTCAACCAGGACCTGTGCGCCGACAAGACGGACAGGACGATGGAGGTTCACCTCGTCGCCCACAACGGCAAGGAGGTGAGCTTCTCGCAGGAGCTCGCGACTCCGGGCTGCGACCCGAGGGCGAGCTTCACGATCCGGCGCCGCGGCCAGCGCGCGACGCTGGTGGCCCGCCTGCGCGCGACACGCGTCGGCCCCGGCATGAAGAAGTTCACGCTGAAGCTGCCGAAGACACTGAGGCGCGGCAAGGTGCGCCCGTTCGTGATCGCCGACGGCCACCGGATGCGCCCGCTCACCAGGAAGCGGATGGCATCGATGTCCTTCCCCGGTGAGGTCCGAGGAGCGAGGGTCGTCTGGCGCGGCCTCAAGACCGGCCCCCGCCTGCGCCGCAAAGCGGTCATCCGCCTGAGCATCACCGACGGCCGCCCTCACACGACCGCGATCAAGAAGCGCGTGCGCGTCCGCGGCAAGATCCCGAAGCGCCGCGGCTAGGCGACGTCGACATCGGGATCCACCGGATCGGGAACCGCCCGAAGCCTGCGTCGCCCGCGACCGGAGAAGTTTTCGGTCTGCGAGTGGCAGTTGGGACAGAGAAACTGAAGGTTCTCGAGCCGGTTGTCCTTGCCATCGCCGTTGATGTGATGAAGCGCCATCGACAACGGCTCGCCGAGCCACTCGGTCAGCCCACACACCTCACACCGATTCTCCTTGAGCCCTGCAGCCAACAAGCGACGCTTTACGTGCGCGCGGTTCCGCGGCGCCGCCAAGAGCGCCTCAATTGGCATCGCCTGCGGGCGCGAAACGACATCCCCACGCTTGACCGCGTCCATGAACGTCGTGCGCGCAAAGCCGAAGTGCTCCTGACACTCCGTGATCGAGTGCCCCGCGTCGTAGTAGCGCTGAACCTCGGTCCAGTTGTAGCGCCGCGTGAACTTGGTGAGCGGGCGAATGCCGAGGTGGCGAGCGTGGTACGAGATCGTGGGTTTGCTTACGCCGAGAGCCTCAGCCACCTGAGCGAAGCTGAGACCGGTGGAAAGCAGCATCGCGACCTCCCGCCTCGTCTCCCCTCTTCCGCGTTTCGGTCGCACGAACATATGTTCGTATTTTGCTCGGACGGAAGCCCGTCGTGAAGAGCTCGGGCGGCTATCCTTTCGCGTCGATTGCGGGGTCGTCCAATGGCAAGACATCCGGCTCTGGACCGGGGAATCGGGGTTCGAGTCCCTGCCCCGCAATCTCTACCGACGGCGTCATCCCAGGCGCCGTCGGTCCTGTTTTAGCTCTTGAACGCCTCTCGGACGGCCTTTGCTCCGGTCGCCGCCGTCTCTCCGTAGCCGTAAGTGCCTGATTCCAGGAGCTCGCGGCCTGCTTCGACCGCTGCTCCGTAGGCGGCGTACGCGATCGAGCCACCCACGGAGATGCGGCTGACGCCGGCGTCCGCCAGCTCGCTCACGCTCGGCATCCCGGGCAGGACGAGGACGTTCACGGGGCGGTCGACGGAGGAGATCACCGTGCGGATCGTCTCCAGGTCGCGCAGGCCCGGTGCGAATAGCACGTCGGCGCCCGCCTCCTGGTAGCTCTGGAGCCGCGCGATCGTGTCGTCCAGGTCGTCGCGGCCGTGGACGTGGTTCTCAGCTCGCGCCGTCAGCACCAGCTTGCGCGGCCCGGCGTGCGCCGCCTCGGCGGCAGCCGTCACGCGCTCGGCTGCGAGGCCGGCGTCGTAGATCGAGTCGGACTCGGGCCCGCTGTAGTCCTCGACCGAGCAGCCCGCCAGGCCGGCGTCGATCGCCAGGCGGACGGTCTCGGCGACGCCGGCCGGATCGTCGGCGAAGCAGTTCTCGAGGTCGGCGGACACAGGCACCCCGACCGCGTCCACGATGGCCGCGCCGTGGGCGATCGCCTCGTCCCGGGTTACCTCGCCGTCCAGGCGGCCCAGCGTCGCCGCGAAGCCGCTGCTCGTGGTCGCCAGCGCCTCGAAGCCGATCGACTCGAACAGGCGAGCGGAGCCGCGATCCCACGGGTTCGGCATCAGCAGCGGAGAGCCGCTCTTGTGCAGAGACAGAAAGCGCTCGGCGAGATCGGTCATGCGGCCACGCTAGCGCCGCGCGGGCTCAGACCGATGTCAGGTCAGCGCCGAGGTCGGCGAGCTTCGCCGGGTCGACCTCGACCCGCTCGGCGATCAGGCGCCGAGCCTGCTCGAGGTCGTCGGACCTGCCCACCGACATCGCGGCGGTCACGCGCCCGTCGTCCACCCAGAAGACGGCGAACTCGTCGTCCTCCATCGAGCCGCGGATCACCGGGTCGCCCGAGCCGGGTCCCACGTACTCCATGGAGACCCAGTCCGCCAGGTCCGAGAAGAAGTACGGCACCACGTCGTGGTCCAGCCCGCGCCCGAGCATGTTGAACGCCGCCGTCTTGCCCTGGTTGAAGGCCACGTCCCAGTGCTCGATCCGCATCGGCTTGCCGTGGATCGGGCTGTCGTACTCGCAGATGTCGCCGGCGGCGTAGATGTTCGCCTCGGAGCTCTGCAGCGTCGACGTGCACTTCACGCCGCCCAGCTCGCCGATCGCGAGGCCTGCCGCCTTCGCCAGGGTCACGTCGGGATTCACGCCGATCCCGACGACCACGAAGTCGCAGTCGAGCTCCAGCCCGCCCTTCGTCACCACCTTCGTGACACGCTCGCCGTCGCCCTCGAAGCGGTCGAGCTCCTGGCCGCCGTGGACGCTCACCCCGTGCTCCTCCAGCGTGTTCTGGAAGTAGCGCCCGACCTGATCGCCGTAGGCCGGTTCGAAGGTCACGTCCTCCGGCATCACGATCGAGCACTCCACCCCGTGCGCAGCGGTGAGCGACGCCGCCACCTCGCACCCGATGTAGCTGCCGCCGACCATCACGGCGCGCTTGTGCTCCGCCGCGTCCGCCTTGATCGACTCGGACGTGCCGAACGTGCGCAGGTAGTGGATGCCGTCCAGGTCGCAGCCGTCGACGCGCAGCCGCTTCACGTTCGAGCCGGTGGCCAGCAATGCCGTGTCGAACTGGATCTCCTCCTTGGTGGAGAGTGTCGCGACGCGAGCCTCGGCGTCGAGCTTCGTCACGCTCGTCCGCGTGAGGACCTCGATGTCCTGCTCGTCCCACCACTCGTCCGGGCGGAACAGCGCGTCGTCGCGAGACTCCTTGTCCTGGAGATAGCCCTTCGACAGAGGCGGCCGGTTGTAGGGCTTGTCCGGCTCGCGGCCCACGAGCAGGATCGAGCCCTCGCTGCCCTCGTCGCGGAGCCAGCGAGCACAGTTCGCGGCGGCGAGGCCGCCGCCGATGATGAAATGGTCGACCTGGCGCGGGGGCACGCTAGGCGGCGGTGCGGGCGGTGAACAGCTCGGTCACTCGTGACTCGATACCCACATCGAGCACCACAAGCACCTCGTCACCGGGCTGGATCACCGAGTCGCCGGTCGGCACGAAGCCGCCGCCCTCGCGGAGGATTGAGATCACCAGCGAGCCGTCGGGCAGGCCCAGGTCCTTGACGGCGCGCCCGGCCGCGGGCGACCCGTCCCCCACCTCCAGCTCGATGATCTCGAGCCGCTCCTCGGGGAGGTCGAGCAGGTGCACGAGGCCGTACTTCGGCACCTCGTGCTCGATCAGCCGCAGGATCAGGTCGGTCGCCGAGATCACGGGCCGCACGCCGAGCAGCTCGAAGTGCTGGAGGTTGCGCGGGTTGTTGCAGCGCGCGACCACGCGCGCCACCCCGTACTTCTCCCGAGCCACCTGGGAGATGAGGATGTTGTCCTCGTCGTCGCCGGTCACGGCCACGAGCAGGTCGGCGCGCTCGATCCCGGCGCGCTCGAGCACCCAGAGCTCGGAGCCGTCGCCGTACATCGCGCTGTGCTCGAGCTCCTGCTCGACCACCGAGTAGCGGCGCGCGTCCGACTCGACGACGGTCACCTCGTGACGCTTGTTGATCAGCTCGCGGGCGAGGTTCCAACCAACCTTGCCGGCTCCGACTATCACCACGTACATGAGCTAGCCCGCCACTCCCTCGAAGCGGATCTGGCCACGGACCGCCGCCTCGAGCAGCTCGATCGCCGTCTGGGTCGGGCAAACCGTCTGGAGACCCTGCTCGGCGTACCAGCGTGCCCGGGCCGGGTCCAGGACGCGCACGACCACGCGATCGACGTCGAAGCGCCGCTTCGCGACCTGCGCGATCACCAGATTCGTGTTGTCGCCGTCGGTGGAGGCCACGAAGGCGTCTGCCCGCTCGATTCCGGCAGCCAGCAGGGCGTCGATCTCGAGCGCCGTGCCCTCGGTGAACTGGCCGCCGCGCTCCTCCCAGCTGTTCGCCTGCCCGCGGTCGAGCAGGGCGATGGCCTCGGCGTCCTCGTCCAGCACGGACACATCGTGGCCCTCTTCCATCATGGCGTTTGCGATCGCCGACCCCACGCGTCCGCAACCGACTATTAGAACAAACATGTCCAACCCACAATACATCCGGCGGGCTGGGGAATCTGCTTATGGCAGGACGCCCTCGCGCGTGCCCTCCTCACCCGCCGGGGGCGCGGTGAGAATGACCTTGCAGTCCGCCTTCTCGACCACGTAGCGCGTGGTCTCCCCCACGAAGCGATCGCGGACGCGCCCGCGGCCTCCCAGGATCGCCCCGCCGCGGAGCCGGCTCGGCTCCTCCGCCCCGAGCACGATCGCCTCGACGCCGCGGCGCTTCGCCTCTGAGACGATCGCCTGCCCGATCGAGCGCCCGCGGACCATCGCCGTCGCCACCTCGACGCCGGCGTACTCCTCGCCCACCTCCTTGGCGCGCGCGAGCACCCGCTTCGCCTCCTGCACGCGCTCCTCCGGCACTCGGGCGTCGATGGGGAGCGACATCGGGATCTCGAACACGTAGAGCGCCTCGAGCACCGCGCCGCCCTCCTCGTCCTCGCCCTCCGAGGCGGCGAGCCGCCCGGCGGTGCCGATGATGTCGTCGTCGAGCTCCTCGCCGAACACGGGCACCAGGATGCTGCCGTACTCCGCGGCGGTGGACTCCTGGAGCGCCTCGGCGGGAATGGTGAACCGCTGCGTGAGCGACTTGCCCTGCCCGCGCCGGTAGATCACGTAGAGCGTGATGCCGCCGAGCATCCACGCCGCGCCGACCACCCGGGCGCCCGAGTGGTAGACGAGGATGCTGATCCAGACGAGGATCGAGAACAGGGCGCCGAAGACGGCCGGAAGCGGCACGTCGGCGCCGCGGACCCGCACCGACAGGGGGACGCGGAAGGCGCTGGGCCGGTCCGGCTCGCGAAAGCGCAGCCGGATCACCGACAGGTGCGCGATCGAGAAGGCGAGCATGGCGCCGAAGGCGAACAGGCCGGCGAGCAGGTCGAGGTCGTGCGGGATCGCCAGCCCGAACGCGATCAGCGCGGCGAGGATGATCGTCACGTACGGGGTTCCGCGACGCCGCTGGAGCCTGCCGACCGCGCTCGGGATCTGGCGGTTGGTGGCGAGCGAGTACGCGAGCCGCGCCAGGCCCAGCATCTGCCCGTTCATCGCGACCAGGAGGAGCGCCGCCGCCGTCGCGCCCACCACGTAGCGGCTCACGTCGAGCAGCGTCCCGGGCTCGTAGCCCGAGACGATGGCCAGGACCGGTGCCTCCAGATACGTGCTGCCGAGCGCGGTCCGCGTGCCCACCACCGGCGTTGCCATCAGCGCGGCGACGGACACCAGGACGGAGAGCAGGATGGCGACCGAGATCGAGACGAGGACCACCCTTCGGAGGCCGCGGCGCCCGACGCGCACCTCGCCGGCGAGGCCGGACGCCGCCTCCACGCCGACCGCCACCACGCTGGCGATGCCGAGGGCGAAGATGAGGTCCTCCCACTTGGGCGCCACGCCGAGGTCGATGGAGCTTCGGATGGCTCCCGGATCCCAGTAGTACGCGAACCCGATCAGCGAGATGACGACCAGCACGACGATGCTGGTCAGCGACAGCCGCAGCACAGCGCCGATCCGGTCCGCGGACAGACCGCGGATGTTCGACCACGCCACGAACAGCATCGCTGCGCCCGCGATCACGAGCGGGAACACGCCGTCGTCGAGCTCGTTCCAGAAGACGGCCAGGTAGTCGGAGATGACGACGGCCCCGATCGCCATCACGATTAGGTAGTCGAGCAGGATCGCCCAGCCGGCCACGAAGCTCCAGAACTCGTCGAAGGCGTAGCGGGCGAACGTGGAGGCGCCGCCGCGCTCGACGTGGAGCGAGGTGCCCTCCACGTAGGTGGCCATCGTCGCCGCGAAGAAGATCCCGGCCAGCAGGAACACCAGCGGGGTGAGGCCGAGTGCGCGGTCCGCAACCACGCCGAGCGAGACGAAGATCGCCGCGACGACCGTGCTGAGCGTGATCGCGAACAGCGCGGGCTCGCCGAGCCTGTGCGCGATGAGGAAGCGCGCTCGCTCGGAGCCGCGCCTCAGGCCCTCCGAGCTTCGCCTCAGGCCCTCGCGGGCGCGGTCCGAGACCTGATGGCGCGCACCGGTGCCGCCTGCTCCGCCGCCGCCGCTCACCGCGCCCCGCCGCGCATGAGCCAGAGGCGGCCTGCGCCGAGCAGCGCGAGCATCGTGCCGAGCACCACGCCCAGCGCGAGCGCACCCCCGCCACGGGCGAGCGCCGACACGATCATCGCCACTCCGATCACCAGCAGCAGCCCGCTCATAAGGCGGGTCGACGTCGTGTATGCGCGCCTCACTCGACCGCCCTCGAGGAGTCGATGATGACGCGCGCAGGACGCTCGGACAGCACCGTCTCAAGCGTACGCCCGAACAGCGACGCGCCCGCGCGCCGCGGGGGCAGCGGCATGACGATCGCGCGAGCGCGGATGTCCTTCGCCTCCTCGACCACCCGCCGCCCCGCCTGACCTGGCCTCACCTTCTCCCAGTGGCCGGTCACCCGCCGGCCACCGCGGACGCGCGCCGAGTCGATCACCGACGACGCCTTCGCCTCCTGTTCCGGCATCGAGGCGTCGATCGGCGCGTTGGTGGGCACGGTGATCGTCACCAGCACGTGGATGCCGCGACGGCGGACCGACGCGAGCCGGACGGCGGTCGAGATCGCCTCCGGCGAATAGTGGCTGTCCTCGAAGGCAACCAGGATCGACTCGTACTCGACCTCGTGCTCGACCGCCGGCTTCGGCGTGACGATCTTGTGGGTCTCGGTGAGCGACAGGCCCTGCCGGCGCCGGTAGACCACGTACAACAGGATGCCGAGGAGCATCCACCCGATTCCCGAGATCAAGACGCGCTTGTCGAGCACGGTGGCGACGACGAGGGCGATCCCGGTGCCGAGCCCGCCGAGCAGGGCGGTCAGCGGCAGCTCGCGGCCGCGGATGTGGATCGTGAAGGGCGGCTTCCATGGGCGTTCGATGTCCGGCCGTTTGACGCGCAGCGTCGCCACGGCCGCGTGCGCCATCGTGAACGAGAGCATCGCGCCGAAGGCGTAGATCACACCGAGGAAGTCGGCCTCACCCGGGATGATCGCCACGCAGGCGATCACGCTGAACACGGTGATCGCGATGTACGGCGTCCTGAAGCGAGGATGGAGGACGCGCAGGAACTCGGGGAGCTGGCGGTGCTGGCCCATGGAGTAGCTCAGCCGCGAGACGCCGAGGATGCCTGCGTTGGTCGCGATGAACAGGATCGTCGCGGCCAGGATGCCGACGTAGATCTCGGCCGCGTGCTGCAGCGAGCCGAGGCCCATGTTCTCGACGACGCCGAGGACGGGGTCGTCGGCGAAGCCGCCCTCCTCCTTTGGGAGGGCCAGGATGGTCACGCCGTCCTTCACCGGCATCGCCGACAGCGCCACGGCCGGCAGGAAGGTGTAGATCACGGCCACGGCGCCGACGACGAGGCCGATCCCGCGCGGAATCGTCCTCCCGAAGTCGCGCGCCTCCTCCGCCATGTTCGAGATCGTCTCGATGCCCGTGTAGGCCACCATCGCCACGGGGATGGCGATCAGGAAGTTGCCGACCGTTGGAACGGTGCCGAAATCCACCTGCTCGACCAGCAGCTTCGGGTCGAGCACGAGGACGATCCCGACACTGACCAGGATCACCTGGGTCATGAAGTCGGCGACCGCGAAGCCTATGTTGACCCCGGCCGACTCCTTCACCCCGACGATGTTCAGCGTGCCGAGCAGGATCACGACGATGATCCCGCCGAAGATGTCCGCCGGGGACTCTCCGAGCGGGCTCCAGAAGACGCCGAGGTAGTGCGGCACGAAGAACGCCGAGATGGCGATGGTGATGATGTAGGTCAGCATCTGGCCCCACGCGGCGAAGAAGGACCAGAACTCGTTGAAGGCGCGGCGCGCGAAGCTCGAGGACCCGCCCGCCTCCGGGTACATCGCCGTCGCCTCGGCGTAGGTGGCCGCGGTCAGGTAGAAGATGACGCCGGTGATGACGAACACCACCGGGGTGAGGCCCAGCGCGAACGAGGCGACGAGACCCAGCGCGTAGTAGATCGACGATCCGACGTTTCCGTAGGCCGTCGAGAAGAGCGCGTTGACGCCCAGGACGCGCTGGAGGCCGTGAAGGCGACGTTCGGCCATGGAACCCCTTCGAGTCTAGATCCTGGGGCGGGCCTTCCTGGGGGTCGGGTCATCCCCTGCAGGCGGCCACGGGCAGCCCGTCCCGGGCGCCCTGGTCACGAGATGACGACGTTCCAGGGCTGGACGTCGCGGCCGGTGACGAGCCCGGCCGCCACGTAGGGATCGCCGTCGGCGAACGCCTCGACCTCGGCGACGTCGGGGACGCGGAAGACGAGGAGCGCACCGCGGGGCGGGTCGCCTACCGCCCCGGCCATGACGATCTTGCCCTCGTCGCGCCAGCGCCCGGCGTAGGCCAGGTGCTCGGCGCGGTGCGGCGCGCGGCGCTCGACCACGTTCTCGATGTAGTCGTAGGTCAGGACGTAGAGGCGCTCGGCCATCGGACCAACGGCTCCGCCGTCGGTGCCCCCCGCCTCAGGCACCCCTAGGCGATGATCGGGATGATCAGGATGGCGACGAT
>Ga0207675_100003784_pt1 | contig 14733 bp, 16 predicted proteins | sample KBSSwiS42_FD_184305 | JGI IMG/M metagenome (GOLD analysis project Ga0207675, IMG submission 184305) | Switchgrass rhizosphere microbial communities from Kellogg Biological Station, Michigan, USA - KBS Switchgrass S4-2 (SPAdes) (version 2) | ecosystem: Host-associated > Plants > Roots >... | reverse complement strand
TCCGCCGGACAATCCGACATCGGACACGGTAGCGTCGCAAAAGCATTCCGTCCGCTGGCCCACCCGGCCGAATCCGACCGAGGAGCCCGTTGAATATCCCCGCCGCCCGCCTGGTGTTCTCCCCCGAGGACCGAGCCGAGATTCTGGGATTGATCGACGAGTCGCTCCAAACGGGTTCCCTCACACTCGGGGCGCGCACCCGCGAGCTCGAGGCCAGCTTCGCCGCGCGCCACCAATCCCGGTACGCGGTCGCGGTCAGCAGCGGCACCAGCGCCCTGGAGATCACCCTGCGGGTGCTTGGCGTCGCCGGGCGGGAGGTCGTCGTCCCGGCCAACACCTTCTTCGCGACTTCGGCTGCCGTCCTCCATGCCGGCGCCACACCCCGGTTCGCGGATATCGCCGAATCAAGCCTCGCCCTCACAGCAGAGACCGTCGAGGCGGCGCTCACCCCCCAGACGGTTGGCGTGATCATCGTGCACGTCGGCGGCATCATCTCCCCCGACGTTGTTGCGATCCGCGAGCTATGCGATCGTCGCGGTCTGTTCCTCGTGGAGGACGCCGCCCATGCACACGGTTGCTCCCTCGACGGACGATCGGCCGGAACCTTCGGCGTCGCCGGTACTTTCTCCTTCTACCCGACGAAGGTGATCACCGCCGGGGAAGGCGGCATGATCGTCACTGCCGACGACCGTCTCCGCGAGGAGGCGGTCGTTTACCGTGACCAAGGCAAGGCCGGCTTCCTGGGCGGTGAACACATCCGCCTCGGCTACGCCTGGCGCATGAGTGAAGTTCACGCGGCCATCGCCTCGGTACACCTGCGGAGGCTGGATGAATTCATCGCGACGCGCGCATCGGTCGCCAAGCGATACGACGCCGTTCTTCTCGAGCTGGACCGGATCACTCCCGTACTCGTACCGGACCAGGCCGTTTCGAACTACTACAAATACGTCGCCCTGCTGGACCGAGATACCGACCGCGACGCGATCAAAGCCGGCCTGCGCGAGCTGGGCGTGTCACCGACCGGCGAGGTGTATGCGACCCCGCTGCATCGCGAACCGGTATTCGCCCATCTAGACACGGGTTCGCTTCCGGTCGCCGAGGATGTCTGTGCCCGCCAGATCTGTCTACCCATCCACTCCGACATGACTGACGCGGAGGTGGACTACGTGCTCGACAGCCTCGCGCAGGTACTCCGGACGGTGCCTCGCGTAACGGGAATTGCGAGCTGATGCGAGTCGGGGTCACCGGTGGCGCCGGGTTCATCGGAGGTCACGTGGTCGATCGGCTCATCGCCGCCGGGCACGACGTGCTCGTCCTCGACCCTATTGCCCCCCATCGATCTGATGCCGCACATCGCGAGATAGATATCACCGACCTGGAATCGACCGTCGAGGCCACCACCGGATGCGACGCGTTGTTCCATCTCGCCGCGGTGTCCAACGTCAACGACGTGTACGACGCGCCGGTCGACACAGTGCGAAGCAATGTGCTGGGGACGACACACATCTGGGAAGCGGCCCGCCGCAACGACATCGGCCGGACTGTCCTGGCCAGCACAGTCTGGGTCTACAACGGCGCGACGGGCGAAGAACCGTTGACCGAGAACTCGCCGTTTCAGCTGCCGAGGAGCGGACATCTATACACGTCCAGCAAGCTGGCGAGCGAACTCGTCGTACATAGCTACTCAGAGCTTTACGGCGTCCCGTTCACGATCTTGCGATACGGCATCCCGTTCGGCCCGCGGATGCGCGACGCACTTGTCATTCCCATGTTCGTGCGCAAGGCACTGGCCGGCGAGACGATCACGATCAACGGTGATGGTCTGCAGTTTCGAAACTATGTCTACGTCGAGGATCTCGCGGACGCCCACGTGCGGTGCCTCGCCGACCAGGGCAAGGATCAGACGTTCAACCTCGAGGGCAGCGAACCGATCTCAGTGCGCCGGATCACCGAGTCCATCGCCGAGATTCTGGGTCCGATCGACGTGGAGTTTCTCGAAGCACGGCCCGGCGACTTCCGGGGTCGAGAAGTTTCCGCAGCGAAGGCGGCCGAACTGCTCGGCTGGCGGGCCACAACGACTTTCGACGAGGGGCTGCGCCGCTACGTCGCCTGGTACCTCGCGAGCCGCTGATCCGCTGCGCTACCCAAGCCGTTGGCCGGAGCGAGCCGGCCCGCGCGGATCCGGGCCCAGGCCAGACCGTCCCGGAACGCTTGAATGACCGATCGTTTCGCTCGCCAACCCAGCAGGGACGCCGCCTTGTCCACGGACGCGTAGCAGCCCACCGCGTCGCCCGGCCGGGCCGGGCCTTCGTTCAACTCGAGGGAAGTACCCGCGGCGACCTCGAAGGCCGCGACGAGTTCGCGGATCGTCGTGCCGGTGCCGGTGCCAATGTTGATCGCTTCGAATCCGTTTCCGACCACTCGGTCGAACTGCTCGAGCGCCTCCACGTGAGCGCAGGCGACATCCCAGACATGCACAAAGTCCCGCATCGCTGAGCCGTCACGCGTCGGCCAGTCGACGCCGGTGATCGTGAACGATCCACCGGTCTCGTTGGCCGCGATGAGCCGGCCCCACGCGTGCGTCGGATGTGTCACCTGCAGTCCGGAGCGCAATTTGGGATCGGCTCCGACCGGATTGAAGTACCGCAAGGCGATGGTCCGGACGAGGCCAGTGACAGCCGCATCGCGCAGCACGTCTTCAGCCATGGCCTTGGTTCGGGCATACGGACTGGTTGGCAAGATCGGCGAACCTTCGTGGACCACCAGGTCCGGGCTCGGTGCGTAGATCGACGCCGACGAGCTGAAGACCAGACGGGCGCAGCCGAGGGCGTGCAGATTCTCGACCAGGTCGACGGTCTTGACCACGTTGTTGCGGTAGTAGTGCAGCGGCCGCTCGACTGATTCGGGGATCACGATCGATCCGGCGCAGTGGATGACTGCCGCGATGCCCGGGTGCTCGGCGAACACGCGGCGCAGCAGATCTCCGTCGGCCACGTCGCCCTCGTAGAACGTCCGGCCGATCGTGAACGCCCGGGCGCCCCGACTCAGATCGTCGATAAGGACGGGGTGGTGGCCGGCGTCCTCGCATGCCGACGCGACCGTGCTCCCAACAAACCCCGCGCCCCCCGTGATCATAATTTGCACGTCCGCAATGTAGCTGGCGCGGAGAGTTTGTCCTGATCACACTCAGCTGGGTCACGGCGTGGTCCATTTGCCCGCTTCAGGTGCTGGCACCTCGACGTTGTGGCGGTCAGGGTGGTGGCAGCACGACACCAAAGCCTGCTACGGCGAGCCGGAGCAGAACCTGACCCGGAGCAAGCAGGTCAGCAATGCGCGCCGCGCTCAGGACTTCCAACTCCGCCAACCGCCGGGCATACGTGTCGCGACCGTCCAACCGAGCCTCGTGCAGTTGCCAGGTGTTCCGCCACACCTTCTGCCGCGCCTCTCGGAGAAAGCGCTGGGAGCTCAGCCGATTCAACGGGGCAAGCACACGGTCTACGAGTGATCGGCCGCTCGCCGCGAGTTCCTCGTCCTCGGCCGGCACCCGCGCGGAAAGCACCCCATCAATGCGCTCGTGGTCGCGTTGCCGTCGGGCCAGCAATACCGGATCGGCGAAGTCGTCGGTGCTGATCACAGCGAGTAACGCCTGCGGCAAGTCATAGTTGACGTGAGCGTTGACACCGAGCAAGACCCGACGCAGGGGCGGGAGGTCAGCCGGCGCGTCGAACGCCAGTCGCCACGGCCGTGGCACGTCAGGAGTGCGGCCCTCGAGTTCTGCGTCCAGTGCATCGAGGTAGAGCTCCGCGAATGCCACGTCCCATGTCTGTACCCAGGCCGGATCCTCGAACATGGCGTCATCGACGGCCGTCCCGACCGCGAGCGTCGTCCGCCGATAGGTCTCCAGGAACGCCAAGTAGTGCGGTGGTACCGCATGCGCACGCTCCTGAAGTCGCGCGGCAACCTCAGCGATCGGGTCGTCCATGGTGTCCCTTTCTGCTTTCTGCGCGGGTGGTGGAGCCAATCACGTTGCCGACGTCGAATACAGTGCAGGCTCGACCTGCTGGAGGATGCCATGCGCTATCTATCCGGGCGACCTGGCCTACGCCGATTCGACCCCGTCGCCGTCGGCCAGCATGAAGCCAACGCGTGGGTGTCCTACTACCGGCACGAGTGGCTGACCTTTCTGCGGGCCTCCGTCGGGATGGTCGCATCGGGCTTCCACATGTCTCGCCGCGACACGCTGGCCGGCGCCTGGTGGGTATTGCGGGCCAACCAGGTGTGGTCCCCCTACCCCGATAACGACCCCGATGCCGCCCGCGACTTCATGCGACGCTTCTATGCGCTCGTCCAAGGCAGCGGCCTCCCGCTGGATCCGGACGAAGCCGCGTACCGCGAGGTCGAGTGGTGGCGAGTCCATCGCGCACACCAGCGCGAGTCCGCCGCAACCGAAGCGGACATCGTCGAGGCGCTCGTCGACCTCTACTCGTACGTGTACCGCACGGATCCGGCCCCAATGGTGCCGGCCGCGCAACACCGGGTCGAGGCGATGCGGCTGTCGGATGCCTGGGTGCTCGGCGGCTGCCAACTCGACGACCCAGTGCTTGCGAGTGAGCGACGGGAACTAGTGGCCTCCTACACCGCGCTGCGCGACGCGGTCGACCGAGCATGGTCGGTGTCCCCGCTACGCGATGACGTGCTCGGGACGACCTGAGTCGCTGCCGTTGGGCCTGGTCTCACGCTCGCTGCGCAGCATTGGGCCGGTGTAACGTGCTGGAGCAGCACCGGGCAACACATGCAGGTAGGCAGCCGTGACCAAGGCAGCTTCGGGCCGGAAGGTCCCATCGAGACTTGCGGCGCGGATGTTCCTTCTCCGTGCGAATCGAACGACGAGGCGGGCCGCGCGGGAGCGCCGGAAGAAGCTGGAACGCGAGTTGGCCTGCTATCGAACGACCGCCGAGCGAGCCGATCTGTTTGCCATGCTCGACCGATATCCGGACGGCATGACGCATGAGGTGCGTGAGATCTTGAATCGGCAGGCGTACAACGACTCTCTCTGGGATCGGCGGTTCATCCGGCCCTACTGAGCCGGCACCTCACTCCAGATCGCGGCGGCCTCTGACGCGGAGGAGGGCGCAAACCGCCGCTTCGCAAGTTCGGTACCTTCAGGCATCTGGAGGGCTCGCATAATGGCGAGTGCGGCGGTCTTGAAACTCGATCCGCAGCAGTACGCGGTTGTCTGCCGGGCGCATTTGGCCAATAATTTCAGGGATTGTCGCGTGCTGTGTCTGCTGCGGGGCGCGGAACGTCGCCCCGTCTTGCTGGCGGCGTTGCTGGCGGATGTTGATCGTTCAATCTGCTCGGAGAGTCATTCCGCGAAGCCGATCCGGATGTCCTCGGAGCTGTGACCGGACTGATCGGTGCCGTCCGGATTGAGGAGCCCTGCATGCCAATCGCCCGCTCGCGGATCCTCGACAGCCACGATCCTAGGGTCGAAGCGCATCACGACGTAACCGCCGACGGCTCCCGCGCCGAATCCAGGAGCGAAGACCCGGACCGGCTCGGTCACGACGCCGTCTTGCACCGCGTCATAGAGGGCGAGCGGGATGCTTGCGGAGGACGTGTTCCCGGTTCGCTCGATGTTGAAGTAGAGCCGGTCTGGCGTGATTCCGGCCTTACCCATGAGGTCGATAACCATGGTCTTGTTGGCTTGGTGAGGAACGACGAGGCCGATGCGGTCGAGGAGCGTCCCGCCGGCGTCATCGGGGTCTGGAAGTCGATGTAACTCTTCGATCATCTGCGCGACGTACCGTCCTGCCAGCGACTTCACTTCGGGGCCGTAGATCGTCATGCTGTTGTCGAAGTCCGGGTTTGGCCAGATGATCGAGTTCACCTCACTGACCGGGCCGCTGGCATAGCTCTGTAGGTATTCCAGGTCACCTACTTCGGCGCGCGCAGCGGGCGCTACCACGACGGCGGCAGCTCCGTCCGCTAGGAGCATGCGGGATGGCCGCACGGTGCCGATCTTGTCGGAGAACTTCTCTGCATAAACCACGATGATTGGGCGGTTGACCTCCTGTAGCAGGCGGGTCGCTTCGAGCAGCCCGTACGCGAAGCCGGCGCACGCGGCGGCGATGTCGCAGGACGAATGAGTCTGGTAGATGCCTAACTCACCTGAGATCCAGGTGGCCGTAGCCGGTATCAGCCGGGTACTAGTGCAGGTGCACAGCAAGACCGCGCCGATCTCTTCTGGGGAGCGGCCGGACTTCGTCATCGCCTGCTCGGCTGCCCGCAGCGCGAGTTCTTCGAGCGAGCGGACCGTGTATTGCCGCTGCTCGACGCCGGTCTTGAGCCTGATCTCCTCCGCGCTCATCGGCGACCAGTTGTAGGCGCTATTGCGGACGACGTCGTCATTCGTGACCGTCTGTTCGCCCTTCACGACGGCTAGGGCCTCGAGCCGCGGCTGGATTCGAAATAGCCGGCGCACATCGACGGCAGGGTATGGCGAGACGGGCCTGCGCGTCTCGGGCACCTTCCGCAACGGCAGGCTCGTCATACGCCCGGCCTTCACCCGCTGGAGGAAACGCGCAACCTCACGGTCGCGTGGGTAGAACAGCACGACATAGTCGTCGTCCCTCAGGTCTCCCACCTCGACCAGCTCAGTCTGCGACCGCCCCCATGGATACTCGTTGTGTAGCACCATCGCCCAGCGTCGCAGCGCCTCGAGCTCTGCGACGTTCTCTGTGCAGTTGAGGATCTGCTCGAAGGTGAACACCGGAAAGTCGGGATCGTAATCTCCCAGCCGCCAGGTCCGGTTGTGCGGTTGCGCCAGCGCCTCGCCGACGGTGGGCTTTACGGCCGGGAGCTCCGTGCCTTGATGCTTGCGATGCCGGAACACGTCGAAGACGAGGCGAAACAGGTCGTCTTCGACCGCGGCGTCCCACGCCGCGGGAAGGGTCGGGAAGAGGTTCTCGACAGCCGCGACCTTCCGGTCTCCCTCTTCCCAGGCATCAAGCACGGGAAGGAAGACATCCCCACGCGTCCGTGCCACATCACGCCAGCGTGTGGGCCGCTTCTGGTACATCGACATCGCATACCGGTTCGCCCAAAACAGATTCAGCGCCAGGTCACGCAGCAGCTCATAGCGATTGGCGTATCCGCCGTCCTCGATTCGCCGCAGGATCTGCGTGCCGGTCGGCGCCTTGGCCTCGAAGTCTCGTCGGATGACCTCGGACAGCTGATCTAAGGAACGCAGCACCGAGAAGTCCAACGCAGGGTCGAAGTTGGACGGCAGGACCACCCGTCCGTGCTTGTTGACGATGAATGACTCCATCTGGCACCTCGCAAGGGGCGTCGAAGAGCGTGATCCGTACCTATTCGAAGGTCTGGACGGCTAGGTCACATATCCAGGCCGCCGCTGACCCTCCGTACCTGTCCCGTGCGTCGTCGACGCGGGCTGTGAGTCCTGATGCACTGTCAGGGTATGGCAGTGTTGGTCGGCCGCACGACGACAGGACCAGGTTCGCCTTCGACGTGGTCGCTCTGGTCACCACCTGCGCGAGGTGGCAGGTACCCACCGCGGCCCTGGCCCAAATCGCCCGCCCGGGGCAGGCGCCGGAACGCAGGGACAGGGGCGCCGGAGGAGCCGACTAAACGACGGTTCCCGGCGGGATATCCCCGTACGCGGAAGCGAACGTAGTCTTTCGTGCGATGCGGCGCATGGCCGGATCGAGGCCGGTGTCGTGGCTGTACGCGAGAATCCTTTCGGCCATCGACCCGGCCGTCTCGCGCATCAGCGGCCGCAGAATGACATTTGTTCGCCTTGTCAGCGGTCTGCCGGTACTGCTCCTGACCCCGACCGGCGCCCGCACAGGCGCCAAGCGGACTCAGCCACTCCTGTACCTGCGGGAAGGCGACGACCTCGTCGTGATTGGCTCGAACTGGGGACAAGCGCATAACCCGGCCTGGTACTACAACCTCCGAGCCAACCCGTACGCAGAGGTCGCCCTCTCCGGCGTGATTGCGCTACATGGGCAGATGTCCGATGTGCAGTCACCCGTGAACTTCGCGATCAACAGGACAGTCAGCCCATGGCGCGTCGGGCTCGACCGCGACAGGTACGGCGACGACAACCTCATCGGTGGGCGTTGCCAGCTGCTAGGCGGGCCACCGGGCGCACACCCTTCGGCGCGCCGGACAGCGTGTCACCTGGCCCGGCGGTGCGGTACTTGGCGCCTGGCGCCGGCGCGCTTGCCCGTGCAACATCAGGCGCGCCGAGGGGATGGGACTCGGCGGCGGATGGCGACGGAAGCGACGCCTCGACGGCGGCGACCCGCCCGAGCGGCCAGTGTGGTATTGCCTTGCGGGGTAGGCGACTCTCGACCGGCCATCCCGGTGAAGAAGGCCGGGTCGTAGCGAGGGTCTTCGGACAGCCGGGGCGGTGGCCCGGCCGGGTTGCGGGAGGGGCGGATGGCTGTGCGGCGGCGCAGCGACACCTCGGCCCGGGTCGGGGCCGAGTGGCGTTCGAAGCCGCGTTCGAAGAAGTCGGCGACCCGGGCCGGGTGCCGCAGAATCCAGGCGGCCACGCCGATGCCGGGCGGGAGGGCGATGACGATGGCCCAGATCAGCCAGGCCCGGTCGGCCGGGTAGGCGACGCACCACAGCCCGACCCCGGCGAGCATCACCGCCAGGAAGGTGAACGCGACGACATCGCCGGAACGGTCGTTCGGGGTCGGCGGCGTGGGTGGGTGGATGCCCATGTGGGTGGCCTCCTTTGTCTGCGTCGGCGGGATGGTCGTTTCTGCGGGTTGAGGGCATATCTCGTCCAGGGCTGACCGAGAATCTGCCATTGTCAAGGGCTTTCCTCCCCCCATACTTCGACTCGTACAAGATTTTGACAAGCGCGGGGAGTCGCGGCTCATTAGACCGAGCGATCGTTTGCCCCCAGGATCATCCAGGCGGGCGGGCCAATCAATCCGACTGGAGCGAAGCGAGGTAGTGCTCGCCTCCGTCTGTGGACCGGACGAGCACCTAGCACTCACCGCTTCCTCGATATCGCTTCGCCAACCTTGGCCACTCCCGCAGGAGACAATTGGCCGCTGCCGCCGTGCCGGCCGCTGATGGGCCGGCGAGATAGAAGACCACCTGACTGGTCGTTGGGTTTACGGCACGTAGGATCATGCGTGAGGCCACATTGCCGACCTGACGTCCGCCGCGGGTTTCGTCCGATGACGCGGCCAGACCAGCCCCGAATCGGCAATCACCATGATCGCTTTGATCACGCACGGCTCGTCCGGCGCGCGCCGCACCGCGGCATTCTCCGGCATATATATGCCAAGCGCGCTGTCAGGCTCAGGCTCAACCCAGATTCGTCAACCAACGAACTTGTCTGCCCAGGTAACGCCAATCAGGGTCTCTAAGGAGGGGACGACCACTCGCCTTCGAGCGCACGGACTGTGGCCGCGCCGTTTCTTCCTGCAGGCTCGCGTCAGCTGATGGGTTCGGGGCCGACGATGATGGACGGCGCCTCGCACGCCGACCCGAGAAGGACGATGAGATACGACCTCGCTCGCGCCTCGCTCGACCGGCACGCCACCTACATCGTCGCCGCATACCTCGCCGGAGCCGCCCGCTAAACCATTACAGTCGGTCGGCCGATAACCACTCACGCGCCGACCGGCGCACCACACCGTCGCTATGAATGGCATGAATGAGCTGCGCGACAGCGAACCGATGGACTGATCTGCGTGGTGGTTGTCAGTGCTGGGCAGACTTCGAGGCCGGCCCTGGCCACGGCAGGCGCGGGTAGGAACTTAAGTCTGTGCCAGTCAGGGATGGCCGCCGCCTCCGCGGCGTCACGACGCGACCATTCCCGTCGAGCCGTCCAGACATCGGCCAGGTCTCACAGCGCCGCGGTCCTGCAGAACGCGATGTATCATCGCGCGTTCGCGTGCAGTCAGCGTACGGAGCGGACAGAGAAACAGCTGGTCGGTGATGCGATCGACTGGATCGGAGGGGACCTCGGCAGGACCCGGGGAGCCTCGTCGGTCATTGGTTTATCGGTTTAGTTCAGGCTGGCACGTCCTCACAAGAATGCACGGCAATCAACTACAGCACTGTAGGACGTAATGCATTTGGCTTTTGATCACTGTACGTATTGGCGTGATCACTTCTGTAGCCAGATAGCCTTTTCGTTGAACGTCCGGTCACGATTTAGCGTGCCTGAATTGACTTTGAGCAGATTTAGACGCACCATCCGCGTCATGGCCAAAACTGTGATCACCCAGATTACCGACGATCTCGACGGCTCCTCGGGGGCTGAGACAGTCACCTTCGGTTATCGCGGCACCAACTACGAAATCGACCTCGGTAGGCGCAACGCAAGCGCTTTTGACAAGACGATGAGGCCTTATGTCGATGCCGCGCGGAAGGTCACGACCGCGCGTGGCGGTCGCCGAGGATCGAGCGATGGCCGTCGGACCAGTCGCCGCAGCTCGGCAGGGCAGCTCGCTTCCATCCGGGAATGGGCTCGGGCCGAGGGCTATTCAGTCTCCGATCGGGGACGAATCTCCGCCAACGTTATGGAGGCGTACGAGAAAGCCCATTAACCGCTAATCCGTTAAGCCCCCAGATGTGTCTTACCGCATGTTCGACTCCTTGTCGGCAGGTCAGAGCTTCGCCGATTAGCGCTGACATATACCGCAGGTCGAGATTATCCGGCTCTATGCTTAAGGCCCATCAGCGGACTGTATTTGGTTGATTATCGCGCCGAACGTGCCGACGCAGCGCATCGCTGTGATTCGGTCGCCGGTCACGTCGTAGGCGACACAGTAAGAGATCCGGGGAGCGTCTTCGTTCTGAGCGTTGACGCAGTCGCCTTCCAAGTACGCGGCGTTATCCGAGACAACGATCCGCCGTGTATGCACATCGGACATCTGCGCATGTAGCGCAATCACGTAATCACGGACGTCGGCTGCGCCTCGTATCTCAGCTCCCGCGTCGAGCATCGTCCAAGTCACTTCGTCAACATAGAACTGAGAAAAGTCACCGCCGGCGCCCATGACTTCGAAGTAGCGGTCAATCACCTGCTGCGCCTGGTCGACAGACACCCAAGCCTCCGAAACGTCCACGCTCCAAGATCGTCGCTGATCCATCGGGGGCGCTGAGTCACCAGTGAGGTTAGTCGATTACCAGCGCCCCAGCGCACTTCGACGTAGCCGCGCCGCCCGCCCGGCCCGGACCTTTAGACAATCTCGCCGCGGGTCGCGCGGCCGCCAAGCCGGCGCCGACCCGTTCCAGCAACGCGACGTGCAGAACCTGCGCACCGGGCCTCGGCCCGCGTTCGTTCGGGCCGCGTTGGCGGACAGGCATCATGGGTTGATGGATGCCGGGTCGTACTCCGTAGCCTTTCCGCGTCGCTGGTGGTATCCGGTGGCCCGGTCGTCGGAGCTCGGCCGTCGACCCCTCGCCGTCACGCTCATGGACAGTCCGCTGGTGGTGTTCCGGGGTGCTAGGGGTGCGCCCGCCGTCCTCCTGGACCGCTGCGAGCATCGCAACTATCCGCTCTCGCTCGGGCGGGTCACGGGTGACGGCGGGCTTGAATGCGGGTATCACGGATGGACCTACGATGGCGGCGGGCATTGCATGCGCGTTCCCGGGCTCCGTGGCGGCCGCAGGCAGGTGGACCGTGGCCGGCACATTCCATCGCATGCCACGGTGGAGCAGGACGGCATCGTCTGGGCGTGGGGGGAGCCGGATGCCGAGCCGATGCGGCGCCCGTTCGCCCTCCCCGCGGTCGACGGTCGCGGCGCCGGCGAGGTGCTGTTTCGGCGCGACCTAGATTCGACCATGCGCGCCTCGCTGGAGAACGCACTCGACGTTCCCCACACCGCCTTCCTTCACCGGGGGATCTTCCGCGGCGGCCTTCCTCACGCGATCACCGCGGTGCGCCGCCCAGTCGACGGCGGGATCGAGGTGCGGTACCTCGGCGAGCCGGTCGGGCTCGGCCCTCTGCGGTTGCCGGGAGACTCGGGCCGAACGTTCGACCATTGGGACCGCTTCTTCCTCCCGTCGATCGCGCAGATCGAGTACGCGGTGGATGGGTGGTTCCGGCTCGTCAACACGATCGTCCACCTGCCGATGTCGCCGTTCCGGACTCGGGCTTGGTTCGTGGTCCGGTTCGAGAGCCGCCTGCCGGCCTCCGTCGTGCGGGCCGTGGTGCGGCAGCATGGCAGGCGGATCCTGCGCCAGGATGCCGATGCGCTGGCCCGGCAGACCGAGCGAACGCGCAGCCTTGGTGGTGAGCGTTACGCCTCGACCGAGCTCGACCTGCTCGGCCCCGCGATCTGGCACCTGCTGCGCCGTGCCGAGCGCGCCGAGCAGCTGGACGGGGGCGAGGCCACCCCGGCCACGGTCCGCGAACGCACGATCGTGTTCGAGGCGTGACCCTCATGTCGCAAGACGTCGACGACGGCGAACGACTTCACCGCCGGTCCGTTGTGTTCGATCTGCACATCCACGGCCCGGGGTTCATCCCGCAGCCGTTCCGCAGCATGTGGCGTGGCGTGACGATGGGTGCGCCGGCCGAGGTCGGGTTCGACGCGCTGCGAAAAGGCGGTGTCGATGCCGCGGTCGCAAAGGCGGTGGGCGACCCGATCGTCACACGCTGGTACGTCGGCCGGAGCCCTCGGGACGCGGTCGAGGCACAGCTCGCCCGGATCGAGCGGCAGGCCAACGATGCCGGTGCCCTCGTCGTCCGGTCGGTCGATGGCCTGGCCGCGGCTCGAGCACAAGGCACGCCCGCGATCGTGCTCGGCGTCGAAGGTGCCGACGCGATTGGACGCGACGTCGACCGCATCGATGCCTGGCACGAGCGTGGCGTCCGCGTGATCGTGCTGGTGCACCTGCGAGATAACCTGCTCGGCACCACCTGCCTGCCGTGGCAGCGCTACGTCGGGCCGCTGCCCGTGCGGCGCCACGCCGCGCCGGGCCTCTGCCCGCTCGGCCTGCGGGTTGTCGAACGCATGATTCGGCTGGGCATCCTGGTCGACGTCGCCCACGCCGACCGGGCCACCCTTCTGGCCGTGGTCGATGCCGCGACCGCACCCGTGGTGTCGTCGCACACGGGCGCCCGCGCCTTGCAGGACTTTCCCCGCTACCTCGCCGATGACGAGCTGAAGGCGATCGCCTCGACGGGCGGCGTGGTCGGGCTCTGGCCCTATCGGTACCGTCGCGCCGGGGTGCGCGACATCACCGAGCTGGTCGCTCACGCCCGGCACATCGCCGACACCATCGGCCCGGAGCACCTCGCCGTAGGCACCGACATGAACGGCGTCCCTGGCGTGATGGCCGGCTTCAGGGACGAGACCGACCTACCGAAGCTGACCGCCGCGCTCCTCGACGGCGGCTTCAGCGCCCCAGAGGTGGACGGAATCCTCGGTGCCAACGCCCTCCGCGTGCTGCGAAAGGTGGAAGAACACGCCCACCCAGACCCGTCCTGACCTCGATGACGTTGGGCGGCCAAGCGCGCATAAAGGTACGCACCTGCCGGCCTTAGCCCGTCCATGCGCACAACCCCGTATGGGCGATCACCCACGTCGGCGCGACGCCACCGCTCCCTAACGGGAGCGGTCGCCGGGTTCGGTGAATTAGCCAACGGGGATGAGTACGCTTCATGGACGAGCGGCACTGGAGCATTCGGGCAGCGGCCACTAGATCCACGACCTGAGCAGTTTCGGGTGCGATCACCCTGTGTCCGGCAGGCATGGCAATCCTCCTCGCCACTGGTCCGCCTCGGCACTCGGTCTACATGGGAATGGAGTCGGGAATTGGGGTGACCGGCGAACTCGGGGCCATCGACGCCTCGCGTCGCCTTCGGGCCAGGGTCACACGAGGGTCAAAATGATCAAGGTCCGGCGCCGAACCGCTGGAGCCCTTGAATTATTGCCTTGCGTTGTAGCGGGGGCAGGATTTTGAACCTGCGACCTCTGGGTTATGAGCCCCCCGATCCTCGTATCAGCCGTCCCACCGCGGCTCAGATCCTCAATAATGTTCGGGGATTCGGCTCCCCGCGTCGCATTCCGTCTCACCCGTACGACCGCGATTCACCCACTCTCCGCCGGATAGCGGGACGAACATTGACGCCGGCTGCCTGGGCGCGTAACCGTCGATACGCGCGGCCCGCCGGCATCCGCGAGGCTGGCGCAGATGGAGCGTTCTGGCGCTAGGTCTCCCTAATCCGATCATGAAAACTTCTGACGAACGTTGCGATGGGAGGCGCACCGTCGTGACGGCTCTGCACCTCGTGATGGTCGTATGGGGTGGGGTTCGGCGACGTGATCTCGGCTGAAGTGCTTCGCTGTTACGTTCTCGAGGAGGCGGTCGCCCGAATCCTCACACGTTGAGATGGCAGCCACCCGAAGCCGGCGGCACGCCCGTGCCCATGGGCACCCTGACCGCATGCGGTGCGCAGTCATCTCGCTGGTGCAGAGGCGGTAGGACTGCCGACTGCGCCCCTGAGCCGTCGTTCGGCCAGGTCCGCCTCGAATCGCTGGCGCTGCTCGTCGGATTCGCCGAGTTCGTGGAACCCGTTCGCCAGTTCGAGCGATCCCCAGAACGCTTCGAAGCGCGAAGCGACCGGACCGCGGATCCGCGCGAGGGCCGCCTGGCTGGCCGGAAAGTCATGCAGGAACGTGATGCGATCGCCAGCAAACGATTGCGCCACGAGCGTGCCCATCG
>Ga0207675_100003778_pt1 | contig 14744 bp, 8 predicted proteins | sample KBSSwiS42_FD_184305 | JGI IMG/M metagenome (GOLD analysis project Ga0207675, IMG submission 184305) | Switchgrass rhizosphere microbial communities from Kellogg Biological Station, Michigan, USA - KBS Switchgrass S4-2 (SPAdes) (version 2) | ecosystem: Host-associated > Plants > Roots >... | reverse complement strand
ATGAGCTGTGACGCGCGTGCGGGATCCAACGACTCGCCCTGGCGGTGGTTTATATAAGGACTCGAGAGATGAATCCTTGGTCCAGCCAATTCACCGGCGTCAACCGCGCGTTTGATCTCTCGATCTGAAGACAACTTTAGCGTTCCCGCCGTTCGAATCGTGGTCACACCCGAAGCGAGGTACAGCGGAGCGAAACTCTCGCCGGCCAGAACGTCACGCTCGCCACGATCTGTCGAGTAGAAAAGATGATCGTGCATTCCGACTAGACCCGGCATCGCCGTCTGACCGTTTAGCTCGAGCGTTCTCGCAGAAGCCGGAACCGCCGTGGTGGAAGTTGGGCCAACAGTCGTGATGCGGCCTGACTCGATGATTATTGTTTGATCGTCTTTCGCTGCGCTGCCTGTGCCGTCAATTACGCGAACGTGCGTGAGGGCAACGATCGGATCCTTAATCGTGATGAACTCTGCGGTGCTGCGATGTTTGCAGGAAAGTAAGAGTAGGACCAACAGGAATAGAAGCCAGCAACTGTGCCGGAAAACGGTGATCGTCATTAACGTTACCCGAGCGGTAATGTAACACCTGCAGGGTATGCACACTGACGAAAAAGATACCCACCGCCTCTAACGCAATCAGAACTCGAACAGTCGGACGCTTATGAGCCCGAAGGGTACAAACGCACGCTGGTCCAATTGAAGTCCAGTCTTACGGCGTGGGTTTACTTGCAGCAGGCGGAGCCGCCGGCGGAAGATCCGAACTGAACATGTCAGCCACGCACTTCCAACTGCCGTCTCCCTGTTTCTTGAAAGTTGCCAGATACTTGCCCTTGTCAGTCATCGGTTTACCACTGGCGTCCGTCTCGCTCATTTCGTAACTGCCGGTTACGTAAGCGAGATCTCCAGATCGCGCCACTTCAACTTTCGTCGCTTTCCAGCCACCACCAAAACCCGGCGTCTTGAACATGCCACCCCACATCGTGCGCGCCGCAGCTTTGCCTGTTAGCACCGGACTGTTCGGCGGCAAAATCAACGCATCGTCGGAATAATAGGAGACGGTTTTCTCGACATCCTTTGCGCCCGCAGCCTTGGACCATTCGGCATCAATCTTCCGCAAAGTAGCTTCATCTGTGGAACGGGTATCGGCGATATTTGTCGTTTCCACCTTTTGCTGACAAGCAGTCAATAGGAAAAGAACTACGACACCGAGAACAAGGGGAGTGATCCGTATGGAGATACCAACCGGTGAAGACGTTCTGAACATTCGAGGGAACCTCATCTTGGGAGTAGAAAAAGCCCGTTAACCCTATGCTCGACTGAAGGAGTTGTCAATGAGATTTGCCGGTATTCAAGCGAGTAGAGCTATGAAGCGCAAGCGCATGATTTAGTCCTGGGGTTCGTTACCGTTCGATCGTTTCGGCTCGCGATACCAGCGATGCCCGGACGCGTACTCACGATCGGTTGGCCGCAAACGCGACAAGGAACGGTTCGGATCGATGTGTGCACAGGCCACGTGAATGGCGCTGATCGCAGCCATCGGCGCAACGTAGGAATTGAGAAATGACGGACTGACTACCGGCGCAATCAAATGCGCATCGCAATAACGCGCAATCGGCGACGTGTTGCTGTCGGTGATACCGAAAGTCGGAACTCCCTGCGTACGCGCGTGCTGCACGGCTTCGACCGTGTCTCGCAAGCACTGACCGAAACTGATCGCGATGAGCACGTCCTTCGTTGTCAAAACTTCGACTTTGTATTGCAAGTTACCGCTACTGCCAATCGGCGCCTCCGCGTCGAAACCGAGAGCGAGCAAACCATACGCGAGGTAGTACGAGAGCGACGCCGCAAAATCCAAGCCGACCACCAGCACGTGACGCGAACGTTTGATGGTCCGTGCGAGTTCAATAACCTTTTGTTTGTCGAGGTTCGTTTTCAGAATGTTGAGATTGTCGAGCGCTTTGTCGAGGGCCTGATCTACGTGATCGGAAACGCTGCGTCTTTCACGCGTCGCAGCCTTCAATACCGTGTACGGTGTGATGCCCGCCACAAAATGCTGGCGCAGATCAGCGGCGAATTCGGCAAACGTCTTGTAACCAAGAACCTGCGTCGTGCGCAGAATGGTCGTAGCATCAACGCGATAACGTTTTGCCATTTCACGCGACGAGAGGAAACATGTTTCGTCCGCCGCATCGAGAATTGCGCGCACCAGACGTTGACGTCGCGCATTCAGCTTCGATCGGGCGTTAGCGAAACGTTCGTCCAGCGCAGTTGTCGCATTCCTGCCATCTGCCCCATCCAGACCGGATAAAGGCAGTTCGAGGTTCTTCTTCTGCGACTTGGCAATCTTCTTCACGCGAGTCTTCTTCAGGCGACTCTTCCTGGCTTTACGAGACGAGGTTTTTGGTCTTGATTCGCTCAACGTTCTCTGTGTTCGCACTAAGATAGTCGAGGTCCACCTCGAAGCCTAGCCCGAAAGCCCGGGGCACGCCGACGGTGCCGTTAGCGCTAACCGTAACCGCCGGAATAATCACGTCGCGCGCAAAATAACGCGAGCTGGCGGAAATATCTCCCGGCAATGTGAACCCAGGCAAACTCGCGAGTGCTATGTTGTGCGCACGCCCGATTCCCGATTCAAGCATGCCGCCACACCAAACAGGAACTCCTTTCGCATAACACAGATCATGAATAGCGAGCGCGGCTGAATAACCGCCGACGCGGCCAATCTTGATGTTGATCATCCGGCAACTACCGGAATCGAGCGCCTGCCGCGCGCGTCGCGCACTGGTAATACTTTCATCCAAACAGATCGGCGTGCGAAGTACAGATTGAATTTTCGCATGGTCCAGTAGATCGTCGTGATCTAAAGGTTGTTCGATCATCAGTAGATCGAATTGGTCTAATGCTTGCAGTTGCGGTAAGTCCTTGAGTCGATAAGCAGAGTTTGCGTCAACGGAAAGCAGGATCTCCGGATGGCGCCGTCGTACTTCGCGCACAACGTTGACATCCCAACCCGGTTTGATCTTCAACTTGATGCGTTGATAACCAAGCGCCAGATATTCTTCCACCTGCCGCAATAACTGGTCGAGCGACGACTGGATGCCAAGACTCACGCCAACCGCAATCTCGGGACGCGTACCACCGATTACAGTCGAGATTGACTCGTTTCGTGTTTGGGCTACGAGGTCCATGTACGCCAGTTCCAGTCCCGCCTTCGCCATGTTGTGACCGCGAAACGAAGCGAAGCGCGACGCGAAATCCTCCAGATCAGCTAGTGGCCGTTCAAGCACCGCGGGCGCGAAGTAATCGCGGATTACGTGTCGCGCGGTGCCGACCGTCTCGTAGCTGTACCGCGGCTCTTCGGCAGCGACGACTTCGCCCCAACCAGTCAATCCCTCACCGGAGAGACTCACCAGGATAATCAGTCTGGAATCGATTTTGCCGAAACTTGTCTCGAAGGGTTCATTAAGCCGCAAGCGGACTGTGCGGACTTCGATCTGGTCGACTCGAAACCGATCGAGGGCCGCAGGAGAACGTGGAGGAGCAACCACAGTGTCAGTTTGCATGGCCGCGCAAGATAGCAAATCGCGCTGCATAACTCAATACAGTTTGCAGCATTTGTCGCATGTATTGACATAATGCAGCACCTGCGGTATATAACGCCCGCATCATCTTTTTTTCCAACTGAGAATCTGTCACTCCGTCTTTTTGTAAAGAGCGGCTCCCGTCTATGAGGCTACAAACCGTCAAGCGCTTGTTTGGGCAATTGCTGCTGGTCGCGGTAATCGCCCAGGTTGCCCTCGCCCAGAATGGATCCCTGAATGGCTTTGACGATTACGTCAACAAGGCGCTGAAAGAATGGGAAGTTCCGGGCGTAGCCATCGCGATCGTCAAAGGCGACCAGGTCGTGCTGGCAAAAGGGTACGGCGTGCGCAAACTCGGCGAACCGGCTCCGGTCGACGAACGCACGCTGTTCGCGATCGGTTCGTCCTCCAAGGCATTCACTGCCGCGGCCGTCGCAATGCTTGTGGATGAAGGCAAGGTCAAGTGGGACGATCCGGTAACGAAATACCTCCCCGGGTTTCAAATGTACGACCCTTACGTCACGCGCGAATTGACCGTTCGCGATCTGCTAACGCACCGCAGCGGACTGCAACGCGGCGACTTCCTGTGGTACGGCACTGAGCTCGATCGCGACGAGATCCTGCGGCGTGCACGTCTGCTGAAACCGACGTGGAGCCTGCGCAGCACCTTCGGCTACCAAAACATCATGTTTCTCGCCGCGGGCCAGCTCGTCGCCAAGGTAAGCGGCAAGAGTTGGGACGAATTCATTCAGCAGCGGATCTTTGCACCGCTCGCGATGAATTCGAGCAGCACCAGTATCAACGCGCTAAAGACCGCCGCCGATGTCGCAACGCCGCACGCCAAAGTTGACGCGAAGGTGCAAGTCATCCCCTGGCGCAACATCGACAACATTGCGCCCGCAGGATCGATCAACTCAAACGTCGTCGACATGGCCCAATGGGTGCGGCTCCAACTCAACCAGGGAACATTTCAAACTCAGAAACTCTTCAGTCCGGCCGTGGCGAAGGAGATGCACGCGTCACAAACGGTCATTCGTTTCGAACCGCCCTATGCGATGTTTTATCCCGAGGCCCACTTTCTCAACTACGGTTTGGGCTGGTTCCTCTCTGACTATCGCGGCCGCAAGGTTGTCGAGCATGGCGGCGCCATTGACGGCATGCGTGGGCAAGTCGCGCTGATGCCCGAAGAAAAGCTTGGACTCGTCGTCCTCGGCAATATGAACGGCTCCGGGCTCCCCGTCGCGCTCATGTATCGCATCTTCGACGCGTTTCTTGCTGCGCCACCAAGGGATTGGAGCGCGGAGTTCCTGAAGAATGCAAAGACACTTGAAGAACAGGCGAAGGCGGCTGAGAAAAAACAGGAATCCGAACGCGTTGCCAACACCAATCCATCCCTTTCACTCGACAAATACGCAGGCACTTACAAGAACGAACTCTACGGCGACGTCAAAGTCACTCACGAGAACTCGAAATTGAACGTGCGTTATGGACCAGCCTTCACTGGCAATCTGGAACACTGGCATTACGACACTTTCCGAGCGCGATTCTTCGCCGCCGGAGACGCGAAGGTCTTCGTAACCTTTGCACTCAACGCTCAGGGAAAAATTGAAAACTTAGTGCTCGGTCTGCCCGGCATGGCCGACTATCCATTCAAGCGTGTGGCTGAAAAGTAACTCACTAGAGGAGGCAGTGATGAAACTCGTATCCCTTCTAATCGTGCTTTCTTTTGGATTTATTCTGCCTCACCTTCTGGCCAAACCCGCGATGGCGCAAACCACGACGGCGGCAATCGAGGGCACGGTAAAGGATGCTCAAGGCCGCGTGGTTGCAGGCGCGCAGATCACCGTCAAGTCAGAAGCGCTCGGGATCCAACGCACGACAACCAGCGACGAGAACGGCTTCTATCGCGTTAGCGCGCTGCCCGCCGGAACCTATGTCCTATCAGCAACGCAAACAGGTTTTGCGTTGCAGAGTTTTCCCAACATCGAATTGACGGTTAATCGCACGGTCAAGATTGACATCCAACTCGAAGTGGGCCAGGTCCAGGAGCGCGTGAGCATCACCTCTGACTCGCTAACGATCGATCCCACAACTCCGGCCACCGGCGCCACCGTGACGCCGCGTCAAATAACCGAGATGCCTGTCAACGGTCGAAACTACCTCGATCTCTTACAGCTCGTGCCGGGTGTTGTCGTCAATCATCAGGCAAACCCCGGTTCAGATAATTCAACACCGGTGCTCGGCGAACGAGCCGGCAATAACAACTTCATGATCGACGGCCAGCCGAACAAGAACACAGTCAGCGGTGGCGCCGCAGCGCAATTCAATCAGGAAACGATTGCCGAGTTTCAGGTGTTGACGGCGGGCTACAAAGCTGAATTCGGACAAGCCTCAGGCGCGATCGTCAACGTCATTACGCGCAGCGGCCGAAACGATCTTCATGGCGTGGGTTCGATCTTTCATCGCAACGATGCCTTCGACTCATCCAACTCGCTAACACCCGGACAAGACGCGCCTTCCCTTCACCGCTACGACTACAGCCTTGCGCTGGGCGGACGAATAGTTAAAGACAAAGTCTTCTTCTTTGGTTCGGGTGAACGGATTACTGAGAAGCGAGTTCTGAACTTTACCTTCCCCAGCACCGGCAACGCTGTAGCCGACAAGCTCATTCGCGACTTTGAAACTCCCTTCGACAATCCATCGCGCATATACGAAACGCGTGGCTTCTTCAAGTTTGACGAACAGCTCGGGCGCCATCGGCTGTCGCAGGAAGTGAATTACACCAACGGCGTCGTGAAGGAGTTTCTACCGCTTTCGGCATCGACCAGTTTGCCTTCACGCCGAAACAATACGAGCGGGCGCAGTCTGCTGCTCGGCTTCGCCGACGAGATGTTGTTGGGTGATCAAAGCAATCCGTGGATCGTAACGTTGCGCGGAGGTTATCGCGGAGATGTTGCGAACACTGCACCGGCGCACCCGGAAGCAGGCGTGGGTACTACATTCCAGATGTTCAGTTCGTTTACGACCGGTGGAATTGGCGGTAATCTCGGCTCGGTTACATTCGGCAATAACACCTCAGCGTCACTGCTGGACCAGAAATACACGTCGTTGTCGGCAAACGCAGCCAAGCTGTTCGACCTTCACAACATCAAATTCGGCTGGGGCTTTCTGCGCACACACGTCGACGGCATCGAACCGCAGATACTGAACATGCAGCTCTTCGCCACTGTCGACGACTTCCTGGCGTTTGGTCCAGTCAATTCAGGTTTCTTTACTGTTACTACTATCGGTGGACCTACACCACAAGCCAACGAGATTCATCTGCGCAATGACTACAACGCGATCTTCGCCCAGGACGATTGGAAGTTCCTCGATAATCTGACGCTGAACTTCGGCGTCCGTTGGGATTACGATTCAGAGTTCAAGAAGAAGGACAACCTTTCACCACGAATCGGTTTCGCCTGGGCCGCTACTCCAAAGACCGTCGTGCGTGGTCACTTCGGACGCTTTTACGATCAGTTTCGCTTGGGTCTGGCGCGCGCCGTTCCTTCGTTTGGCGGCGCCGATCAAAGAGCAATCCAACCGTTTTCGTATCCGCGAGGGTTTTACGGCGTACCGACGATAGCCCCGGCGGCAATTAATGCTTCGTTGTTCCCCGGAGGTCTGTGCGTTTCGACCAATCTGACTGACGCGCAGATCACCTCCGGCAATGTTGCGTGTCCGTTTTCTCCCGGACTTTTCATCGGCATCGATCGGCTCAACCGAGTAGTCGCGTCGGGACATGCGCAAATCCCGGCAAACGCCGTCATAAACATTTCCAACATTCAAACGCTTTCAGGACTGGCGCCACAGCAGTTCGCCGATCAGGCCAGCGTCGCCGTCGGCAAGGCGCCCGGTTTCTTTTTTTGGGGCCCGTTCGGTGCACTGACTCACGCGGCGATTCCGCCGCAGCTCTTTCCGACAAGCATCGACTCGAGTTTCGAAACTCCGTATACGACGAGCGTGAGTATCGGCGTTCAGCGAGAGATCGGTAAGGACCTCGTGGTCCAGGGCGACTACTACCATCGCGAAATGAACAACATGCTCGGCGTGCGCCAGTCGAACCTGACATTTAATTCTCGCGCCGGCGCACGTACGTTTCTCCCGCCGTTTACTCAGGGGGCCATCGCTACGTTTGGTCCATGGTACAGCGGTGTTTACGACGCGCTGGTTCTCAGTTTCAGTAAGCGACTCAGCCGGCGATTTGTTTTGAACGGCAATTACGCCTACGCGAGAGAGACTGACAATCAGTTGGGCATCAATGCCCTTCCCTCCGACAGCTTCATCGGCATCGCGCCGGTTGTGTCGAGTACGGAAGCAGGTGTGTTGCGAACAAACGCCAATGGTCCATACAGGCGAGCCAATGGACGTTTCGTGGCCGCGGCGGGCTCGTTTGTCTATGGCCCTGATTTGGATAAAGGGCCGTCAGACTTGTCCGTCGATCACACGTTCCAACTTAATGGTTTGTTGTTGCTTCCCTGGCAAGTGCAGATCAGCGGCATCTTCCGCGCTCAAAGCGGATTTCACTTCAGCCGCACCGGTTCCTCCGCCGATCCCGACGGCAATGGTACTCTTAACGGCATCGACCTCGGTCCGGGACGCAATGCTTTCACGGCCCCGCCGTACGTTAACCTGGACATGCGCTTCACAAAGCGTTTTGATATTGGCGAACGGGCGAAGGTTCACGTGCTCTTCGAGTTCTTCAATCTGCTGAACCGGCAGAACCCGGCGGCGGTCGAGACAGTAACTGTGACAAACTTTGGCGGTTTGAAACAGGTGCTGCCCGGGCGCGAAGGACAGGTCGGATTAAGAATCGAGTTCTAGTTTACGTAAATCATGAACAAGCTGAGTCGCGTCGTAACGTACGGACTCCTGTGCCTGCACGCCTGGAGCGTTTGGGAGTAGTTTCTATTCATGTCTACAGCATCTGAAACTCCAGGTATCGAGATTCGACAGGTCGAAACTTCCGCAGAGGTGCACGCGGTCGAAGAACTGCAAAAGGAAGTTTGGGCTATTCCCGATCTCGACGTTGTTCCGCTGACACATCTCGTCGCCACGAAAGCGGCAGGCGGCGTCCTGCTCGGCGCCTTCGATCGCAAGACTCTCGTCGGTTTTGTTTATGGCTTCGTCGCCCAGGAAGAAGGCGAGATTACTCATCACTCGCACATGCTGGCGGTGAAGCACGCGTATCGCAATTTCAATGTCGGCTACAAACTAAAACTCGCGCAACGCGAAGAAGTGCTGGCGCAGGGCATCAATGCGATCACCTGGACGTTCGATCCGTTGCAGAGTCTGAACGCTCACTTCAACTTCACGAAACTAGGTGTTATCTGCGATCGCTACTTGATCAACTTCTACGGTGAAGATGCAGCAAGCTTCCTACACCAGAGCGGCACCGATCGTTTTTGGGTGAAGTGGTTGCTGACCAGCGATCGTGTGATTCAGCGGCTCAATACGGCGAAACCGGTTTTGGAAAACCCGTCAGACAAATTTCTGATTGAAATTCCCGCGGACATCAATGCCGTGCAGGAACAGAGTCCGGAGCTCGCGTTTGAATGGCGGGAGCGCACACGGCGCGCTTTCACGGAGGCGATTAAGAATGGTTATGTCGTCAGGGACTTTTATCGCGAAGGCGAGGTGGGAATTTACATTTTAGGCAGATGAAAAGCGGAATTAAACAAATAACCATGCTGGTCATGGTTGCGTCGTTAGCACACGCAGCTTTGTTGGCGCACGCGGCGCAGATCACTGCGTCAAAGCCTCCGCAGGCGCCCGCGCGCTGGCTCGGACTAATCGGCGAGTATGGTCCGGACAACGAGATCCTCTACATTCTTGAAAAGGACACGAAACTCGCGGCTTCGTTCAAACGTGCCGAACCGGAATCACTACAAGAGATCTCCCGGAACGTCTTTGCCTTTGCCGCCGATGGTCCACACGCGAACCAGCGACTCGAGTTCACACGCGTTCGCAATGGTCGAGCAACGCAAGTCAAACTAAACAACGCAACACTCGAACGCCGGCACATCGAACCCGAAGCAGGCGCGAACCAACTGCGCGTAACGCCCCTTCGTCCCGTCAAAGAGCTGCTACAAGAAGCACTTACTGCGCAACCACCAGTTGAATCCGGCGACTTTCGCAAACCGGAACTGGTCGAACTAATCAAACTCGATCCAACGATTCGTCTCGACGTTCGCTACGCGACCACCAACAACTTGTTCGGCGCAGTGTTCTACGCCGAACCGCGTTCGTTCATGCAACGTCCCGCGGCCGAGTCGCTTGTGCGCGTTAGCCGTAAGTTGAAACCGTTGGGTTACGGATTGCTGGTCCATGACGCTTACCGGCCTTGGTACGTAACCAAAGTGTTCTGGGACGCAACACCAAACGACAAAAAGATCTTCGTCGCCGATCCGTCCAAAGGTTCGCGTCACAATCGCGGCTGCGCAGTCGACATCACGCTCTACGACCTCAAGACGAAGAAGCCGATCGAGATGGTGAGCACGTACGACGAGACAACCGATCGCGCCTATCCGAACTATCCAGGCGGCACTTCCCTGCAACGCTGGCATCGCGACCTGCTCCGCAGCGCGATGGAAGCGGAAGGTTTCACTGTCTACGAAGCCGAATGGTGGCACTTCGATTACAAGGATTGGCAAAAGTATCCAATCCTCAACATCCCCTTTAACCAGATCTCCAACCGGTGAACCTTATGAACCTTCAAAGACTCTTTTTTACGCTCGCAGTGTTTGTCTGTCTCTCCGTATCGATTTCTGGTCAGGGCACACGCCTCTTGCGCCATCCGACGGTCAGTCGTGAACTGATCGCTTTCGAATACGGTGGTGACTTGTGGGTCGTCTCGCGCAGTGGCGGACAAGCGCGACGCGTGACTTCGACGCAAGGCGTGGAACTCGATCCGTATTTCTCCCCCGACGGTTCGCAGATCGCCTACACATCAACAGTCGCAGGCAACACGGACGTTTACGTCGTGCCAACCACCGGAGGAGATCCGAAACGTTTGACGTATCACCCGGGCATCGATCGCGTGCGAGGCTGGACGCCCGACGGCCGCAGCGTTGTCTTCGCCTCCGTGCGGACCAGCGCACCGCAACAAGCCTACTTTCGGCTATGGACCATCTCTGTCGATGGCGGCCTGCCTGAACCGTTGCCGATGCCGCGCGGTTTCAGCGTCGCGTACTCACCCGATGGTAAGAGACTCGCTTACGAAGAGATTACGACGGCGTTTATTCCGCCGTGGTACGAACTCAGCCAGTGGCGGCACTACCGCGGCGGTCGCACACGTCCGGTGCGGATACTTAATCTCGCCGACAACTCAGTTGAAAAACTTCCGTGGACCAACAGTAACGACGCTTTGCCAATGTGGATCGGCAACACGATCTATTTCCTTTCCGATCGCAACCAGACGAACAACCTTTTCGCTTATCGCACCGACACGAAGCAACTGACGCAGCTTACGCGTCATGATGATTTCGACATCATGACTGCCTCGGCCGGGACGGACGCGATCGTTTACGAACAGGCTGGTTACATTCACCTCGTCGACGCATCAACAGGCAAGTCTCGTCAACTGAATATCGAAGTCGCCGGTGACTTTCCCTGGGCGCGGCCGCAGTTCAAAAAAGTCGCGAGCATGATCCGCAACTTCGCGCTCTCGCCGACCGGCGTTCGCGCAGTCTTCGAAGCACGCGGTGAAATCTTCACCGTGCCCACCGAAAAAGGTGACTATCGCAACTTGACGCAGTCGTCAGGCGCACACGATCGCAGTCCCGCGTGGTCGCCTGACGGCGCACAGCTCGCATGGCTTTCAGATGCGACCGGCGAGTATCAATTGATGATTGGTGATCCGTTGGGTGTGGCGCCCGCGCGCGCAATCCCGTTGCCGGAGCCGTCATTCTTCTCTTCGCCGGCATGGTCTCCCGACGGCACGCAGATACTGCTTCAGGACAATCATCGCAACCTGTGGCTCGTGGAAGTCGCGAGCGGCAAACCAACGAAGATCGATACCGACAACTATCCCGATCCGATTCGATCGTTCGACGCCGTGTGGTCGCCGGATTCGAAGTGGGTTGCATATTCGAAAAACCTGCCGAGCCACTTGCGCGCAATCTTCGTTTATTCACTTGCGGACAAAAAGTCGTCTCAAGTCACCGATGGATTGGCCGATTCGATCTCGCCTGCTTTCGACGTCAACGGCAAGTATCTCTACTTCATGGCCAGCACCAACTATGGACCAAGTACCGGCTGGCTGGAGATGAGCTCCCTCGACCGGCCCGTGCGTCGTGCGATCTACCTGGTGGTTTTGAATGCCAACGAACCTTCACCACTCTTGCCCGAGACCGGCGACGAGCCACCCGCTCCGCCGCAGCCGCGTCCGGACGCGCCGCCTGCGCCCGCCCCAGCAACGCCTCCGGCGCCAAAACCTGTGAATGTGCGCATCGACGTCAACGGCATCGGCCAACGCATTCTGGCGATCAACGTGCCCGTCGGTGATTACAGCAACCTCGCAGCGGGAGCTGCCGGAAGTTTTTATTACACCGAGCCGATCATCACGACCGGCGCCGGTGGGCCACCACCGTTGCGGTTGCAGCGATACGAGCTGCGAGCACGCGCGGCGGCGCCCTTTCTGGAAGGCATACGTTCTTACTCAGTTTCGGCTGACAAGAAGAAGGTGTTGTACCAGTCGGCGGCCGGCGGCGGTGCGTCGTGGGGTGTCGTAGCGACTGACCGTCCGACAAAAGTGGGTGATGGACCAATCAACCTGGCTCAACTCGAGATGCGTGTGGATCCGCGCGCGGAGTGGGAACAGATTTATCGCGAGACGTGGCGGGTTCAACGCGAGTATTTCTATGACCCAAAGTTTCACGGCGCTGATTGGAATGCGGTCTACGAAAAGTATCGCGCGCTGTTGCCGTACGTTCGTCATCGTGCCGACCTCGGTTACCTCATCGCGACAGTTGGCGGCGAATTGGCGGTGGGCCATTCGTATTTGCAGGGTGCAGGTGATGTGCCGAGCGAAGATCCGGTGGCTGTCGGATTGTTAGGCGCAGACTTTTCGATCGAGAACGGCCGCTATCGAATCAAGAAGATCTACACCGGCGAAAACTGGAACCCGGACCTGCGCGCGCCGCTTAGCGCTCCGGGAATTCAGGTCGCTGAAGGCGATTACCTGTTGGAGGTCAACGGCCGCGCGCTTACTCCGCCAACGAACATTTACAGCCTGTTCGAAGGCGCAGCCAATCGTCAGACTTTGATCAGAGTCAGCAAGACGCCTTCTGCGGAAGGCTCGCGCGTTATCACGGTCATACCTGTCGCGAGTGACGACGGACTGCGCACGCGTGCATGGATCGAAGGGAACCGGCGGCTCGTCGACAAACTTTCCGGCGGCCGGCTCGCTTACGTCTGGCTGCCAAACACCGGCGGTCCCGGCTACACGGCGTTCACTCGTTACTACTATTCGCAGCAGGAAAAAGAAGGCGCGATTATCGATGAGCGTTACAACCAGGGTGGACAAGTTGCCGATTACATCGTCAACGAACTGGATCGAAAACTGCTCGGCTATTTTGCGCAACGCGACGGCCAACCGTCGACTTCGCCGACCGCCGGCATCTATGGTCCAAAAGTAATGATCATCAACGAGTCGGCCGGTTCGGGTGGTGATGCACTTCCCTACTACTTCCGCTTGCGAAAACTTGGACCACTTGTCGGTACGCGCACGTGGGGCGCGCTGGTTGGGACACTCGGCACACCGCCGCCGATCGATGGTGGCGGCATAACTGCGCCGACGCTGGCGTTCTACGATCTATCAGGTCATTGGGCGGTCGAAAACGAGGGTGTCGCCCCCGACATTGAAGTCGAAAACACGCCTGCTGAAGTGTTGAAAGGACGCGATCCACAACTCGAACGCGCGGTGCAGGAGGCGATGAAATTACTGGAACAGAATCCGGTGAAGAAGGTGCCGCGACCAGCGCCGATCGATCGCGTGTCGACCCGCACATCAGACGGAGGTAGAAGGTGATTCGACTCAAAAAGCTCGCGTTCCTATGGATGGTGATGCTGGTCGCTCTTGCGACCGTGCGCGCGCAGGAGTCTGATCCGGTCTTTGACGCCACTGAAGCAATGATTCCGATGCGCGACGGCGTGCGTCTCTACACGCAAATTTACGTACCGAGGGTTACGAACGAGCCGCTGCCGTTTCTGCTGGCTCGAACGCCTTACGGCGCGGGCCGGCTCGATTCGTCGCGTATCGCTAACGCACTTCCGGAGTTGACCGCCGACGGTTACATCTTCGTCTTTCAGGACATTCGCGGGCGTTTCAAGTCTGAAGGTCAGTTCGTCATGCTGCGGCAACCGCGCGAAAGCAAGGATTCGAAGGCGATCGACGAGAGCACCGACGCCTATGACACTATCGAGTGGTTACTGAAGAACGTCCCGAAGAACAACGGGCGCGCGGGTATGGCCGGGACTAGCTATGGCGCGTGGCTCACAGTGATGGGCACACTCGATCCGCATCCGGCACTGAAAGCGGCAGTCGAGCAAGCGTCGCCTGCCGACATGTGGATCGGCGACGACTTCCATCACAACGGCGCGTTTCGTTTGAGTTACGGTTTTGAGTACGCGTACATGATGGAGTCATCAAAAGAGATCGCCGATGTCTCCGCTGTCATCGATCGTTACGATACTTACGACTGGTACCTCGCGCTTGGCTCGTTAGCAAACGTCAATGAGAAGTTGCTAAACAACAAACTACCTACATGGAACGACTTCGTAAACCATCCGAACTACGACGCGTTCTGGAAACGTCAGGGATTCGCGCCGTGGCTGAATCGCGTCACGGTGCCGATTCTGAATGTCGCGGGTTGGTGGGACCAGGAAGACTTTTATGGCCCAATCAAGATCTATGAACTACTCGAACGGCACGACTCGGAGAACAAAAACTTTCTGGTTGTTGGACCATGGAACCACGGCGGCTGGTCGCGTAGCGATGGTCAGAAGCTCGGAAAGATCGACTTCGGCAGCAAAACTGCGGAGTATTACCGCCAGAACGTCCTCGCGCGCTTCCTTGCGTACCACTTGAAAGGAAAAGGCACTCCCGATTTTCCGGAAGCATTAACGTTCC
>Ga0207675_100003776_pt1 | contig 14747 bp, 11 predicted proteins | sample KBSSwiS42_FD_184305 | JGI IMG/M metagenome (GOLD analysis project Ga0207675, IMG submission 184305) | Switchgrass rhizosphere microbial communities from Kellogg Biological Station, Michigan, USA - KBS Switchgrass S4-2 (SPAdes) (version 2) | ecosystem: Host-associated > Plants > Roots >... | reverse complement strand
CGGCGCTGGGCGGGGGTGATGGGGGTGGGGGCGCCGGTGAGGGGGTCGAGGCCGGAGGCCGCCTTGGGGAAGGCGATCACGTCGCGGATGCTGGCCGCGCCGGCGAGCAGCATGATCACCCGGTCCCAGCCGAAGGCGATGCCGCCGTGCGGCGGCGGGCCGTACTTGAACGCGTCGAGCAGGAAGCCGAACTGGGAGCGGGCCTCCTCGGCGGACAGGCCGATCACGTCGAACACCGCCTGCTGCATCGCGGAGGAGTGGATACGGATCGAGCCGCCGCCGATCTCGTAGCCGTTGCACACGATGTCGTACGCGTCGGCCAGCGCTCCGCCGGGCTCGGCGGTGAACTTGTCTGCCCATTCCGGCAGCGGCGCGGTGAACGGGTGGTGTACCGACGTCCAGCCACCTTCGCCGTTCTCCTCGAACATCGGCGCGTCCACCACCCACAGGAACGACCAGGCCGACTCGTCGATCAGGCCGCAGCGCTGGCCGATCTCCAGCCGGGCCGCACCGAGCAGCTCGCGGGCGGCCGACGCGGGGCCGGCCGCGAAGAACACGCAGTCACCCGGGCTGGCGCCCGTCGCCGCGGCCAGGCCGGACCGTTCGGCCTCCGACAGGTTCCTGGCCACCGGCCCGGTGATCTCAGCGGACTCGCCGATCAGCGCGTAGGCCAGCCCGCGGGCGCCGCGGGAGCGCGCCCACTCCTGCCAGGCATCGAGCTCGCGCCGCGACTGGGAGGCGCCGCCCGGCATCACCACGGCGCCCACGTACTGCGCCTGGAACACCCGGAAGTCCGTCCCGGCGAAGTACTCGGTCAGGTCGGTGAGCTCGACGCCGAAGCGCAGGTCGGGCTTGTCCGAGCCGTACCGTGCCATCGCCTCGGCGTAGGTCATCCTGGGCAGCGGAGTGGGCACCTGGTAGCCGGCCAGCTCGGACCACAGCCGGGTCACGATGTCCTCGGCGACGGCGATGACGTCGTCGCGGGTCACGAACGACATCTCGATGTCGATCTGGGTGAACTCGGGCTGCCGGTCCTTGCGGAAGTCCTCGTCCCGGAAGCACCGGGCCAGCTGGTAGTACCGCTCCAGGCCGCCGACCATGAGCAGCTGCTTGAACAGCTGCGGCGACTGCGGCAGCGCATACCAGTTGCCGGGCCGCAGCCGGACCGGGACCAGGAAGTCGCGGGCGCCCTCCGGGGTCGACCGGGTCAGGTAGGGCGTCTCCACGTTCACGAACCTGTGGTCGCGCATCACGTCGGAGAGCAGGTAGGAAGCCTGCGACCGGACCCGCAGGGAGTGCGCGGTGTCCTCGCGCCTGATGTCCAGGTACCGGTACTTGAGCCTGACGTCCTCGCTGACGTCGGCGGAGCCCTCGACGGGGAACGGCAGCGGGTCGGCCTCGCTGAGGACCTCGACCTCATCCGCGACGACCTCGATCTCGCCGGTGGGCAGCTCGGGGTTCTCGTTCCCGGCCGGACGGGCGCGTACCGTCCCGGTCACCAGCACGCAGAACTCGGCCCGGAGCTCGTGGGCTACAGCTTCCTCACCGCGCCATACCACCTGCACGACGCCGCTGGCGTCCCGGAGGTCGATGAAGACTACGCCGCCGTGGTCCCGGCGCCGCGCTACCCAGCCGGCCAGCACCACGTGCTCCCCGGCGTGCGCAGCGCGCAGCGTCCCCGCCTCATGGGTGCGGATCATCGAGACCTGCCCTTCTCGTTATTGCCTCAGGATCTTCGCTTACAGGCCCCGGCGGGGTCCCGACTCCGGTGTCAGGCCCGTCAGGAACGGATTGGTCCGGCGTTCGGCGCCGATGGTCGTCTGCGGTCCGTGCCCGGACAGCACGACGGTCTCGTCCGGCAGGGTCAGGCAGACCCGCGCCAGGCTGCGCAGGATCGTGGGGTAATCCCCGCCGGGCAGGTCGGTCCGCCCGATCGACCCGGCGAACAGCAAGTCGCCTGAGAACAATATGCCGCCGGGGTCGCCCGCCGGCGCACGCGGCGCTTCCGGCGCGCTCGGCCCTTCCGCCGCGCTCGCCCCTTCCGCCTCACCCGGCGTTTCCGCCGCGCCGGTTTTGCTTTGACCTTGTGCGCTATTCGGCGGGTCCAATGGCATCCGGAATGCCACCGATCCTTCGGTGTGCCCGGGCGCATGGTTCACGACGATCTCGAGCCCGACCAAGCTTAGAGTCATCCCGTCGGCCAGTTCTTTTACGTCATCGGGTTCGGTGAATTCCAGGCCGCCGAACAACTGCTGCCCCGCGCCGAGCGGGAAGCCCTTGGCCGGATCGCTGAGCAATGCGCGGTCGTCCGGGTGGATGTAGGCGGGTATGCCCTTGGCCCCGCACACCGGGGCGACCGACCAGATGTGGTCGATGTGACCGTGCGTGAGCAAGACGGCGGCGGGCCTGAGCCGGTGCTCGGCGAGGACCTCCTCGATGCCGGGCTGGGCGTCCTGGCCGGGGTCGATGATCACGCACTCTTCACCGGGCGCGGGCGCGACTATATAACAGTTGGCCGCGAACGCACCGGCCGGGAACCCTGCGACAAGCACAAGCGTCCTTTCTCACGGTACGGTGTCTCAGGCTACCGAGGGGACCCGCATGGCCGCGAACCGGTAACGAAGGGTGCCTGCCCAGGCATCTGGCAGGTACGATTCGCGAACGATCGCGAACATTGCGGGATTCCGGGGGGCGAGCCCGGAGCATGCCCGCGTGTCGCGATCAGAGGTATGCATCGGGTTCGCCGGCCTGCCTCCCGTGAATACCAGCGGTAGCCGATAGTTGCGACAGGCCAAGGAGGACGCGACCGGTGGCGGGTAAGAACGAACGCCAGCGCAGGATAGCCAGGGAACGGCATCGCCGCCAGCAGGAGCAGCGGCAGGTCAGGCAGCGGCAGGTGCGCCAGCGCTGGCTGATCGGGCTCAGCGGGGTTCTCGTTTTGGCCCTGGTCGGCTCCCTGCTCGCGGTGTTCCTCCCCAGCGGGAAGCCCAAGAAGCCGGCCGCCGCGGCGAGCAAGTCGCCGAGCGCCTCTGCCAGCGCGACCCCCACCGCCACGGCCGTGGCCGAGCCTGCACATCACTGCAGCTACACGTCGGCCGCCCCGGCGGCGAAGAAGGTGAGCCTCCCGCCAGCCGCGCCTGATTACACGGACAGCTATCAGGCCACGATCAACACCAACCAGGGCAAGATCACGTTCAACCTGCTGAACAACAAGGCCACCTGCACCGTCAACTCGTTTGTCCACCTGGCGCAGGCGGGCTACTTCAACAACACCCAGTGCCACCGGGTGGTAACCAGCGGCATCTACGTGCTGCAGTGCGGCGATCCGTACGCGACCGCCTCCGCCAAGCTGAACTGCAGTGCGACCAGCAAGGTCGGTTCCGGCTCGCCGGGTTACGCTTTCGCCAATGAGAACCTCACGGGCGCCAAATACCCGGCGGGAACGGTGGCGATGGCTAACGGAGGCCCGAACACAAACGGCAGCCAGTTCTTCATCGTGTACAAGGACAGCACGTCGGGACTCAACGGCTCTTCCGGTCCGGCGTATACACCGTTTGCCACAGTGTCCTCCGGGCTCGGTATCGTCCAGAATGTGGCTAAGGGTGGATACTCGTGTCAGTACGCCCAATCTGGCGGCGGCGTTCCGAAGAAGAAGGTCATCATTGACAGTGTGACGATCAAGAAAGCCTGACACGAGCACGAAAACGCAGGAGGTTCGCCGTGACCACCGCCTACCATCCGTGGGGCCGGGTAGACGCCGACGGGACGGTCTATGTCCGTACCGCCGACGGCGAGCGGGTGATCGGCTCGTGGCAGGCTGGGAGTCCGGAGGAGGCAATTGCCTTCTTCGCGCGGAAGTACGAGGCGCTCGAGACCGAGGTCGTCCTGCTCGAGCAGCGGATCGCCACGACCGACATGGCTCCCGCCCAGGCCTCGGCCAGTGTCCAGCGACTGCTGCAGCATACTGCGGATGCCAACGCGCTGGGGGACCTCGACGGGCTCCGGGCCCGGCTGGAGCGGCTGACCGAGGACGTCGGCCACCGCCGCGAGGAGGCCAAGGCGGCCCGGGAGCAGGCGCGCGTGGCGGCCAGGGAGACCAAGGAGCGGATCGTCGCCGAGGCCGAGCAGATCGCCGCCGAGGCGACCCACTGGAAGAGCAGCGGCGAGCGGATGCGCGAGCTGCTCGAGGAGTGGAAGGCGGCGCCACACGCCGAGCGGGCCGCCGAGGCGGTGCTGTGGAAGCGGCTGTCCGCGGCGCGCAACGCCTTCACCAAGCGGCGCAAGGCCTACTTCGCCAACCTCGAGGCCGAACGCGAGGACGTCAGGGCGCGCAAGGAGAAGCTGTGCGCCGACGCCGAGGAGCTGTCCGGATCTACCGAGTGGGGTCCGACGGCCAGCGCCTTCCGCGAGCTGATGCGGCAATGGAAGGAAGCCGGGCGGGCGGACCGGGACTCCGAGGCCGAGTTGTGGAAGCGGTTCCGGGCGGCCCAGGACAAGTTCTTCACCGCCCGCGCCGAGGTGTTCTCGGCCAAGGACGCCGCGCTGCGCGAGCACGCCGTGGCTAAGGAGCAGCTCCTTAGCCAGGCCCAGGCACTGCTCCCGGTGACCGATATCCGCGCGGCGAGGTCCGCGCTGCGAGGTATCCAGGAGAAATGGGAGCAGATCGGGGCGGTAGCAAGAGACGCCCGTGAGCACCTGGAATCCGGGCTGCGGCGGGTCGAGGACGCGCTGCGCAAGGCGGAGGAAACCCAGTGGCGCCGCTCGAACCCTGAAGCGCTGGCCCGGGCCGAGGGCACGGTGGCCCAGCTGCGCTCGACGATCGCCCAGCTCGAGCAGCAGCTGGCCCGGGCGCGCGACCAGGGCGACGCCAGGGCCGAGCGCACCGCCGAGGAAGCGCTGACCGCGCGCCGGGCCTGGCTCGAGGAAGCCGAGCACACGCTGGCAGAGTTCAGTAGCTAGAGGTGCTGTGCTAGCCCGGGGGATCCAACTCGCTGTCAGCTCGTTACGCGGTAGACGTCGTAGACGCCGTCGATGGCACGGACGGCGCGCAGCACGTGACCGAGGTGCTTGGGGTCACCCATCTCGAACGTGAACCGGCTGAAGGCGACCCGGTCCCGGCTGGTGGTCACGGTAGCGGACAGGATGTTCACGTGCTGGTCGGACAGCACCCTGGTCACGTCGGAAAGCAGCCGGGTCCGGTCCAGCGCCTCGACCTGGATGGCGACCAGGAAGACCGAGCCTTCGGTTGGCGCCCAGTGCACGTCGACCATCCGCTCGCGCTGGGTTTCGGTCAGGTGAACCAGGTTCACGCAGTCGACCCGGTGCACGGACACGCCGTGGCCATGGGTGACGAATCCGATGATCTCGTCGCCGGGCACCGGGGTGCAGCACCGGGACAGCCGCACCCACACGTCCGGCGCGCCGCTGACCTCGACGCCAGAGTCCCCGGACGTCCTGGGCTGCGGCACCTTGGTCGGCAGCGTGGCCTCGTCTAGCTCCTCCTGCGCACCGTCGAGGCCGCCGACCGACCTGACCAGCTTCTCGACCACGGACTGGGCGCTGACCCGGCCTTCGCCGACCGCCGCGTACAGCGCGGAGACGTCGGCGTAGTGCAGCTCGCGGGCCAGGGTGAGCAGGCTGTCGGCGGCGGCGATCCGGGCCAGCGGCAGGCCCTGCTTGCGCATGGCCTTGGCGATCTGGTCCTTGCCCGAGTCGACCGCCGCTTCCCGGCGCTCCTTGGAGAACCACTGCCTGATCTTGTTCCTGGCCCGCGGGCTCTGCACGAACTTGAGCCAGTCCCGGCTCGGTCCGGCGTCGGGCGTCTTGGAGGTGAAGATCTCGACCGTGTCGCCGTTGTCCAGGGTCGACTCGAGCGCGACCAGGCGGCCGTTGATCCGGGCGCCGACCGTGCGGTGCCCGACCTCGGTGTGGATGGCGTAGGCGAAGTCCACCGGGGTCGCGCCCTGCGGCAGGGCCACGACCTCGCCGCGCGGGGTGAATACGTAGACCTCGCCCGCGGCCAGGTCGAAGCGGAGCGACTCGAGGAACTCGGCCGGGTCCTCCGTCTCCCGCTGCCAGTCGACGAGCTGCCGCAGCCAGGCCATGTCCTGGGAGTCGTCCTTGGCGTCCTTGGCCCGGCTGAAGACCGTCTCTTCCTTGTACTTCCAGTGCGCCGCGACGCCGTACTCCGCCCGGCGGTGCATGTCCCAGGTTCGGATCTGCAGTTCCACCGACTTGCCGCCCGGCCCGATGACCGTCGTGTGCAGCGACTGGTACATGTTGAACTTCGGCATCGCGATGTAATCCTTGAACCGTCCGGGGACGGGGTTCCACCGCGCGTGGATGATGCCGAGCGCCGCGTAGCAGTCCTTGACCGAATCGACCAGGACGCGGATGCCCACCAGGTCATAGATGTCGTCGAAGCCGACGTCCCTGGCGATCATCTTCTGGTAGATCGAGTAGTAGTGCTTGGGACGGCCGGTGACCTTCGGGTTGATCTTGGCCTCGCGCAGGTCGGCGCTGACGTCCTGGATCACTTCCTGCAGGAACGCCTCGCGCCGCGGCGCCCGGTTGGACACCAGCCGGACGATCTCGTCGAACCGCTTGGGGTACAGGGTCGCGAAGGCGAGGTCCTCAAGTTCCCACTTCACCGTGTTCATGCCGAGCCGGTGGGCGAGCGGCGCGAAGATCTCCAGGGTTTCCCTGGACTTGCGCTCCTGCTTCTCCCGGGACAGGTAGCGCAGCGTCCGCATGTTGTGCAGCCGGTCGGCGAGCTTGATCACCAGCACCCGGATGTCGCGGGACATCGCGACCACCATCTTGCGGACGGTCTCCGCCTCGGCGGACTCGCCGTACTTGACCTTGTCCAGCTTCGTGACGCCGTCGACCAGCGTCGCGATGTCCTCGCCGAAGTCGCCGCGCAGCTCGGTCAGCGTATAGGCAGTGTCCTCCACCGTGTCGTGCAGCAGCGCGGCGCAGAGCGTCTCGGTGTTCATGCCGAGCTCGGCCAGGATCGTCGCCACCGCGAGCGGGTGGGTGATGTACGGGTCGCCGCTGCGCCGCTTCTGGTCCCGGTGCCAGTAGGCGGCCGAGTCGTAGGCGCGCTCGATGAGCCGCATGTCGGCCTTCGGGTGCGTCGCGCGCACGGTCTTGATCAGCGGCTCGAGGACCGGGTTGACGCCTCGCTGGGCGCCGAGCCGGGCGAGGCGCCGCCGGACGCCGACACCGGGCACCGCCGCGTCGGTGGCCTGGGCCGGGGCGGCCGGCACCCGGGACCGCTGAGCCCGGGCCGTCCCGATCCCGGAGCCCCGGGCCGGCTGTGGCGCCATCTTCGGGTCCGGGGCGCCGTTGAGCACGTGCGGCTCCGGCACGTTCGCTGCCACCGCCGCCTCGGCCCGTTCCGCGTCCTGGGTCGAAGAGTTCGTGCCCTGCTGCGCGTCCGCCCGGGCAGCGTCAGCAGCCCTCGTGCCGGTCGTAACCACCTCACCGGCCACTCGCGCTCCTCACATCTGCCAAGCCATCAGTCTACTTGGACGACTTAAACGCCAGATCAGGTACGCGCGATTCCCTGGACGGTGAGCCCTAAACAGTAAGCCCCTGACCAGTAAGGCCCTAAACCGTCAGCAGCGCGCTGACCGGAAGGTCGGCCAGCCTGGCCCGGCCGTTCAGGAAGGAGAGCTCGAGCAGCACGGCCAGCCCGGTCACCTGCGCGCCGGCCCGCATCACCAGGTCGGCAGTGGCCCGGGCGGTGCCGCCGGTGGCCAGCACGTCATCGATGACGAGCACGCGCTCGGCCGGGGCGAAGGCGTCGGTCAGCACCTCGATGGTCGCGGTGCCATACTCCAGGTCGTACTCCTGGGCGAACGTGACCCCGGGCAGCTTGCCCTTCTTGCGGATCGGCACGAAGCCCGTGCCGAGGCGGCACGCGACCGGGGCGGCGAAGATGAAACCGCGCGCCTCGATGCCGGCCACCTTGTCCACCGGCCCGTAGGTCTCGGCCAGCGCCTCGATCACCGCGGCGAACGCCTTGCCGTCGGCGAGCAGCGGCGTGATGTCCTTGAAAACCACGCCGGCCTGCGGGTAGTCCGGTACGTCGCGGACGAGGGTCGTGATAAGCCGGGTCAGCTCATCACCGGCGCCGGCCGATGAGGTCATCGGCTAACGCCGCTTCTTCTTGCCCGCCGGGCGGTGCCGGGGCGTACTGCCGCCCCCGCGGCGCGGCTGCTGCCGTGGGCCGGGCCGGACGGCGCCCGACGTGCCGCGGCTGGCCGGCGCGCCCGGGGCACGCGACGCGGTGGTGGTCAGCTCGTCGGCGGCCGGCTCGGACCCTTCGACCTCGTCGGCGAAGCCGACCTGGTCCTGCTCGTCCTCGGCGAGCTGCGCGGGCGACAGGTCGGCGCCCGTGCCGCCGGACCGGGCCCGGCCCGCGACCTCGGCCTTCGCCGCGGCCTTCTTGGCCGCGCGGCCTCCGGAGGCGCGCACCGCCACCCGCTTGGCCAGCGCCTGGTACTGCGGCTGGCGCTCCTTCAGGTCGGCCAGCACCGGGGTTGCGATGAAAATCGAGGAGTAGGTGCCGGACAGCATGCCGACGAACAGGACGAGCGCGAGTTCCTCGAGCTCGTTGTTGGCGCCGAGCAGGGCGATCGCCACGACCAGGATCCCGGTGACCGGCAGCAGCGCGATGATCGAGGTGTTGATCGATCTGACCAGGGTCTGGTTCAGCGCCAGGTTGGCCGCCTGGCTATAGGTGGTGCGGGCGCCGCCGAGCAGCCCGGCCGTGTTCTCTCGCACCTTGTCGAAGACCACCACGGTGTCGTACAGCGAGTAACCGAGGATGGTCAGCAGCCCGATGACGGTCGCCGGGCTGACCTGGAAGCCGGCCAGCGCGTAGATACCGGTGGTGATCACCAGGTCGTGCAGCAGCGCGACGAACGCCGCGATCGCCATTCTCAGCTCGAAGGCGATCGACAGGTAGATGACGATCACGACCAGGAACGCGATCAGCGCCTCGATCGCCTTGCCCGAGATCTGGCTGCCCCAGCTCGGGCCGACGGTGGTGACCGAGATGTCGTTGGAGTTCACGCCGAGCTTGCCGGATAGCGTCTTCTCCAGCGCGACGGTCTGGGCCCCGGTGAGCGACTTCGTCTGGATCTGCCAGCCGTTCTGCTGGCCGTGGGTCTGCTGCACGATCGCGCCGCTGACGCCGCCGGACTCGACCGCGTTCTGCACCTGGCTGAGCGTGGTTGACGACGAGGGGAAGGTGAAGACCGCCCCGCCCTTGAAGTCGACGCTGAAGGACAGGCCGCGGACCACCACCGCGACGATGCTGATGACCAGGATCAACCCGGAGATGGCGTACCACAGGCGCTTGCGGCCGACGAAGTCGAACGACACCTCGCCGCGGTAGAGCCGGCCGCCGAGCTGGCCGAGGGCCGACATCATGAACCCCCTGGGTTTCGGGACGCCGTACTACGGCTCACGGGATCGGGCCGGCGCCTGACCTGGTTGCGGCGGACCGAGGACCGCCATGGCGTCTTGGCGCCGAGCCGGGTTGGGTCCAGGCCGGACATCGGGTGGCCGTTGCCGAAGAACTTCGTCCTGGCCAGCAGGGTCACCATCGGCTTGGTGAACAGGAATACCACCACGATGTCGATCAGCACGGTCAGGCCGAGGGTGTAGGCGAAGCCCTTGACCTCGCCGATGGCGAAGTAGTACAGCAGCAGCGCGGCCAGGAACGACACCGTGTCGGACACCAGGATCGTGCGCCTGGCGCGTTTCCACCCGGACTCGACCGCCGGGCGCAGCTGTTTGCCCTCACGCACCTCGTCGCGCAATCGCTCGAAGTAGATGACGAACGAGTCGGCGGTGATGCCGATGGCCACGATCAGGCCGGCGATGCCGGCCAGCTCGAGGGTGAAGTTCTGGTACAGGGAGAGCAGCACTACCGCCAGGTAGGTGATGGTGCCGGCGATGAGCAGGCTGCAGACGGAGACGAGGCCGAGGCCGCGGTAGTAGAAGAAGGAGTACACCACCACGAGGAACAGCCCGATGGCGGCCGCGATCAGGCCCGCGTCCAGCTGGTTCCGGCCCACCTGCGCCGACACCGAGGTGACGAACAGCGTCTTCAGGTCCAGCGGCACCGAGCCGAACTTCAGCTCGTTCTGCAGCTGGGTGGCCTCGGCCTGGGTGAAGCTGCCGGTGATCTGGGCGTTACCGCCGGCGATCGCTCCCTGGATCTGCGGTGACGACACCACGTTGCCGTCCAGGGCGATCGCCACCTGGTTCAGGACCGCCGAGTTCTGGTCGCCGGACTGTCCGGCCGCGTAGTAGTTGTTGTACAGGCGCGAGGTGAGGGTGCTGAAGGCCGCGGCGCCCTGGCCGTTCAGCGTCAGGTTGACCTGCCACTGGTTGGAGGTCGTGGACAGGCCCGCACTCGCGGCAGTGACCTGGGTACCCCGGACCTTGGCTACGTCAAGCGCGAACTTGCCCCACTGTCCCTGCCCGGCGCTGCCGCAGGCCACCACCTGCACGTCCGGATCGTTGTAGGGCGTGGTGGTCACGTAGCCGACTTGCGCCTTCCAGGCCTGCGTGTCACCCGGCTTGCAGACCAGCTTGTTGAACTTCGCGAGCACGTCCTTGTGCACCAGGCTCGGGTCGCCGGCCGCGCCGCCGGTCGCGGACGAACTCGGGCTGGCGCTGGGGCTAGCACTGGCGCTGGCCGAGGGGCTGGCGGTGGCCGAGCCGCTCGGTGACGCGGTGCCGCCCGCGGACGCGCTGGGCGAGGCGCTGGCACTGGCCGCCGGGAGGATCTTGGCCGAGGTCTTCGCCGTACTGGTGGAACTGGCGGACGGCGTCGCCGTTGCCGAGGGGCTCCCGGACACCGACGGCGTGGCGCTGGGCGAGGCGCTCGCCCCCGGAACCGGCGTGCTGGTCGCCCCGTAGGGCTCGTACAGCAGCACCTGGCGGAACATGAGCAGCGCCGTCGAGCTCACCAGCTCGATGGTCTGCTGCGAGCCCTTGCCGGGGACCGTCACGACGAGCAGGTTCGACCCTTGCGGCTGGACCTGCGCGCCGGAGTTGCCGGTGCCGTTGACCCGCGACTCGATGACGCCGACCGCGGCGTTCATCTCTTCGGTCGACGGCGCCTTCCCGGTCAGGGTCTGCGCCCGCAGGGTCACCTGGGTGCCACTGGACAGGTCAAGACCGAGTCCTACCTTGAACCTGTGCTCCCACTGGCTCGGGGCGAACAGCTTCGGGCCGAGTATGCCCAGCAGCATGGCCACGATGAGGACCAGCAAAAGCACGAGGGCCCGTCCCGGATGCGGGACGGTTCTAGATGGGGCTGCCACTTCTCCGCCTGTCTTAGATCCGCCGTTTCCCGAAAACCCTCATGCCGGACGGCGGCTCAGTGCACGTTGTCCTTGTCGGACTTGGCCAGATCGTCGTGAGAGTCCGTGAGACCACCTTCAGCTGACTTAACGCCATCGGAGTCCTCGGCGGTTCCATCAGCCGGTTCGTCCTGGTCGTCCTCGTGGTAGTCGGAGGGCTCGGCGTCCTCGTAGGTCTCGGTCTCCTCGGCAGGCTGGACGACCTCCATGATGGCGCGCTTGAGGTACCGGACCTCGACGCCGGGGGCGACCTCGAGCACGACGTCGTCGCCGTCCACCTCAGTCACCGTGGCGTACATGCCGGCCGTGGTGCGGACCCGGGCGCCGGGCGCAACCGTCCGCTGCTCCTGCTGGACCTTCTGCTGGCGGCGGCGCTGCGGCCTGATCATCAGGAAGTAGAAGCCGACGAAGACCAGAACGATCAGGATCGGGAACGTCAGCGAGCTGCCTGATGACTTGCTTGCCGCATCTGCGGCTGCGATAAACCCCATGACCGGGGATCCTTCCAGTTGGTTCTGCATGCATGGTCGTGACAGAGGCCCACGACCAACTGCCGAAGTTTAGCCGCGCTTTGACCGCGCACCAACCAGGCTACGAGTTTTTGCGAGCGATCGTGACCTCGGTGCGATCTTGCTCTGCCGGGCCAGTTCAGTCAAACACTGTTCAGTCAAACAAGGTAGGCAGTTCACTGAGTGACGGGGGAGGCTCGAGTCCCAGATGAGCCCAGCCGGCCGCGGTGGCCACCCGGCCACGCGGAGTCCGCGCCAGCAGCCCGCAGCGGACCAGGAACGGCTCGGCGACCACCTCGACGGTCTCCGCCTCCTCCCCCAGCGCCACCGCCAGCGTGGACAGGCCGACCGGGCCGCCGCCGAACCGGCGCACCACCGCGTCGAGTACCCCCCGGTCGAGCCGGTCCAGGCCCTGCTCGTCCACCTCGTAGATCTCCAGCGCGGTCCGCGCGATCTCCCGGGTGACCACGCCGTCGGCGCGCACCTCGGCGTAATCGCGGACCCGGCGCAGCAGCCGGTTGGCGATCCTGGGCGTGCCGCGTGACCGGGTGGAGAGCTCGGCCGCGCCCTCGTCGGTGAGGGTCACCCCGAGCAGCCCGGCCGACCGGCGGATGATGACCTCCAGCTCGTCCGGCTGGTAGAAGTCCAGGTGCGCGGTGAAGCCGAACCTGTCCCGCAGCGGCGCCGGCAGCAGGCCAGCCCTCGTAGTGGCCCCGACCAGCGTGAACGGCGCGATGTCGAGCGGGATCGCGGTCGCGCCGGGGCCCTTGCCGATCACCACGTCCACCCGGAAGTCCTCCATCGCCAGGTAGAGCATCTCCTCGGCGGGCCGGGCCAGGCGGTGAATCTCGTCGATGAAGATCACCTCGCCCTCGCTGAGCGTGGACAGCACCGCGGCCAGATCACCTGATCGCTCGATGGCCGGACCGCTAGTGATGCGCAGCGGCGCGCCGAGCTCGGCGGCCACGATCATCGCGATCGTGGTCTTGCCCAGGCCGGGCGGTCCGGCCAGCAGCACGTGGTCCGGCGGCCGGCCGCGCCGCAGGGCGCTGGTCAAGATCAGCGACAATTGCTCGCGCACCCGAGCCTGGCCGGTGAACTCGGTGAGCCGCTTGGGCCGCAGCGCGGTCTCGATGGCCCGCTCATCCGCGTCCGCGAGCGGCGACACGATGTCGTCGCCGCCCTGGACGCGCCGGGCGAGCTCGGCTTCCTCGGCCTGGCGCAGGGTCTCGTCCCCGGTCATCGCGCTACTGCCTGCTCAGCTTGCGCAGGGCGGCCCGCAGCACGGTGGCCACGTCCACCGTGTCGCCGCCGGAGCCGCCGATCACGCCCTCGTCCTCAAGCGCCGCGATGGCCTGGTCCGCGTCCCTGGCCGGCCAGCCCAGGTTGACCAGGCCGGACTGCACCTGGTCGCGCCAGGAGGGGGCTCGGGGCACCGCCCTGCTGGGTAGCCCCGCGCCGTCGTCGCCGGGCGGGCCGAGCCGGTCCTTCATCTCGAGCACGATCCGCTGCGCGCCCTTCTTGCCGATCCCGGGGACCATGGTCAGCGCGTTCAGGTCCTCGGTCGAGACGGCGCGGCGCAGCGCGTCGGGCGCGTGCACGGCCAGCATGGCCAGCGCCAGCCTGGGCCCCACGCCGCTGGCCGTCTGCAGCAACTCGAAGACGTTCCGCTCGTCGTCGGAGGCGAAGCCGAACAGGGTGAGCGAGTCCTCCCTGACCACCAGCGAGGTGGCGACCTGCGCGGACTCCCCCGGTCTGAGCGTGGCCAGGGTGCCGGGGGTGCACTGCACGCGCATCCCCACCCCGCCGACCTCGATGACGGCACCGTCCGGCGCGACGCCGGCCACCGTGCCGCGCAGATGCGCGATCATGACGCGCTCCCTCCTCGGCCAGTCAGGGCGGCCAGGCGCAGCCCCGCGCCGCCGCCACGCCAGATATGACAGATGGCCAGCGCCAGCGCGTCGGCGGCATCGGCCGGGCGCGGCGGGTCGGTGACCCGGAGCAGCCGGGTCACCATCGCCGTGACCTGAGCCTTGTCCGCCCGCCCGTTGCCGGTCACGGCCGCCTTGACCTCGCTGGGGGTATGCAGGGCCACCGGCAGCCCGCGCCGCGCGGCGCAGGCGATCGCGATCGCGCCGGCCTGCGCGGTGCCCATCACCGTGCGCACGTTCTGCTGGCTGAACACCCGCTCCACGGCCACCGCGTCGGGCCGGCACGCGTCCAGCCAGGCCTCGATCTCGGTCTCGATCGCGAGCAGCCGGGCCGCGATGTCCTCGTCGGCCGACGTCCTGATGACCCCGACCCTGATCATGGTCAGCGCCCGGCCCGGTGCGCCCTCGACCACGCCGACGCCGCACCTGGTCAGCCCGGGATCGACCCCCAGCACCCGGATCGGGTGCCGCGCATGTGACAAGCCCACCAGGTGCTCTCCATCTATCAATCCGGCCATCTGTCAATCCGGGGTCTGCCGGTCTGGGTCCGCGAACATCTGTTCGTGTCGAACTTACCGGCCCGGCGGCCGTACGGGGCGCAACGCCGGCGGCGTGTCCGTCAAAAGGCGTCCAGCATGTAGGGGGTAGCGGCGAAGGCGGCATCCAGGGCGGCGGCGTCGGCCGCCGTCCCGCCGGCAGCCAGGCCCGCCTGCCGCAACGCGACCAGAGGGGTGCCGGCGTACAGCGCGGCCAGCCCGCGCGCGCCCAGCGTGACAGCCGGAACCTCTGAGGCGTCCGGGCCCAGCGGTTCGAGCGTGCCCGCGCCGCCCGCCACGGTCAGCCGCCAGCGGCCGGAGTTGGCCGGGCAGGTTTCGTCGGCGATGCGCAGCGGGACGGTAAGCGCGGTCGCGGCCGGGAAT
>Ga0207675_100003775_pt1 | contig 14752 bp, 18 predicted proteins | sample KBSSwiS42_FD_184305 | JGI IMG/M metagenome (GOLD analysis project Ga0207675, IMG submission 184305) | Switchgrass rhizosphere microbial communities from Kellogg Biological Station, Michigan, USA - KBS Switchgrass S4-2 (SPAdes) (version 2) | ecosystem: Host-associated > Plants > Roots >... | reverse complement strand
GAGTTTGCCTTGGTCGGTCTGGGACGACTTATCGGCGCACTCAACCCCAGATGGGATCGGACATATGCCGATAGAACGAACGTCTAACCCCGGAAGGGGGTGCCTGCCCACCGGGCACCGCCCGGTGCTTGGCGAACGGCGGGTAACCGCTACGGGTCGATCTCGCCACGCTGTAGGGCCAGCGCGACCGCGTGGGCGCGGGTGGCGGCGCCGAGCTTCGACATGGCGTTCCGCACGTGCGTGCGGACCGTCTCCGGGGAGAGGAAGAGCTGCTTGGCGGCCTCCTCGCCCGAGAGGCCGCGGGACAGGAGGCCCATGATCTCGCGCTCCCGCGGCGACAGCGTCCTCGCCTTGCCGCTGCTGCCCTTGGCGAGCAGCGGGGTGAGGCGCGGGTCGATGTAGTCGCCGCCGCCGGCGACCGTCCGGATCGCCTCCTCGAGCTCCTCGGGATCGCCGCTCTTCAGCGCGAACCCGGCCGCGCCGGCGTCGAGGGCGTCGAGGAGCTGCCGCTCGTCGGCGGCTCCCGTATAGAGGATGACTCGCAGCTCGGGGTCGGATCTCAGGAGGCTGCGCGTGAGCTCCGCGCCGCTCATGCCCGGCAGGGCGAGATCGACCAGCGCGACGTCGGGCTTGCGCCGCAGGATCAGGACCTCGCCGGACTCGGCGTCATCCGCGGTGCCCACGACGTGGTGGCCGGCCCGCCGCAGCAGCAGCTCCATCCCGCGCCGCAGCGCCACGTGGTCGTCGACGATGACGACGTTCAGCGGCTTTGTCTCGGAGAGTTGCACCCTTGCTCTACTTAAACGTTTTGGGGAGGCCCATGGGCTGTCTCGGCATTTGCGGGAGAAGCCTTGAGCTATGGGAGCAGGACGATCTTGCCGAGCTTCCCGCCGGCCGTGAAACGCTCGTACGCGTCCTCGACCCGGTCGAGCTCGTAGGTCTCCGCGACCGGCACCGTGAGGGCGCCGCTGTCGAAGTGCGGGAGCACCTCCCTCTCGACCAGGCGCATGGCGATCGCCTTCTCCTCGAGCGGGCGCGAGCGGAGCGTCGAGCCGTGGATGCGGGCGCGCTTCTGCATCAGGCCGAGGAGGTTGATCTCCGCCACCGGGCCGGTCCCGCCAACGCCGATGACGGCGATCCGGCCACCCATGGCGAGCGAGCCGAGGTTGCGGGCAAGGTTCGACGCGCCGACCAGCTCGAGCACGACGTCGAACGGTCCCTCGTCCTCGAAGCCCTCCGGGTCGATCGCGCGCGCACCCAGCTCCTCCACATGGGCGCGGAGCTCGGCACGCCGGACGGTGGCGGTCACCCGCGCGCCGGCGACTCGGCCGAGCTGGACGGCGGCGGTGCCGACTCCCCCCGCCGCCCCGTGCACGAGCAGGTGCTCCCCCGACCGCAAACCGGCCTGGCGGCAGACGGCGTCGTGGGCGGTCACGAATACTTCGGGAAGGCCTCCTGCGGCGGGCCAGTCAAGCGGCTCGGGCACCCGCATCGCCTCGAGCTCGTGCATGACCGCGAGCTCCGCCTGGGCGCCGCCGCCGATCACCGCCATGACGCGGTCGCCCTCCTTGAACCGAGTGACGCCTGGACCGAGCGCCTCGACCTCGCCTGCGAGCTCCATCCCAGGGATGTCCGCGGGCACACCGGGCGGCGCGGGATAGCCGCCCCTGCGCTGGAGCATGTCGGCGCCGTTCAGGCCGGCGGCCCGAACGCGCACGAGCAGCTCGCCCTTGCCGGGCACGGGGTCGTCCCGCTCCTCCACGACGAGGCGCGCCCCTTCCTGAATGGTTACCGCCCGCACCGGGCGGGGAATCTATCGCCCTGTTGTCAAGTGGATGTAACGGAAAGCCGTCGGATACCGACATTAGGGTCACGGAGTCGTCATGAGAGCTCCCGGGCTCAACTCACTGGGCACACGGCCGCCGCTCTGGCGCGAGGCCCGTATCGGCCTCGAGGCGGCGGCTCTGCTGCGCGACCCGATCTTCCGCGGAGACGGGATGGCGGACGGGCGCGGCCGGCCCGTTCTCCTGATCCCGGGCTTTCTCGCGGGCGACGGATCGCTCACCCCGATGGCTCGCTGGCTGAAGCGGGCCGGCTACCGGCCGAGCCGAGCGGGGATCGTCTCCAACGTCAACTGCGCGGCTGCGCTGATGCCGCGGCTCGAGGAGCGGCTGGAGGGGCTCGTCGCGCTCCAGGGCCGGCCGGCGGCGATCGTTGGGCAGAGCCGCGGCGGCACGCTCGCAAAGGTGCTCGCCCATCGGCGTCCCGAGCTCGTCTCCGGCGTGATCGCCCTGGGGTCGCCCCGGAACGACCCGCTGGCGGTCCATCCGGTCGTGCGCCTCCAGGTGGAGGCCGTGGGCCGGCTGGGCTCGCTGGGCGCACCCGGTCTCTTCAAGCGTTCCTGCCTGGACGGCGACTGCTGCGCCTCGTTCTGGGAGGCGCTCGCCAGGCCGCTCCCGGACGATGTGCCGCTCGTCTCGGTCTATTCGAAGAGCGACGGAATCGTCGACTGGCGCTCATGCCTCGACCCGGACGCGACGGAGCTGATCGAGATCGGCGCCTCGCACTGCGGGATGGCGGTCTCGCGCTCGGCGTGGCGGGCTGTGGCAGAGGGACTCGAGAGCTTCCACGCCGCCGAGTCGCGCCGGCGCCCCTCCGCGCGCCGCGCGAAGGTGCACAGGCTGCGGCGCGCCGCCTGAGCCAGGCGCGACTAGGGGACGAGCACCGCCGAGCCGCGCAGCCCTCCGGCCCGCAGGCGATCGAGCGCCTCGCCCGCCCGCTCGAGCGGGAACGTCTCGACCTCGGTGCGCACCGGGACCCGGGGCGCGATGCTCAGGAACTCCTCGGCGTCGGCGCGGGTCAGGTTCGCCACCGAGCGCAGCACGCGCTCGCCCCACAGCAGCTCATACGGCATCGACGGGAGGTCGCTCATGTGGATTCCTCCGCACACGACCGTCCCGCCCTTCGCCACCGCCCTGAGTGCCGCGGGCACCAGCTCGCCGGCGGGCGCGAAGATCAGCGCACCGTCGAGCTCCTCGGGTGGCGGGCCGAGCGCGTCGCCCGCCCATTCGGCACCGAGCTCGCGCGCGAAGGACTGAGCCCCCTCGTCGTCCGCGCGCGTGAACGCGAAGACGCGCCGGCCCTCGTGCACCGCGACCTGGCACACGATGTGCGCCGCGGCGCCGAAGCCGTAGATGCCGAGCCGCTCCGCGTCGCCGGCCAGCCGCATGGTCCGGTGGCCGATCAGCCCGGCGCACAGAAGTGGCGCCGCGTGGAGGTCCTCGAAGCCGTCGGGAAGCGAGAAGCAGAAGCGCTCGTCGGCGACAGTCCGCTCGGCGTACCCGCCGTCGATGTCGTAGCCCGTGAAGCGCGCGTTGTCGCAGAGGTTCTCGCGGCCAGAACGGCAGTAGCGGCAGGTGCCGTCGGTCCAGCCGAGCCACGGCACGCCGACGCGCTGGCCCGGCTCGAAGCGCTCGCCGCTGCTCAGCACGCGCGCGACGATCTGGTGCCCCATCACCAGCGGCAGCTTCGGCTCCGTGAGCTCGCCGTCGGCGATGTGGAGGTCGGTACGGCAGACGCCGCAGGCCGCCACCTCGAGCAGGATCTGGCCGGGCCCGGGCTCCGGGTCGGGGAGCTCCTCGAGCTGGAGTGGCTCGCGCTGCCGCTCGAGCACCATCGCGCGCATGGACCCACCCTAGCCCTGGGCGTAGGCTCCGCACGTCATGGCCCACGACTACCGTCAGGCCAGCCGCGACATCTGGGACCAGATGGCGGCCGGGTGGGACGACGACCGGCGCTGGATCTGGGACGCGTCGCGGCCCGTCGGCGAGTGGCTGGTCGACGCGCTCGACCCGCAGCCGGGCGAGACGATCCTCGAGCTCGCTGCCGGAGTCGGGGACACCGGCCTTGCCGCGGCATCCAGGCTCGGCGATTCCGGCAGGCTCATCTCGACCGATTTCTCGGACCAGATGGTCGGCGCGGCACGCCGGCGTGCCGAGGAGCTCGGGGTGTCGAACGTGGAGTTCCGCAGGATGGACGCCGAGCGCATGGACCTCGCCGACGACAGCACCGACGGCGTCGTGTGCCGCTGGGGCTACATGCTGATGGCCGATCCCGCCGCAGCCCTGCGCGAAACGCGCAGGGTCCTGCGCCCTGGCGGGCGGGTGGCGCTGTCCGTGTGGGGCGAACCGAAGGCGAACCTCTGGGCATCGGTGCCCGCGGCGGCCCTCGCCGAGCACACGGGTCAGGGGCCGGCCGACCCGCACGCGCCCGGCATCTTCGCCATGGCGAGCGAGGAGCGGACGCGCGAGCTGCTCACCGAGGCCGGGCTGGCTCCGCGGCGCGTGGAGCACGTGGAGATGGAGTGGAGCTTCAGGACACCGGACGATCACTGGCGCTACGTGATGGACCTCGCCGGGGCGCTCGCGATGGTGGTGCGCTCGCTGCCGGAGGACGAGCAGGCGGCGGTGAGGCGGCTCACCGAGCAGCGCCTGGAGCCGATGGTGAGGCGGCCGGGCTACGGGCTGGGCGGCGTGTGCCTGAACGTCCTGGCCGAGTGACCGGGCCGCTCGTCACGCCGGAGTGGCTGCGGGAGCGGCTCGGCGACCCGGCGCTCCGGATCGTGGACTGCCGCTATCGGCTCGGCGAGCCCGGCGCGGGCGAGGCGCTCTGGCGCCACGCGCACATCCCGGGCGCGGCGTTCATGGACCTGGACCGCGACCTCGCCGGCCCGCCGGGAGAGCGGGGACGGCATCCGCTGCCCGAGGCCGCCGCGTTCGAAGCGGCGGCACGACGCGCCGGCATCGGCGCCGACACGCTCGTGGTCGCATACGACGAGGCGGCCGAGGGCGGAGCCGCGCGCCTGTGGTGGCTGCTGCGACATTTCGGCCACCCGGACGTGACCGTGCTGGACGGCGGCCTGCGCGGCTGGCGCGAGCAGGGCGGCGAGCTGCGCGGAGGAGACGAGCAGATTCAGCCGGGAGACTTCCGCGCCGCTGCGCCCGACGACACGGCGAGCACCGAGGAGCTCGAGGGGTTAGGCGCTTTACCTGGCCATATCGCCAGGAAAAGCGCCTCACCCAGTCGGGTGCTCCTCGATGCCCGGGCCCCGGAGCGGTACCGCGGCGAGGTCGAGCCGATCGACCCGGTCGCGGGGCGCATTCCCGGCGCGGTGAATCTGCCCTTTGCGGAGCTGGCGCCGGAGGGCCGCTTCCTCCCGCGCGAGGAGCTTCGCGCCCGCTTCGAGGCTGCCGGCGTCGCGTCCGGTGAGCAGGCCGTGGCCTACTGCGGCTCGGGCGTGACCGCGTGCGTCGTGGCACTCGCCGGCGAGGTCGCCGGGATCGGCGCGACGCGCCTCTACCCGGGCTCCTGGAGCGAATGGTGCGCGCTCGGCCTGCCGGCGGAGCGCGGCTAGCCCGCCGCGCGCCAGTGGAGCGCCCGCTCGACCGACAGTCGCAGCAGCGGCCCGGGCGGTGTTCGCGCGGCGTACGGCTCGTACTTCGCGGCCAGCGCCTCGATCGCCTCCGGCGAGCCCTCGACCGGCACGACCTCGATCCGGCCGAGCAGCTGCACCCACTCCAGCAGGCTCCAGTCGTCGTCGTAGACGTCCACGAGCAGAGCGGCCTCGGGACGGCGCTCCAGGTATCGAATCCGCGCCGGCTCGGCCGATCGCTTCGGCTTCTCGTCGATCGCGCTCCAGAGCGCGCCGTCCGCAATCGCGAACGTGACCGGCAGGACGCGCGGATGATCGCCGTCGTCCACGTATGCGAGCCGCGCCACTCGCTCGGTCTGAAGCAGCTCTCCGGCCCACCCGGGCAGCGTCTCCAGCCTCATCGGAGCTGAAGGTTGCCATCGGCTGCGCAGCGATGTCGTTCCGTCCACCCCGGGGGCCACGATGACGGGCGGATGCGCTCGACCAAGCTCATGATCGGAGGCGCCGCGGCGGGCGCCATCGGCGTGCGCGTCGCGCGGTCGTTGTATGGACGCTGGCGGCTTCTGCCTCCGGCCGACCGAGAGCGCATCGCCGCCTACGCCGAGGACACCAAGGAGAAGGCGCTCTCCCTGCGCGGCTCCAGCGACCGGACACGGGCCGAGGAGGACCTGCGCGCGTCGAGCGAGACGCTGGCGGCTGCCCTGGTGGAGACCGCCGAAGCGGACCCCGAGCTCGCGGCCGAGGACGTCCAGGAGCTCCGCGAGGAGCTGAGGCGCGAGCTGGAGCGCCTTGCGACGGCGGACATTAAGGCTTCGCGAAGCGGGCCAGACCGCTCAAGCCGTCACAAGTAGGATCAGGGACCCCTCCCCGGGACCCCTCCTCTTGAATTTTTCGGACTCCGCCCACCCGCCGGGGCCGTCGGCGCGCCCCCAGGCAGCCACTCTCGAATTTCGCGAGGCCACCAAGCGCTACCCGGGTCAGGACGAGCCCGCGGTCAGGGAGCTGTCGCTCACGGTCCCGTCCGGCGAGATCTGCGTGCTGGTCGGCCCCTCGGGCTGCGGGAAGACCACCGCGATGCGGATGGTCAACCGGATGATCGACATCACCTCCGGCGACATCCTGCTCGACGGCCAGAGCGTCCGCGAGCGCCGCCCAGCCGAGCTGCGGCGCGAAATCGGCTACGCGATCCAGCAGATCGGGCTGTTCCCTCATCTCAGCGTCGCGGACAACATCGGAACCGTGCCGCGGCTGCTCGGCTGGCACCGCGATCGCATCAGGGCGCGCGTCGACGAGCTGCTCGAGCTCGTGAGCCTGGATCCCGCCGAGACCCGCGGCCGCTACCCGGCGCAGCTCTCCGGCGGCCAGCGCCAGCGCGTCGGCGTCGCCCGCGCGCTGGCGGTCGATCCGCCCCTGATGCTGATGGACGAGCCCTTCGGCGCCATCGACCCGATCAACCGCGAGCGGCTCCAGAACGAGTTCCTGCGCCTCCAGCGCGAGATCCGGAAGACCGTCGTGTTCGTGACCCACGACATCGACGAGGCGATCAAGATGGGCGACCACATCGCGGTGCTTCAGAAGGGCGGCCACCTCATGCAGTACGCGCCGCCCGCCGAGCTGCTCATGCAGCCCGCGAACCGATTTGTAGAGGACTTCGTGGGCGCCGACCGCGCGCTCAAGCGGCTCGCGCTGCAACGCGTGCGCGACGTGGATCTCTGGACGGCGCCGCTCGTGCGCGCGGGCGAGCCTGCGGCCGAGGCGCGCGCGAAGCTGGCCGACTCCGAGGTGCCCTATCCGCTGCTGGTGGACGACCAGGGGCGGCCACTGGGCTGGCTCTCGGAGCGAGCGCTCGCCGGCGAGCGCGTGACCGACGAGCTCCGGTCGCGACCGACTCCGACCCTCGAGCTCGAGGACGTTCTGCGCGACGCGCTCTCAGACCTGCTCGCCGAGGAGGCGCAGTACGGCCCCGTGGTGGACGAGCGCGGCGCCGTCACCGGCGTGCTCTCCATCGAGATCCTGAGCCATGCCCTCAAGACCGACCCGGACGAGGTGCCGAGCGGGGCGGACGCGCTATGAGCCCGCTGCTCGCCCAGGTGCAGATCCACCAGCGCACTCAGGACACGTGCGTGTCCGACAACGGCTTCTGCCCGGGCTGGATCGCAGACAACTTCGACCGCTACGTCGACCCCTTCTTCCAGCACGTGCTGCTCACGGTGGTCGCCGTGGCCATCGGCTTCCTCATCGCATTCAGCCTCGCCCTGCTCGCGTACAGGCGGCGCTGGCTGGTCAACCCGATCACGCAGGTGACGGGCGTGCTCTACACGATCCCGAGCATCGCGGCTTTCTTCCTGCTGCTGCCGATCACCGGGCGCGGCTTCCTGACAGCGGAGATCGCGCTCGTCTCCTACGTCCTCCTGATCATCTTCCGGAACATCCTCACCGGGCTCGACAACGTGCCCGAGGACACGAAGGACGCCGGGCGCGGCATGGGATTGACCGACCGGCAGCTGCTCTGGCGCGTCGAGGTTCCGCTCGCCCTGCCGGAGATCATGGCCGGCCTGCGCATCGCGGTTACGACGACGGTCGGGCTGGCGACGCTCGCCTTCTTCGCCGGCGCGGGCGGCCTCGGTGAGCAGATCTTCGCGGACATCACCTTCAAGTCGAACGTGGTCACCGCGGGCGGGCTCGCGGTGCTGCTCGCCGCGCTGCTCGACGGCGGCATCCTGCTGGTGCAGCGCATGATCACTCCCTGGACGCGGGTGGTGGCGGCGCGATGAACCAGTTCGTCGACGCCATCCAGTTCATCTTCAACGAGCACGAGTCGCCCGCCGGCGGCGCCCAGGTGGGCGGCCTCTCGAACATGTGGGACCTGATGAGCGAGCACCTCCAGCTCTCCGTGGTCGCTATGGCGATCGCGTGCGCGCTGTCGATCCCGCTCGGGCTGTGGCTGGGGCACATCGGCAAAGGCGGCTTCCTGGCGATCAACGTGTCGAACGTGGGGCGCGCGGTGCCGAGCCTCGCGCTGATCGCCTTCTTCGTGGCCTACATCGGCGTGGGCTTCACGAACCTCACGCTCGCGCTCGTGCTGCTCGCCATCCCGCCGATCCTGACCAACACCTACACGGGCGTGCGCCAGGTCGACCGGGACAGCGTCGACTCCGCACGCGGCATGGGGATGACGGGCGCCCAGATCGTGCGCCGCGTCGAGCTGCCGCTCGCCCTGCCGCTCATCTTCGGCGGGATTCGCATCTCGGCGGTCAACGTGATCGCCACGGCGACGATCGCCCCGCTGGCCGGGGTCGTCACGCTCGGCGACCCGATCATCAACGTGAACACATACGGCGACGAGGGGAGGCTCGCGGCGGCGATCGTCGTGGCCCTGCTGGCGGTCGCCACCGAAGTGGTCCTCGGGCTCGTGCAACGCGCGGTGACCCCGCGAGGACTGAAGCTGGAGGGCGGCGGCCACAGGTGGCGCCGCCTGGCATTCGCAATGCCCAACAACAGAAGGGAAGCCTCGACATGAGAAGGCATCGCTGGCTGATGCTGCTCGCACTGCTGGTGGCTGCGCTCACTGTGGCGGGTTGCGGCGATGACGACGACAGCAGTGGCGGTGGCAGCGGCTCGACCGACACCTCCGCCCAGTCGTCGTCGCAGATCCAGGCGAACGACAAGAACGCGTCGACGACGATCACGATGGGCTCGAAGAACTTCACCGAGCAGAAGGTGCTCGGGGAGATCTACGCTCAGGCCCTGGCCGCCGCCGGCTACACCGTCAAGAAGGACCTCAACCTCGGCGACGAGAAGACGCAGGAGAAGGCGCTCGAGAACGGCGACATCGACGCCGGCCCCGAGTACACCGGAACCGCGCTGCTGTCGCTATTCGGCGTCCCTGCCGACAAGCTGCCACGCGATCCTGCGAAGGCGTACGAGGAAGCCAAGGCCGATTACGCGAAGAAGGACCTGACGGCCTTCCCGCGCACCCCGTTCACGAACTCCAACGAGGTTGGCGTGACGAAGGAGACGGCGGACAAGCTCGGCCTGAAGACGATCTCGGACCTCAAGGGCAAGTCGCAGGACCTGACGCTGTACGGCACGCCCGAGTGCCGCCAGCGGCTGGACTGCCTGCTCGGCCTCGAGCAGATCTATGGCCTCAAGTTCAAGAAGTTCGTGCCCGTCGACCCCGCGCTGCGGCACGAGGTTCTGACGAAGGGCCAGGCGGACGTGTCGATCGTGTTCACGACAGATCCGCAGAACAAGCGCGAGAACCTCGTGCTGCTCGAGGACGACAAGCAGATGTTCCCGCCCTACAACGTCACGTTGGTCGTGCGCAACGACGTGGTCGACAAGGCGGGGCCTGATCTGCCGAAGACCGTCGAGATGGTGAACAAGGGTCTCACCGACGAGGTGATGCAGGAGCTGAACGCCCGCGTCGATCTCGACAAGAAGACGCCCGAGGCAGTGGCCGGCGAGTACCTGCAGGAGTCGGGGCTGACCGGCTAGACGCGGACGCGCCGGCTCGGCGGCAGGTTGGCCGCCATCCAGCTGTCGAGCCGGCGCATGTCCTTCTTGCCGTAGGTGAGGCTGTAGCCGATCAGGGCGGCGATGAAGATCGTGTAGCCGCTGATCCGGCCCGTCTGCACGAAGTCCCAGACACCGAGCGCGACGATGCCGGCGGTGTCGAGCACCACGCCGATCACGAAGAGGCGGGTCACGCTCTCGACTCCGAAGCGGTAGCGCAGCACGAGGAAGGCGGCGAGCATCAGCCAGAACGCAGCCTCGAAGCCGACGGCGAGTGCCCACTTGAGCTCCATGCCTTTATTTATATCAGACGTTCGATATAAACTCTGAACCGTGCCCAAGGTCGTGGACCACGAGGAGCGCCGCGCCGAGCTGTGCGCGGCGGTGTGGCGGCTCGCCTCCCGCGAGGGGCTCGAGGCCGTCACCGTCCGGCGTGTCGCGGAGGAGGCGGGCTGGTCCACCGGCGCAGTCGTCCACTACTTCTCCGACAAGGAGGATCTGCTGCTGTCGGCTTTCCAGACGGTCGCCGACCGGGTCTCCCGCCGGCTCGAGAAGCTCGAGGAGCAGACGAATGAGCCATTGCAGCTCGCCCGGGCGTGGCTCGTGGAGGGGCTCCCGCTGGATAGCGAACGACGGGCCGAGGTGCGCGTCTGGTTTGCCCTGCTCGGCCTGGCGCTCACGCGTCCCGCGCTGGCCCGCGCTCAGCGACTGACGTACCGGGCATGGCGCGGTCGGGTGGCGGAGCTGCTTCGCGAGGCCCAGGACGCCGGGGTGGTGCGCGCGGACACCGATTGCCCCGCGGCGGCCACCGCCCTCGTGGCCCTCGTCGACGGCCTGGCCATCCAGGCGACGTTCGAGCCACGTGCCGTGAGCGGCGGGCGGGCCGTGCAGCTGGTCGACGCTCACCTCGACGCCCTTCGCGCGTAGTAGCGTCGAGGTCGTGACAACGAGCAGCCAGACGGCGACCGCCGAGCCGCTCCGGTTCGAGGACGGCGCCCTGCTCGTGCTCGACCAGCGCGCTCTCCCGGGCGAGGAGCGCTGGATCCGCTGCTCGAGCCCAGAGCAGGTGGCCGACTGCATCCGCACCCTGGCGGTGCGCGGCGCGCCGGCGATCGGCCTCGCGGCGGCCTACGGACTGGCGCTCGCGGACGACCGCGACGCCGCCGCCGAGCTGCTTCGCTCGACCCGGCCCACGGCGGTGAACCTCGCCTGGGCGCTCGAGCAGTGCCGCGATGCCCCCGACGTGCTGGAGACGGCACGCCGCCTGCACCGCGAGCAGCACGAGGCGGACCGGCGGCTCGCCGAGCTGGGCGCGGAGCTGTTCGCCGACGGCACGCGAGCTCTCACGCATTGCAACGCCGGCGCGCTGGCCACGGGCGGCTACGGCACGGCCTGCGGGGTCCTGCGCGCCGCGTGGGAGCACGGCCGGCTGGCGGAGGTGTGGGTCGACGAGACGCGCCCCCTCCTCCAGGGCGCGCGGCTCACCGCCTGGGAGCTGCGCAAGGCGGGCATTCCCCATCGGGTGGTCGCAGACTCGGCGGCGGGGTCGCTGATGGCGCAGGGCCTGGTCGACCGGATCGTCGTCGGCGCGGACCGCATCGCGGCGAACGGCGACGTGGCGAACAAGGTCGGCACGTATCCGCTCGCCGTCCTGGCGGATCGGCACGCCGTTCCCTTCTACGTGGCCGCCCCGGTGTCGACGATCGACCCGGCGACGCCCGACGGCGCCTCGATCCCCATCGAGGAGCGCGACCCCGGAGAGGTCGTGCCGGAGGGCGATGCCTTCAATCCCGCGTTCGACGTGACGCCCGCCGAGCTGGTCACCGCGATCGTGACCGAGGCCGGTGTGCTGAAGCCGCCCTACCCCGAGTCGATCGCCCGGGCACTCGCGGCGTGAGCGCGGACCTGAGGACGGCCGTCGTCGACGCGGCGCGCGAGATGCTGCGGCTCGGCCTCGTGACGGGGACCTCCGGCAACGCGAGCGCCCGCGAGGGCGACTCCGTGCTGATCACCCCCGCGTCGATGCCATACGAGCAGATGACCGAGGACGACCTGGTGGCGCTCGGACCTAACGGCGAGCCGGCCGAGGGCGACGGGGCGCCCTCCAGTGAGTGGCGGGTTCACGTGGCGATCTACCGCGCGCGGCCCGACCTGGGCGCGGTCGTCCACACGCACAGCGTGCATGCCACCGCATGGAGCTTCAACGACGAGCCGCTCGACCCCGGAACCGAGGAGCTCGCCGCCACGACGGGCGGCCCGGTGCTCACGGCGCCCTACGCCCCCACCGGCGGCGAGGAGATCGCGAACGCGGCGGCGGAGGCGCTCGGAAGCCGCGGCGCGGTCCTGCTCGGCCGCCACGGCGTGGTCGGGGTCGGCGTGACGCCCGCCGAGGCGCTCGCCACCTGCGTGGTGGTGGAGCGACAGGCACAGATCGCGTGGCTGCTGCGGCGATGAGTGACGCCGACCGTCTGCTCGCGACAGCGCGGCGCCCGCTGGTACTCGGCATCGGGGGCGGCGGCGACGTCGTGGGCGCACTGGCGACGGCCGAGGTCTCGCGTGCCCACGGCGGCCGGCCGGTCCTCGGCGGGGTCACTTGGGAGCGGCGCCCGATCGACCCGCAGCCGGGACCGCGGGCGGAGGCCGAGATCGAGGGCGCGCGGCCGCTCGCGCCTGGCGTGCTCGCGGCCGGAGCCGCGACCCGCGTCCGCGAGAGCGGGGTGCTGTTCGCCGAGTCACGGATGTCCGGGCTGCTCGGCGAGGAGACAGTGCTCGTCGACGCGACGCGCGGGCCGGCGCACATCGCGAACGGCCTCGCGGAGGCTGCCGCCGAGCTGAGCGCGGACCTGATCGTCTTCGTCGACGTCGGCGGGGACGCGCTCGCCCACGGCGACGAGCCCGGCCTGGTCAGCCCGCTATGCGACGCGGTGATGCTTGCGGCCGCCGCCCACCTCGCGAAGCGGTCGGTCTGCCCCACCGGCGACGAGCGGCATTCGGCCGTCGCGGCCGGCGGCCCGGCGCCCATCCCCGTCCTAGGCGGCATCTTCGGAGTCGGTTGCGACGGCGAGCTCACAGTCGCCGAGGTGCTCGAGCGGCTTGCCGAGGTCGCGGCCGCCGACGGGCTCGCGGGAGCGCGCGGTCTGACCGAGGGCGTGGCCGAGCGCCTCGAGCATGCCATCGCCGCCATTCCCACCGAGGCGAGCGCCCAGGCGCTTCGCTGCTTCCGGGGCGAGCTCGGCACGGCGACCATCCGCCGGGGCAGGCGCACCGTGGAGCTCTCGCCGCTCGGCGCGCTCACCTTCTACTTCGACATCGCGAAGGCAATCTGGTCCGCCGCCCGGCTTGCCGCGACCGTGATCGACGCCCGCGACCTCGATCACGCCAACGAGCTCCTGCACGGCCTCGGCGTCCGCAGCGAGCTCGACTACGAGCGTGACGCACTTCACACAGTTCGGCATCCATCTAACTAACAATTGAGGGCGTGATCGAACGCCTTCTTGACGGAGCCCGGGTACAGATCCGGCCCATCCGCCCCGACGACAAGGGAATGCTTGCCGACGGGCTCCGGCGCCTCTCTCCCCAGAGCGCGCAGCGGCGCTTCCTCACACCCAAGCGAAGCTTCAGCCGGGCGGAGCTCCGCTACCTCACGGAAGTGGACGGCCTCGATCACGTGGCGTACGTGGCGGAACATCCCTCGTCGCCTACCAGCCGCCTGATCGCGGTCGGCCGCTTCGTGAAGCTCCAGGACGACCCGCACGCCGCCGAGGTGGCCGTGACGGTCGCCGACGAATGGCAGGGCCGCGGCCTCGGCTCGGTGCTGGGCAAGCACCTCGCCCACGCGGCGCGGAATCGGGACATCCGCCGCTTCACGGCGACCATGGCGAGCGAGAACGTGCCCGCCCATCGCCTCATGGCGAAGCTCACGGAGCACCTGGAACAGCACCACGTCGGTGGCGGCGTGGACGAGCTGGTCCTGGACCTCGCCGCCTAGAGGCGGTGCTAATGTGCCGCGCCCCTGACCCGGGCCTGACTCATGAACGTCTCAGTACCCAAGGAAACGGCCGCGGGTGAGCGCCGTGTCGCGCTGGTGCCGGAGGTCGTCGAGCGCCTGACTCAGAGCGGGCTGCAGGTGACGATCGAAGCCGGCGCGGGCGAGGGCGCCCACCACCCGGATGCCGCCTACGAGGAGGCGGGCGCCGGGATCGGGGACGGCTTCGCCGGCGACGTGGTGGCCAAGGTCGCCCCGCCGTCGGCCGAGGAGATCGGGCGACTCGGCGAGAGCTCCGTCCTGATCGGCCACCTTCAGCCGCTCACCGCCGGCGAGACGATCCGGGCGCTGGCCGACCGCGGCGTGACGAGCTTCGCCATGGAGGCGATCCCGCGCATCACGCGCGCCCAGTCCATGGACGCCCTGTCCTCTCAGGCGACCGTCTCCGGCTATCGGGCCGCTCTGATCGCGGCGCAGGAGCTGCCGCGCTTCTTCCCGATGCTCACCACGGCCGCGGGCACCGTCCGCCCGGCCAAGGTGCTCGTGCTGGGCGCGGGCGTTGCCGGCCTTCAGGCGATCGCGACGGCGCGCAGGCTCGGCGCCATCGTGCAGGCCTTCGACGTCCGCTCGGCCGTAAAGGAGCAGATCGAGTCGCTCGGGGCACGCTTTCTCGAGCTGGACATGGGCCTCGAGGACGCCGAGGCGGCCGGCGGCTACGCGCGCCAGCTGACGGACGAGGAGCAGCAGCGCCAGCGCGAGCTGCTCGCGGAGGAGATCGGGAAGATGGACGCGGTGATCTCGACGGCCGCCGTGCCCGGGCG
>Ga0207675_100003771_pt1 | contig 14760 bp, 14 predicted proteins | sample KBSSwiS42_FD_184305 | JGI IMG/M metagenome (GOLD analysis project Ga0207675, IMG submission 184305) | Switchgrass rhizosphere microbial communities from Kellogg Biological Station, Michigan, USA - KBS Switchgrass S4-2 (SPAdes) (version 2) | ecosystem: Host-associated > Plants > Roots >... | reverse complement strand
CGGGAGGGCATATGAAAGTCGGTCACGACATCGAGACCAAACGGGCCAGCTGGTCCTTCGACGGCAATGTCGCCGATACGTTCGTCGACCACGTTCGCCAATCGGTGCCGATGTACGACGCGGGACACGATCTCGTCTGCTCGATCAGCGACTACTTCGTGCGCGACGACAGCACCTGCTACGAGATCGGCACGTCGACCGGAGAATTGCTGCGGAAGCTGGCGACGCACCACCCGAGCAAGCCCCAGGTCAGCTGGATCGGAATCGACCCCGTCGAGCCCATGGTCGAGAAGGCGCGTGCCCACTGCGCCGACGTGCCGAACATCGAGATCATCTGCGACGACGCGGTCACTGCCAACTACGAGAAGGCTGACCTCTTCGTCTCGTATTACTGCGTCCAGTTCGTGCAGCCGCGACATCGGCAGGAATTGATGAACCGGATTTACGAGCGGCTCCACTGGGGCGGCGCGTTCGTCCTGTTCGAGAAGGTCCGCGGACCGGACGCGCGTTTTCAGGACATGAGCGTCGCGCTCTACAACGACTTCAAGGCGAAGAACGGGTTCAGCGCCGACGAGATCCTCAACAAGACGACGAGCCTCAAGGGCGTCCTCGAGCCCTTTTCCACGGAGGGCAACCTCGGACTGCTCCGCCGCGCCGGGTTCACCGACATCATGTCGGTGATGAAGTGGGTGTGTTTCGAGGGATTCCTCGCGATCAAGTAGGGCCGATCATCGAGGAGCGCGCGCCGCGCTGACGGCGCGGACTACCAACCTTCGAGGACGCCGCCGTCGTACCAGTCCCATAGCAGGTAGATCACGAGCTCGGTTTGGCGGTTCCCGCGGTCGGTAACGGGCTGCCGAATACCGATGGCGCCGAGGACGTGCTGGCGTTGGCTCAGCGAGACCTGGACCTGCGGCACGATGTCCCACTCCGTGGTCGCGCCGCTCTCGAGCTCGCGGCTCCCAAGCGTTTCCAGCATCGGCGTGAAAGTGCGGCCGAACGGCGCGTCGACGGTCCACGTCTTGCCGATCGCCCCGCGAAACACGGCCTCGTCCTCGAGCGCGGAGTCGGTCGGAAACTCGACGATGCCTTGGAGCTGGAGGAACGCGTCGCGCGGCAGCAGCTTGTCGTAGAGCACGTGCGCTTCGAGGACGGTGCTCTCGTTGCCGAATCCTTTCGTCTCGTCGCCGGTCGGCAATACGAGCTCGCCGCCGACGGCGAGAATCGCGCCGCGCTCGAGACTGTGCCGCAGCGTGTGCTTGACGCCGATGCCGAGATCGCCCGTGCCGCTCTGCCAACCCTGCGGGTCGCCGAGATCGGCGCGTGTGATCGGAAGGATGAGCTCCATCTGGTTCAAGTGCCCGAAGCGCTGCTCCCAGATGAATTCATGCGTGATGGAGTCGTTGCCCTCGCCAATCAGCGTCGTCGTGATGACGGCTTCGTCCTCGGGATAGGCCTTCTCCGTGAACAGCGCGCGCGGCATGTTGAGCTCGCCGCGCGGCCAACGCGCGTCGGTGCAGAAGCTGCGAATGCGCGCGAGCGCGGCTTCGATCTCTTCGGGCTGCAGCGCTTCGCCGAACGCCGGCATCATGCGGTTGAACCCGCGGATCGGGCCGCCCTCGTGCACGATTGCGTACCAGTCGGCGTTCGGCTCGCGCATCGCGAAGTCGCAGTCGGTGAAGTCGGGCAGCGGCGTGTCGAAGCCGAGCTCGCTCGCGCTGCGGCCGCGGCCGTCGTCGCCATGACAGGCCGCGCACGCTTTCGTGAAGACCGCGCGCGGGTCGGGTGTTTGCGCGAACGCAACCGCGGTGCAGAGAAGCGCTCCGAGCGCGACAGCAACATGATTCGATCGCACGAACTTGGAACTCGCATTGAGTAAACGACGCGCCGCAGTATAGTGACGGCCCGACTGCCGAAAAAGCTCGGGGAATCATGCGTCTGCGAATCGTTCGTATTTGCGTTGCGGCAGCCCTGCTCGCGTGCGGTCACGCGCAAGCACAAGACGGGACGAGCGCATTCGTGCCTTCCTCGCAGTGCATCGCGTGTCATGCGCAGCTCACGGCCGCGACCGGAGAGGACATCTCGATCGGTCTCGGCTGGCGGGCGACGATCATGGCGAACTCCGCGCGCGATCCTTATTGGCATGCGGCCGTGCGCCGCGAGGTGCTCGATCATCCGGCGGTGCAGGCCGTCATCGAGGACACGTGCTCGACGTGCCACATGCCGATGGCGCGCTTCGACGCCGCAGCGGCGGGCGGGCAGGGCCAGGTGTTCGCGAATATCGCGCCTGCTGCGCCGCACCACGAGCTCGCCTTCGACGGCGTCTCGTGCACCGTTTGCCATCAGATCTCCGCGCAGAACTTGGGTAGCCACGCGAGCTTCGACGGCGGGTTCACGATCGAGACTCCGAGCGGAGGCCGCGTGGCTTTCGGCCCGCACGACGTCGACGCGGGAAGGCAGGCGTTGATGCGTTCGGCGGCGACCTTCAAGCCGAGCAAGAGCACGCACATCCAGCAAGCGGAGCTGTGTGCCACGTGTCATACGCTCTTCACGACGGCGCGCGACGATGCCGGGCAGGAAATCGGCACGCTGCCCGAGCAAGTGCCGTACCAAGAGTGGCTGCACAGCGACTATCGCGCGACGAACAGCTGTCAGAGCTGCCACATGCCCGAGGTCGCGGCCGAATCGCCGATCACGTCCGTGCTCGGTCAACCGCGGCCCAACGTCTCGCAGCACACGTTCCTCGGTGCCAACGCGTTCATGCTGGACCTCTTGCGGCGGTACCGGGGCGAGCTCGGCGTGAAGGCGTTGCCCCAGGAGCTCGAGGCTTCGGCCAAAGCGACGAGGGCGTTCTTGGGCACGCGCGCGGCGGCGCTTTCTGTCTCGGGCTCGCAGCGCACGGCCACCGGCGTCGAGCTCACGCTCGACGTCAGCAGCACGACGGGCCACAAGCTGCCGACGGCCTATCCCTCGCGGCGCGCGTGGCTGCATGTCGTCGTGCGCGACGCGGCCGGGCGTGTCGTCTTCGAATCGGGCGCCGTTCGGCCGGACGGCAGCATTGCCGGCAACGACAACGACGCCGATGCGCAGCGCTTCGAGCCGCATCACGAGGTCGTCGCTTCGGCGGACGAGGTGCAGATCTACGAAGCCATCATGGTCGATTCTCGCGATGCCGTGACGACGGGGCTGCTGAAAGGCGTGCGCTTCGTCAAGGACAACCGCCTGCTGCCGCGCGGCTTCGACAAGCGGACGGCCGAGCCCGACTTCGCGGTTCGAGGCGCGGCGGCGGACGACGCCGACTTCGTCGGCGGCGGCGATCGCGTGCGTTATCGCATCGCGCTTGCCGCGGGTGAGCGCGGGCCGCTGACCGTCGAAGCCGAGCTGCTCTATCAGTCGATCTCGTATCGCTGGGCCGAGAATCTGCGCGGGTACAGTGCCGAGGAGACGCAGCGCTTCGGCCGTTACTACACGGAGAACGCCGCGGCCTCGGCGGCGGTCATAGCGGTTGCGACAACCGCGATTCCCGCTCGCTGATTCGAGTGGCGACCGTTTTTTCGCGTGCTGGCCGTCCTACGGGCGCCATCGCTCGATCGGACAAGGAGGAGCCGTGCGTTTGAAGGTTTTGTTGTCGATCGGCCTCGCCATGCTTTGCGTCGCGGCGGTGACACGTGCGGCGCCCCCGCCGGCGCTACAGCCCGTCGAGGGCCGCGTGATCTGGGTCGATTTCTGGGCGTCCTGGTGCGTGCCGTGCCGGCGCTCGTTTCCGTGGCTGAACTCGATGCACCGCAAGTACGGATCCGACGGCCTGCAGATCATTGCCGTGAATCTCGACAAGGACCGAGCGCTCGCGGACGCGTTCCTCATGGAGGTCCCTGCGGAATTTGCGCTGCGCTTCGACCCTGCCGGAGCGCTCGCGAAGCAATACGGCGTGCAGGCGATGCCGAGCTCGTACTTGATCGACTTGGAAGGCAACGTGCTCGCGACGCATGCCGGCTTCCGAGCTGCGGACACGGCTGAATACGAGCGGGCGATCAGGGACGCGCTTTCGAAGTCGCACCCTCAGCGTTAGGAGATCCGAACATGAAACTGGTCATGAAGGGAGTGGTCGGCCTGTTGGTCCCCACCGCCGTTGCGCTCGCCGGGTGCGCGCGCGTCGAGCCGTGGGATCGCGACGTTCTCGCGCGGCCCGACATGCAGATCGTCGCCGATCCGGTCGAAGCCGCGGCCGATGAGCACATCTATTTCAGCAAGGAAGCCTCGAGCGGCGGCCAAGGGTTCGGCGGAGGAGGCTGCGGATGCAACTGAAAAATCGCCGTAACGCGGCGCTGCGCGAGATCGGCACGCCGCTGGCCGCGGCGACCTGCGCGCTGCTCGGCCAGAGCGCGCCGGGCGTCGTACAGGCGCAGGAGCTGATGCCGTGGGACATCGACACCTCGATGTTGATCTACAGCGAGTCCGACGGCCGCGTGCAAGACTTGAGCTTGAACCTGTGGGGACGTAAGGAGCTGCGCGAGGACAAGTTCTTAGGATTGACGCTTGCCATCGATTCGTTGACGGGCGCCAGCCCAAGTGGCGCGATGCCGGCGAATGTCGTGCAAACGTTCACGAGCCCGTCCGGCAATTCGCAGTACACGGTGGCGCCTGGCGAGCAAGCGCTCGACACGTCGTTCCTCGATACTCGCACTGCGCTCAGCGCGAGCTGGGAGATGCCCGTTGCGCGCCTCGGATTGCTCTCGGTCGGCGCCAATTTGTCCGACGAGTTCGACTACACGAGCACGGGTGTGAATGCGCGCTATGCGCGCGACTTCAACAACCGCAACACGACGCTGTCGTTCGGCTTGGCGCTCGCGAACGACACGGTCAGCCCCGTCGGCGGCAGCCCGATTCCGTTCTCGCCGATGCTTGGGCTGGGCGATCTTCGGAACAAGGACGGCGATCAGTCGAAGGACGTCACGGACTTTCTGATCGGCGTGTCGCAGGTGTTGAACCGCCACACGATCATCCAGATCAATTATTCGTTGAGCCAGGCAGACGGGTACCTCACGGATCCGTACAAGCTACTGTCGGTCGTCGACCCCGTGACCGGCAACCCCGTCGGCGGCCCGCCGGGCAGCGGGCGCTTCGGCTATCTCTTCGAGAGCCGGCCCGACACGCGCGACAAGCAGAGCGTCTATGCGCTCTTGAAGCGCAACGTGGGCGGCGACGTGCTCGAAGTGTCGTATCGCTACATGACCGACGACTGGGACATCGACTCGCACACGATCGAAGCGCGCTATCGCTTCAACTTCGGCGCCTCGCGCTATCTGCAACCGCACGTGAGGTTCTATCAGCAATCGGCCGCGAACTTCTACACCACCGTTCTGTTCGCGGGCGCTGCGCTGCCGGCCTACGCGACGGCCGATCACCGGCTCGGCGAGTTCGACGGCCTCACGCTCGGGCTCAAGTATGGACAAGAGACCTCGCGCGGGAGCGAATGGTCGGCGCGCATCGAGTATTACACGCAGTCGGGCAACGCGTCGCCGGGCGCGGCCGTCGGCGCTCTCGCGAACCTCGATCTCTATCCTGATTTGAACGCGTTGATTGCTCAGTTCAGCTACAAGTTCGGGAAGCGCTAATCCCCCGATGGCGCCGCAGCCCGCCGCGAGACCCTTGCTCTCGCGGCGGGGCTCGGGTTGGCTCGGCGTTTTCCAGGCGATGGCGAGCCCGTGCGAGGTCCACGTCGGCGACGCCGACCTCGCGACCGCGGAGCGTGTCGTCGCGATTGCCGCCGCGGAAGCGCATCGCATCGAGGCGAAGTTCAGCCGTTACCGCCGCGGCAACATCGTCGACGAGATCAACACGGCCGAGGGTCGCCCCGTCGTCGTCGACGACGAGACCGCACGCTTGCTCGACTACGCCGCGCGGCTGCATGAGCTCAGCGACGGAAAGTTCGACGTGACGTCGGGCGTGTTGCGGCGCGCCTGGCGCTTCGACGGCAGCGACCGCGTGCCGACCGAGGAAGCCGTCGCCGCGCTGCTGCCGATCGTGGGCTGGGACAAAGTGCGCTGGAGTGCGCCCGAGCTCACTCTGCCGCCCGGCATGGAGGTCGATCTCGGCGGCATCGGCAAGGAGTACGCAGTCGACAGCGCCGCGGGCCTCGTGCGCCCCGTGTCGGCGCGATGCTTGCTGAACTTCGGCGGCGATCTGCTCGCGCTTGGGCCGCAGTACGGCGGTGCCCCTTGGCGCGTCGGCATCGAGTCGGTCGCAGAGGGGGGCGCAGTCGCGCGGCACATCGATCTCACGGTGGGCGCGCTCGCGACGAGCGGCGATTCGCGCCGTTTCCTCTTCAAGGACGGCAAGCGCTACGGGCACGTCCTCGACCCGCGGACCGGCTGGCCGGTCGTCGAGGCGCCGCGCTCGGTTACCGTCGCTGCGGCGACCTGCACGGAGGCCGGGATGCTTGCAACGTTGGCGCTGCTGCAAGGAGGCGCTGCGGAAGCGTTCCTCGAGGCCCAGAGCGTGCAGTTCTGGGCGCTGCGCTGAACGTGTCGTACTCGACACCTCGACGGAGTCGGGGCTACAGTTCTCAAAGGAATCTTCGAGGGGGGAGACCGATGAAGGTGGTTTGGAGTGTTCTTGCAGTCGCCGCCGTAATCGCGGCCGTTCCGGCCGAAGCCCATCATTCGTTCGCCGCGCAATACGATCCCAACAAGCCGGTGACGCTGAAAGGCACCGTCACGAAGATCGATTGGACGAACCCGCACGCGCGGTTCTACATCGACGTGAAGGAGGCCGACGGCAAGGTCGTCAACTGGAACCTCGAGCTCGCGAGCCCGAACTATCTGAAGCGCGCCGGCTGGTCGAGCGGGTCGCTGAAGCAGGGCGACGAGGTCACCGTCGAAGGATCGATGGCGCGAAGCGGCGCGAACATGGCCAACGCCCGCCTCGTGACCTTCCCCGACGGAACCCGCGTGTTCGCGCGCTCCGCGCAGGACGGCGGCTAGCTCATGCGAACAAAAGGGTTGATCGCGGCCTTCGCCGCGGGCGCACTCGCGCAATTCGCGTCGGCTCAACAAGCGCCGCGCGACGCCACGTCGCCGGCCGGCAGCGGGGGTTCGAGCAACCCCGCGTTGGTTGCCGCGGTGCCCGACGGTCCGCCGCCGCGGTTGCCGGACGGCACGCCCGATTTGTCGGGGGTCTGGGTCGGTGCGGGCCCGATCGGCGACATCAGCATGGGGCTCCAGCCCGGCGAGGAGCTCGTCATGCTGCCCGCGGCCGAGCAGCTCATGAAATCGCGCATGGCGGCCGATGATCCGGAAGCGCGCTGCTTGCCGACGGGAGTGCCGCGCATCGCGCCGTATCCGTGGCGCCTCGTGCAGTCGCCGGCGTACGGCAAAGCGACTCATTTATTCTTTCTGTTCGAAGGCAACATTCATAGCTTCCGGCAGATCTTCATGGACGGCCGCAAGCATCCCGACGACGAAGAGCCGTCGTGGTACGGCCACTCGGTCGGTCACTGGGAGGGCGACACGCTCGTCATCGAGACGGTCGGATTCAACGATCTCTTCTGGTTCGACTTCGTGGGCCATCCGCACACGACGCAGCTCAAGACCGTCGAGCGCTACACGCGCACCAAGTTCGGCGAGCTCGAGGTCGTGACCACCGTCACCGATCCGGGCGCCTATGCGAAGCCCTTCACCGTGAAGTTCAGGCACACGCTGCGGCCCGGCTGGGAGCTCATGGAGTACATCTGCAACGAGAACAACCAAGACGTCGAGCACATCCGCGGCCCGGCGGGCCTGTAGCGGCGCAAGCACTGGGCATTCGCGCGCGGCTAACGATAGGGATCGGGCAAACCCGAGGGCCGGCCCTTGAAACGCCGGTGCAGCCACTGGTATTGCTCGGGCGCCGCGCGAACGAAGCCTTCGAGCTTTTGCACGAGCGCGCGCGTGTCCGCATGCGCGTCGGCCGTCGGAAAGTCGCGTAACGGCGAGTGGAACTCGAGCTCGTAATGGCCGCGGTCGTCGCTGCGGCGGAACGAGAACGGCACGACGGGAGCGCCGGAAAGGCGCGCGAGCTTGCTCGTCGCGAGGCTCGTCATCGCGGGCTCGCCGAAGAACGGCACGAGCTCGCCGAGCTTGTGCATTTGATCCGGGGCGTACCAAAAGGCGGCGTTGCGCTTCAAAGCACGCAGCAGCGAGCGCACGTTGTCGCTTGGAATGGCTTGGTCCGCGAGACGTAGCCGGCCTCGTCTCTGGATCTCGTCGAGCAACGCATTGCTACGGCGGCTGAACATTGCGTTGAAGTTAGGCAGGGCGAGGCGCAGAGGGCGCCCGCAAATCTCGAGCGTCGTGAAATGGCCGGTGTAAAGAATCGCGCCGTGGCCCAGCGCGAGCGCATCCGTGACGTGCTCGATGCCGCGGACCGTGAACCGTCCGCGGTTGCGGCGATCGGCCGCGAACCAGGCGAACGCGATCTCGGCGATCGACATGCCCACCGACTCGAAATTGCGCTTGACCAGGCGTTCGCGGTCGCTCGGCGTCATGCTCGGGAAGCAGATCTCGAGGTTGCGGCGCACGACGTGCCGGTGCCGGCGTGCAAGCGAGTACATTGCGCGACCGTAGATACGGTGAACGGCCAGCGACCACGCGAGCGGCAGCGCCGCGGAGAACCGCATCCATACTACGAAGCACCAAGCGGGCCAGTGGCTTGGCCGCCAAAAACGAAGTAGCGATCGTCGCGAGTCGGCCGGCGGCTCGACGACTCGCGCGTCGGCCGTCGAAACGCGCGACTCGGGCACGCTAGGTCTCCGACGGGGTGAGCGCGCGCGTCTTCTTCAGGGTGCCGAGCGTGAGCCAGAGCAAACCCATGATGGCGAGCAGTGTCCAGAGCACGTCGACGGCGACGGGGCGCGCGGCGAGCCCCGTCGTCCGGTGAATGTTCCAGACCCCGATTAGCACGATCGGCAGCGTCCAGCCGAGAGGTTCGGCGTATGCCTTGATGAGCACGCGCGTCCAGTTGAACCGCGTCGTCGCGAACGTCTCTCGAAGGCCCGCGAGTCTCGGCCACCAGCGCGGCACGCGCCGGCAATAATGGTCGAACGCCGCGCCGAACTTGCCGCGCAGATAGTCTTCCTCGGCGAGCGTCACGGCCTGATACATCAGCGAGTACGCACCCGTGAACGCGAGCAGCGCGAGCCAGTGATTCGAGGCGATGCCGGCGCCGAGCACCATGAGGAACTTGCCGACGTACATCGGGTTGCGCGTGTGGCGGAACAGACCCTCGGTCACGAGCGCGTCGGCATAGACACGGTGATTGCGCCCGCCGCGCACGATGTACTCGAGGCCGATGGTCGTGCCGCGCACGACTTGGCCCACGAGCGCGACGACGAAACCGATGAGCGCGGCGACGAACGGGTCCGGCAGCACAACCGGCCCGGGCAGCAGCAGGAGCAGCGGCAAGAACGGCGACAGCGTCGTGCGGAAGCGAAACAGGAAGTTACCTAGCGCGACCATCACTTCACCGCGTTGAAGGTAAAATCGCCGACGCGGTCAATCGCTTCGGCGTCTACCGCAGGGGATGCGATGAGCATGGGGAGCCCTCGTGGTGGTGCGCGCTAAACAGTTGGACGGCTCGGCAAGCCGAAAACGGTCGCGGCGGGGGCTACGGAGCGTCGCGGTTCCGCGACCGACTTCGGTCGGTAGGCCCCTCTAATGCTATGAAACAAGAGAGCGAAATGACCGACGAGCTCGCAGACCGACGCCTGGTAAAGCGCTTGCTGGCCCACGACCGTGAGGCTTTCAACGCCTTTTTCGATGGCTATTTCCCGCGCCTGTACCGGTTCGCTCGGACCCGGCTCGGCAATGACCCCGATACGAGCAAGGAGGTCGTGCAGGTGACGCTGACGAAAGCCATTCGCAAGCTCGCGACGTACCGCGGCGAGGCGGCTTTGTTCACGTGGCTCTGCACGATTTGCCGCAACGAGATCGCCGAGTATCGCGAGCGCGTTGCGCGTGACCGACGGCACGTTGTGCTGACCGAGGATGCCCCCGACATCCGGGCTGCCGTCGAGGCCATTGCGGCGCCCGAGTCCGACGACCCCGAGCACAACTTCCGCCGGCTCGAGACGACGCGATTGATCCAGGTCGCGCTCGATCAGCTGCCGACGCATTACGGAAACGCGCTCGAGTGGAAATACTTGTACGGCTACAGCGTCGAGGAGATTGCCGCGAAGCTCGGTGTCGGACTCGAGGCGGCGCAGTCGCTGTTGGCTCGGGCCAAGCGCGCATTTCAAGAGGTATATGGCACGCTCACGAACGATCTCGTGGGCGGCGCAACGAAGGGCGGCCCATCGGTCGCTAATCCAACATGAGTAACGAACGCGATTCAGAAGCAGAACGAGAGCGCGTACTGCGCCAACTGTTCACGCACACGGAGCCGCGCCCGCAACCGCCGCCCGGCGATACCGAAGAGGTCCGGCGCGCCGTGCTCGCGGAGTGGGAGGCCGTGACGGGATCGCGCATCCGGCGCAACCGAGCGGGTCTTGGCGCCATCGCGGCGGCGGCGCTCGTCGCGGCTGTCGTCTATGTCGGCGGCGGCGACCCTGATCCGAGCGGTCCTGCGCCGCTCATTGCGAGCGTCGAGCGAGTGCAGGGCGTCGTCACGACCGAGAATGGCGTGCGCGTTTCCGCCGGCAGCGGCATCGTCGCCGGCGTGCAGCTTCGGAGCGGCGACGGCCAAATGAGTCTGCGCCTCGCGAACGGAGGTTCGTTGCGCATCGGGCCGCAGAGCCGCGTCTCGCTCGCGAGCGGCGACGAAGCCGAGCTGCTGGCCGGTGCCGTTTATTTCGATTCGGAACAGCGCCGGCCCAGCGAGTTCGTCGTGACGACGGAGCTCGGCAGAATTCGCGACGTCGGCACGCAGTTCCTCGTGCGTCTTGACGACGAGCAACTCGCCGTCGGTGTCCGCGAAGGACGCGTCACGCTGACACGCGGAGCGGAAGCCGATACTGCCGGCGCGGGCGAGGGTCTCGTCGCCTCGCAGGCCGGAAATGGCGTGCGCCGCGAGCCGATCGAGACGTTCGGCCGCGATTGGGAATGGGCGGAGGGCCTCGCGCCGCCGTTCGACATTACGGGCCGCACGCTGGGCGAGTTTCTCGCGTGGTTCGAGGCGCAGACGGGCCGCATCGTCGTGTTCGCCGATGCTGCGACGGAACGCGAGTTTCGGAACGCAGTGCAGAGAGGTTCGGTCGATTCCCCGCCGTTTCAGAAGCTCGCGACGGTGCTGGAGATCAACGATCTCACGTACTCGCTCGAGGGCGACCGCGTTGTGATCCGCCGGCGCTGACGCGACGATTTCGTCGCAGACGGCTGCGACCATTTCGGTACAATTCACCGGGCGCGCGGGTCGCGCGCCCGGTGCCCGATGTCGTTCAAGGCCATGCGTTTGTTGCTCGCCGCAGTCGCGCTTGCGGCGGGTGTGGCTCATGGCCAGCTCACGCGCCCGCTGCTCGGGCAAAGCGTGCAATCGGTTCTCGACGAGCTGCGCGCCGCGGGCGCGCCGCTTGTCTACAGCAGCAGCTTGGTGCCCAGCACGCTGACCGTGGCGGCGGAGCCGCAGGCCACCGAGGCGCTCGAGGTCGCTCGCGAAATTCTCGCCCCGCACACGCTCGCCGTGCGCGTCGAAGGCGGAGCGTGGCTCGTCGTGCGCGGCGAAGTCGCGGCGGCGTCGGGCGGCATCGTCATCGAGGTCAAGTCCGCTTACGCCGGGGCGCCGTTGCCGACCTTCAGCGTCCAAGTTGACGGACCCACGGCGCACACGACTCAGGGTGCAGAAGGCCATGCAGAGCTCGCGGCGCTTGCGCCGGGCCGTTACACGATGGTCGTACGGGCCCCCGGATTCTTGCCCGAGCGGCTGACGGCTGCCGTGACCGCCGGCGTCACGTCGACGCTGTCCGTCACGATGGTCGAAGCGGTCCCGAGGCTCGAAGAGATCATCGTCACTGCGAGCCGCTACGATCTGGCGACGCGCGCGGAGCCCTCGACGTCCGACTTCTCGCGCGAGGACATCGAGAACTTTCTGACGCTCGGCGACGACGCGCTGCGCGTTTCGCACCGGCTGCCCGGCGTCGCCAACAACGGGTTCTCCGCGCGCCCGTACATGCGGGGCGGCGCTCCGAACGAGGTCGCGGTGCTGTTCGACGGAGTGCGCCTCGTCGAGCCGTATCACTTGCGCGACTTCCAGGCGGTTTTCAGCGCTGTCGACCAGCGCATCGTCGATCACGTCGCCGTGCATGCGGGCGGCTTTCCCGCGGAATATGGCGACGCGTTGAGCGGACTCATGGTCATCGAGCCGCGGGAGCCCGAGAAGATCGAGCACGAGCTGGGGTTGAGCGTGCTGTATACGTCGCTGTTGTCGAGCGGCACGTTCGCGGACGGCCGCGCGTCGTGGCTCGTCTCGGCCCGCAACAGCAATCTCGACCGCGTAGTCACCGATCATATCGGCCAGCCGTCCTATTCCGACGCCTTCGTGCGAGTCAGCATCGACTTGGGCTCCAAGCACCGTCTCGTGTTCGCCAATTTTCTGTTCGACGACGACATTCTGTTCACGCCGGAGGACAGCCCAAACGACCGAGAAACGGCGGCGAGCGAGACGGATACTCACCAAGCGTGGCTCAAGCTCGACAGCGACTGGAGCGAGCGACTGTCGAGCACGACCTGGATTCATGCGACACGCTTCGACTCGGAGCGGCGCGAGGACGTCGCCGACCTCTCCGAGCTCATCGGCCATGTCGACGATCTGCGCGATCTCGACGCCAAGGCCGTCAAGCAGAACTGGCAGTACGCGAGCGGCGACCGGCAGCTCCTGCGCTTTGGGCTCGAGGTCGAGCAGCGCGAGGCCGAGTATCGCTATTCGAGCGTGGCGAACCGGCTCGGATTGCTCGCAACGCTCGTCGACGACCCTTTGTTGTCGCGCGACATCGAGCTCGCCCCCGATGGAGACAGCTACGCGCTGTATTTCGAAGATCGCTTGCGGCTCGGCGAGCGGGTCGTCGCCGATCTCGGAGTTCGATGGGACAAGAAGACCTATCTGCCGCCCGAGGAGGCCGACGAGCGATTCAGTCCGCGGTTGAGCTTGCTCGTGCCGCTGAATGCGCGCACCGATCTGCGATTCAGCCACGGACGTTTTTTCCAAGCCGAAGGCTTGATGGAGCTACAGGTCGAGGACGGTGTGACGGAGTTTTCTTCCGCGCAGCGCTCGGCACACTCGATCGTGAGCATCGAGCATCGATTTCCCGAGGCGATCGCCCTGCGCGCCGAGGCGTACCACAAGAGCGCGAAACCCGTGCGGCCGCGATTCGAGAACCTGTTCGAGCCGATCGTGGTGGCGGCCGAGCTGCGCGCGAGCCGTGTGCTAGTGGCGCCCGACAGCGCCGAAGCCGAAGGAGTGGAGCTGTTCCTGAGCAGCGAGCGGCCCGTTCCGTGGTGGATCGGTGTGTCGTTGGCGAACGCCGACGACACGATCGCGGGCGTGGCGGAGCCGCGGAGCTGGGATCAGGATCGCGCGCTATCCGCCGGAGTGACGTGGAAGGCGGGCCCATGGACAATCAACGCGGCGGCTAGCGCCCACCGCGGTTGGCCGGCGACGGAGCTCAGCGTCGTCGACGACGCCGCAGGCGAGCCGGTCGCCGTCGCGGGGCCGCGCAATACCGTGCGGCTGCCGAACGTCCGGAAGCTCGACTTCGGCGCGAGCCGCGACTTCATGCTGGGCCAGACCGCGCTGGAATTCTTCGCGGAAGTCGCAAACCTGACCAACCACGAGAACCCGTGCTGCATCGTGTACGACCCTGCGACCGCGGCCGACGGGTCTCCGACACTCGTGCGCGACGAGCGCGGCCAAGTAGGTATTACGGGCAATATCGGATTGCTCTGGCAATTCTGATGCTGTGCGCTGATCTCCTCGAGATCGACCGAACGCACGGAAGAATGCGTGGAGAACCGAGTGAACAGCTCCCTCGCGCGAACCGTCTCAGTAGGACTCGCCGCACTTGCACTGGCGCTCGCCGCGGGCGTCAGCGAAGCGGCGCAGTGGAAATACTCGCTCGGTGTTCAGGACATGGTCGTCGGCGACGTGGATTCCACGACCCTAGGTATCGGCGGCCATGCCGAGGTCGACGACATGACGCCGGCCGACCGACATCGCTACGCGTCCTTCGACGTGTACTTGGATCACGACGAGGATCACCTCGATCCCGATCACATCCCCGTCTGGTGGGAGACGAACCTCGGTGTCGACAACGAGTTCTGGAAGGGTTCGCGAGACATGTACTTCGGCTGGGTAGTCGAGTTCGACTCGCGGATGAATACCGTGAGCTCGATCGAGCGGCAGGTCCATTTGCTTCCTGCGGTCAGGTTCGGATTTGCGGGCGATGCGGTGCACGCTTCGCTGGAGGCTGGCATCGGTTACAACTTCCTCGAGGTCGACGACGACGCGCCGAGACTGCGCGGCTACGATCGGACCAATCTCCGTCAGACGACGAGTGCCGGGGCTGTGGCCGCCGACGGAACGTTCCGGATCGGAAAGTCATGGGAAGTGTTCGGCCACGGCGAAAGATGGCAAGACAGTGACGATTGGATTCAGACGCAATACGTCGCCGGCTTTCACGTTGCGGCGGAGCGCTGGGGCAAGGGCAGCCAGATCGGCTTCAGCGTCGAAATGAACGAGTACAACCTCGAGCGCTACTCGACGCCGGGTCTGCCCCCGGTCCTCGGGTGGGACGAT
>Ga0207675_100003768_pt1 | contig 14772 bp, 10 predicted proteins | sample KBSSwiS42_FD_184305 | JGI IMG/M metagenome (GOLD analysis project Ga0207675, IMG submission 184305) | Switchgrass rhizosphere microbial communities from Kellogg Biological Station, Michigan, USA - KBS Switchgrass S4-2 (SPAdes) (version 2) | ecosystem: Host-associated > Plants > Roots >... | reverse complement strand
GGAGCGGAAAACCATGCCCTGCCGCTCGAACGCTTGCGGCGCGAAGCGCGGGTCCTGGCGTCGCTGTCACATCCTAATCTCGCAACTGTGTATGGCCTGGAGGAATCCCACGGCACGCTCTTTCTGGCCATGGAATACATGGAGGGGCAGTCGCTGAGCCGCGTCCTCTCCAGTCCCGAGGCGCGCACCCAGCTCAGCCTCTCGATGCGCTTTCACATCCTGATTCAGGCTCTCGGCGGCCTGCACTACGCGCACGAGCGCAAGGGTTACGACGGCTCACCCCTCGACATCGTGCACCGGGACATCTCCCCGTCCAATCTGTTTGTCACCTATGACGGCCAGGTCAAGCTGATGGACTTTGGCATTGCCAAGGCGCGCGACTCCGCAACGGAGACGCGCGTCGGCATCTTCAAGGGCAAGCCAGCCTACATCGCGCCCGAGCAGATCGTCGGCCAGGCAGTGGATCGGCGCGCCGACATCTATTCGGTCGGTGTCGTGCTGTGGGAGCTGCTCACGGGCCGCCGCTTGTGGCATGGCCTCAGCCAAACCGAGATCATCAGCCGCGTCGTCACTGGCGAGCTGCCTGCCCCACGCAGCGTCGACCCGCGCATCCCCGTCGATCTGGAGGCGATCTGCCTGAAAGCCCTCGCGACCCAGCGCGAAGATCGCTACGCGACCGCCGCCGAGCTCATGGGCGCGCTCGAACACTTTGCCAAACGCTTGCCGGCGGTGATTTCGCGCGACGTCGGCAACATCCTCACGCAGGCATTCCGAGCTGATCGGGAGCGAATTGGCAAGGTCATCGAAGCCCAGCTCGCGGAGTATCCGGGTCAGGCCGCGGCCCTTCCCGATCTCCATTCCGACACCCACACAGGCTCTGCCTCGATCGCCGGGTCGGGCGTGGACAACGCCCGCGCCCCGCGCGCGCCGGGGAATGCAACGGCCACCTTCACCGCCCAGGAAATCAGCCACGCTCCGGGCGCGAACGCCCAGCAGAAAGCCGGGCGACGCGGCTCGCTGAAAGCCCAGCTGGTCGCCGCCGGGTTGCTGGTCCTGGCCGCCGCGGGGGTCGTGTCGATCCGTTCCGTGGGCCCGGCCACGATCGGGGCGGCTGCGCTACCCCGACCGCCCAGCGAGCTTGCCCACGCGGCGTCAGCGCTCGAACGCGGGGTGACGGACACGGAAATCAAGATCGGGATGAGCTCCGTCTTCTCCGGTCCGTCGCGAGAGCTCGGACAGAACATGAAGATCGGGGTGGAGACCAGCTTTCAAGCCGCCAACGATCGCGGTGGCGTCCACGGGCGCAAGCTCACGCTGACGGCGCTCGACGACGGTTACGAGGCCACGCGCGTAGCCGGCACCATGAAGGAACTCATCCTGGACCGCGGCGTATTCGCCATCGTGGGCAACGTTGGCACGCCGACCTCGGTCATCGCCGCTCCGTTTGCCTCCCAGAACAAAACCGTGTTCTTCGGCGCCTTCACCGGCGCGCCGATGCTGCGGCAGGACCCCCCCGATCGCTACGTGTTCAACTACCGCGCGAGCTACAAGGAGGAGACCGCGAAATCCGTGAAGTACCTGCTGGACGTGAAGCGGATCAGAGGCGACGAGATCGTGGTCTTCGCACAAGAGGACTCATTTGGCGACGCCGGCTTCGACGGTGTTGCCAAGGCCATGCGGGCCAACGGTCTAGGCGCCACCGACACGCTCCGAGTCGGCTACAAGCGCAACACGGCCGACGTCGATGAAGCGGTGACAGCGCTGCTCAACTACAACGACCGGATGGAGGCTCCTGGCGCACCCCGGCATCCGGTGCGAGCAGTGGTGATGGTGGCTACTTATCGAGCTGCCGCCAAGTTCATCCAGAAGGTGCGAGCGATCCGCCGCCTCCGCGAAACCCTCTTCTTCAATGTTTCCTTCGTTGGCAGCGAAACGCTCGCCGAAGAATTGAAGAGCAGCGGAGCGGATGCTTGCCGCAATGTCTACGTGACACAGGTGGTGCCGTCGTTTGACTCGGGCGCAACCGGGGTACGGCGCTATCGCGAGGAACTGACGACGTATCAGCCGCAGGTGCAACCGGGTTTCGTGTCACTCGAAGGCTACATCGTCGGCTCGATCTTCGTCACGGCGCTGACGCGGGTAGGCCGAGAGTTGACGACGGAAAAACTGGTCGACGCTCTCGAACGAGTGGAGGCTCTCGACCTCGGCTTCGGCGCTCCGGTCGGGTATTCGCTGTCCGAGCACCAGGGCTCGCACAAGATCTGGGGCACCCGGCTCGATACCAATTGCAACTATGAGCCTGTCGACCTGGACTGACGCGGCGATCGGGCCTCACTTGCCCGTCGGTATCTTGCCTTCCACGCCCTTCACGTAGAAGTCGATCTTCGAGAGGAAGACGTCGTCTGCCGTCTGGCCCGACTCCAGGCGGTTCTTGCCGCTCGAATCGGCGATCGGCCCCTTCCAGATCGCGAACGTGCCCGCCTTCAGGCCCGCGCTGACCTCTGCGACGCGGGCGCGTGCCGCCGCCGGGACCTGCTCCGAGAGCGAGGCCAGCTCGATCGCGCCTTCCTTCACGCCCCACCAGGTTTGCCCCGTCTGCCACGAGCCCTCGAGCTGCTCTCGTACGGCTCTTTCGTAGTACGGCGCCCAGTGGATCACGGCCGAGGCGAGGTGCGCGTGCGGGCCGAACTTGCTCATGTCCGAGTCCCAGCCGAAGCCGAGCTTGCCCGCCTTCTCCGCGGTCTGCAGCACGCTGGGTGAATCCGTGTTCTGGAACAACACGTCGGCGCCCTGATTGAGCAGGGTCTGCGCGGCTTCGCCCTCCTTCGGCGGATCGAACCAGCGATTGACCCAGACCACCTTGGTCTTGATGTCCGGCTTCTGAGTCTGCGCTCCGAGCGTGAAGCTGTCGATGTTGCGGATGACCTCCGGGATCGGAATCGAGCCGACCACGCCCAGCGTCTTGGTCTTGGTCATGGCGCCGGCGACGATGCCCGCCAGGTATGCGCCCTCGTACGTGCGCGAGTCGTAGGTACGCAGGTTGGGCGCTGTCTTGTAGCCGGTGGCGTGCTCGAAGTGCACCTTCTCGAAGTCGCCGGCCACCTTCAGCATCGGCTCCATGTAGCCGAATGTGGTGCCGAAGATCAGCTGGTTGCCTTGGTCCACCAGATCGCGGATCACGCGCTCGGCGTCCGCGCCCTCGGGTACGTTCTCGACGAAGCTGGTCGCGACCTTGCTGCCGAACTTCTCCGCCACTGCCTTGCGGCCCAGATCATGCGCGAACGTCCAGCCTGCGTCCCCGACGGGTCCGACGTAGGCAAACGCGATCTTCAGCGCCGCAGCCGCCGCCGGTGCGGCGGCGGGGGCCGCCGTGAGCGCTGCGGGCGCAGCCGTGGGAGCTGCCGTGGGCTCCACCTTCTTGCTGCAACCGAGACCGATGAGCACGCTGGACAGCGACACGAGGAACGAGCGTAAAGCGCAGGCTGGCGATACAGACATGGTGATCAAGCTCCGGGGTGAAAGGGCTTACCGAGAGAAGCGGGCAGGTGAGCGCGAATCCAGCTCGCGTTGCGCGAGATCAGGATCAAGACGAAGATGGTTGCGAGATACGGAAGCGCCGTCAAGAGCTGCACCGGCAGGCTCACGCCCTCGCCCTGCAGATGCAGCTGCAGCATGGTGACGCCACCGAACAGGTACGCGCCGAACAGCACGCGTGAGGGCTGCCAGGTCGCAAAGGTGGTGAGCGCGAGCGCGATCCAGCCCTTGCCGGCGGTCATGCCCTCGACCCAGACCGGCGTGTATACGACCGAGAGATAGGCGCCGCTCAGCCCGCACAGTACGCCGCCGACCAGCACCGCGCCCAGGCGGATGCGCCGCACCGGGTAGCCGAGCGCGTGCGCAGCCTCCGGCGCCTCGCCCACGGCGCGCAGCACCAGGCCTGCACGAGAGCGATACAGAAACCAGCTCAGCAATACTGCGAGCAGCGGCGCCGCGTACACCAGCGGATGGTGTCGGAACAGCGCGGGGCCGAGCCAGGGCAGGTCCGCGAGCAGCGGCAGGTCGAAGTGCGGTCGCTCGCCGAGCCGCTCCTGGGTGTAGCGCAGGCCCACGAACGCGGAGAAGCCGTTGCCGAACAGGCTCAGCGCCAGGCCCGTGGCGTACTGGTTCGTGTTCAACCAGATCACCAGCAGGCCAAAACCGCCCGCGAGCAGGGCACCGCTGAGCGCGCCGCTCAGAAAGGCCAGGCTGTCGCTGCCGGTGGCCACCGCCGTGGCGAAGCCGGCGATGGCGGAGACCAGCAGCATGCCTTCTGCCCCCAGGTTGATCACGCCCGAGCGCTCGTTGATCAGCAGGCCAAGGCTGGCGAGAGCCAGCACCGTGCCGGCGTCGATACAGGAACCGAGCAGCAGCGCGAGCGAGTCCATCAGGTGCTCGCCCTCGACGCGCGCCCGAGGCCCGGCAGCCAGCGCAGCCGGCGCTCGATCAGCGTGTCACAGGCCAGCAGCACGAACAGCAGCAGACCCTGGAATATGCTGGTCAGCGCCTTGGGCAGACCCAGGCGCGACTGCGCGAGCTCACCGCCGATGTGGAACATGCTGAGCAGCACGCTGGACAAGATCACGCCCACGGGCTCGAGGCGGCCCACGAAGGCCACGACGATGGCTGTGAAGCCATAGCCTGCCGGCACGTAGGGCGTGAGCTGCCCGAGCGGTCCCGCCACCTCCAGTGCTCCAGCGAGCCCCGAAAACGCGCCCGAGACGAGGCAGGCCGTCCACAAGGCGGCACGCGAAGAGAAGCCGGCATAGCGTGCCGCCGCCGGAGCCAGGCCGCCCACCAGCAGCCGGAAGCCGGCGTGCGTGCGCCGCGACACGAGCCAGCAGACGAAGGCCGCGCACAGCGCGAAGGGAGCGCCGATGTTGGCGCGCGAGCCCGAGAGCAGACGCGGGATGCGCGCCGTCGCCGCAAACGTGGCGCTCTGCGGGAAGTTGTAGCCCGCCGGATCCCGCCACGGGCCCTGGACCAGGTAGCTGAGCAGCTGCTCGGCGACGTAGACCAGCATCAAGCTGACCAGGATCTCGCTCGCGTTCCAGCGATCGCGCGCCAACGCCACCAGCGCCGCCCAGAGCACGCCGCCGAGCGTGCCGCCGAGCAGGACCAGCGCCACGAGGTAACTCCCGCTGTGGGGCGTGGCCTCGAGCGCCACGCCCGCGCCGCCGATCGCTCCCAGAATGAACTGGCCCTCCGCGCCGACGTTCCAGACGTTGGCGCGATACGACACGCACAAGCCGAGACCCATCAGCAGCAGCGGCGTGGCTTTCACGCTCAGCTCCGCCAGCGCGCGCCCGCTGGAGAGCGGCTGGATGAAGAACAGCGCCAGCCCCTGCAGCGGATCCTTGCCGAGCAGCGCGAACAAACAGCCGCACGAGAGCGCCGTGAGCGCGAGCGCCAGGAGCGGCGAGCCATACAGGGCCAGCCGCGAGGGCGCTGCCCGCAGCTCGAGCCTAAGCATGCGGCGCTCCCGTCGTGCCTGCTGCGGCAGCTGCCGTGCCTGCGGCGGCCGCTGCGCTCGCAGCCGCTCGCGGCCAGAGTCCGCTCAGCCATTCGCCGATCTGGTCGACGCTCGCCTCGCGCAGCGGCAGGCGCGGTGAGACGCGGCCGCCCGCCATCACCACCAGCGCGTCGCTGATCTCGAACAGCTCGTCCAGATCTTCGCTCGCGACCAGCACGGCCGACCCGGCGTCGCGCAGCGCCAGCAGCTGGCGGCGGATCTGCGCGGAGGCGCCGACGTCCACGCCCCAGGTCGGCTGCGACACGATCAGCAGCTGGGGCGTCGCGTCCAGCTCGCGGCCCAGCACGAACTTCTGCAGGTTGCCGCCCGACAGGCTGCGCGCCGGCGCGTCGGGACCCTGCGCGCGCACCGCGTACGTCGACAGCAGCCGCGCGCACAGCTGCCGCAGCGCGCCGAGATCGAGCCAGCCGCCGCGGCGGATCGGCTCGCGCCGGGTGAGCAAGGTGTTCTGCGCCAGCGACAGGCTCGGCACCGTGGCTCGTCCGAGGCGCTCCTCCGGCGCGAAGCCCAGGCCGAGCTCGCGCCGGCGCGCGGGCGACGCGCCCGCCAGATCGTGCCCGAACAGGCGCACCTGTCCAGGCCCGGAGCGCGCGTCTTCTCCCGACAGCAGCGCCAGGAGCTCGCGCTGACCGTTGCCCGAGACGCCCGCGATGCCGAGCAGCTCGCCGCGCTGCACGCGCAGCGAGACGTCGCGCAGCGCAACCCCGAAGGGTTCGAGCGGTGTGCGCGATAGCGCCTCGACCTCGAGACAAACCTCGCCCGGCGGCTGCTCGCGTCGCGACAGCGGCGCCGGCTCTACTCCGATCATCAGCCGCGACAAGCTGGCGTTGCTCTCCTGCCGCGGATCGACGCTGCCCGTCACGCGGCCAGCGCGCAGTACGGTGCAGCTCTCGCACAGGGCGCGCACCTCGTCGAGCTTGTGGCTCACGTACAGGATCGCGCAACCGCCTCGCGCCAGGCGGCGCAACGTCTCGAACAGCGCTGGAATGGCGCTCGGTGCGAGCACGCTGGTGGGCTCATCCAGAATCAAGAGCTGCGGCGTCGCGAGCAGAGCACGCAGGATCTCGACGCGCTGTCGCTCGCCGACGCTGAGCGTGTGCACGGGTCGAGCGGGTTCGAGGGGCAAGCCGTACTCGGCGCCCAGCGCGGTCATGCGCTGAGACGTCTCCGCCAGCGTGGGGCCCCGCTCCAGTCCGAGCCAGACGTTCTGCGCCACGCTCAGACTCTCGAACAGCGCGAAGTGCTGAAACACCATCGCGATGCCGAGCGCGCGCGCGGCGCGCGGACTGCCGAGCTCGAGCGCCGTACCATTCCAGCGCAGCTCGCCCGCGTCGGGCTGCACGGCGCCATAGATGACCTTCATCAAGGTCGATTTGCCGGCGCCGTTCTCGCCCAGCACCGCCCGGATCTCGCCCGGTCGGAGCTGCAGGTTGACGCCGTCGTTGGCGGTGACTCCGGGGTACCGTTTGGTGATCCCCTGGAGCTCGAGCCTGAACATGCGATGGGGCTGGCGGCGGACGCCGAGACAGGTTGCCGGGGCGGGCGTATCGGCGGCGTTTCTTTCCGCGGCTTTTCCCGACGACGCTGGCTCGCGCGAGCGGGCGCGACCGAGCGCGATGGTGCCAGATTCGGCTCGCTGGTCAAGTGTTTGCCCGGAATCTGGCTGGAATGGCGACGGAGCTGTAAGCTACGGGCGCAAAGCTGCGTCATGCCCAACGCCGAAGATTTCTCTGCACTCACCGAGGTCGTGTCCGGGCGCTTTCGCATGCGTCGCCTGGTGGCCTTCGGAGGCATGGCGAACATCTACGAAGTCGAGGACTTGCAGACCGGCCGCGCGGGCGCGCTGAAGCTCCTGAAGGCACGCTTCCGCAACGTCCCCGACGCCGTCGAGCGGCTCAGCCGCGAAGCGGCGGCGGCCACCCAGATCTCCGATCCGCACATCGTCGAGACGCTGGACGCGGGGCGGCTCGCCAGCGGGGAGCCGTTTCTGTTCATGGAGCTCCTGAACGGGGAACCGCTGGATCGAGTGATCGCACGGCGCGGCCGCCTGCCGGTCGGTGAGGCCATCGAGATTGCGGCCCAGGCCGCCCAGGGGCTGGCAACGGCCCACGCGGCGGGCATCCTGCATCGCGACATCAAGCCGGCGAACCTGTTTCTCGTCTCCGGTCCCAAGACGTTCGTGAAGCTGCTCGACTTCGGTGTGTCCAAGTTCGTGGGCTCCGGACAACACTCGATGACGCGCGAGGGCCTCGCGCTCGGCACGTTCTCGTACATGCCGCCCGAACAGATGATGGGCGCCAAGCGCGTCGACGTGCGCGCGGACATCTACTCGCTCGGCGTGGTGCTCTACCAGTGTCTGGTCGGCACCCCGCCGTTCGTGGCCAAGAGCATTCCCGCGCTCAGCACCATGATGGCGCAGAACGAGTACGTGCGCGTGAGCCGCATCCGCTCGGACGCGCCCGCGGAGCTCGACGCCATCCTCGAGCGTAGCCTGCGCGCCGATCCGAGCGAGCGCTACGCCGGCGTGCGCGAGTTCCGGGAAGACCTGGTGCGGCTCTCTCGCCGTTCCCTGCCGCAGCGCACGCTCAGCGTCGGCGAAGCGGCGGCGCCGGCAGCGCGATCGCCGCTGCAGAGCGACCGTTCGCGCGCCGCTGGCAGCCCTGTTGCGAGCAGCCCTGTTGCGAGCAGCCCTGTTGCGAGCAGCCCCGTGGCGAGCAACCCGATGACGGGTAGCCCGATGACGAGCAGCCCGATGAGCCCCGTTGCCCGCCCGCCCGTGAGCAAGGCCTCGATCATCGAGACGGTCGTGCCGCGCACGCGCCGCCAGCCCTGATCCAGGCGCCGCGCAGCGTGCCTGGGCGCTGCTGTGCCGCCGCGCGGCCTTCGGCACACATCACCATGCCGCGCGCCGTGGGAAGCGGTGGCGACCAAACGGAAGCGTCCTTCCAAGTTGTCTTGACCAAATTGAACTACGCTTCAGAATGGTCAAGTGCGGCGCTTCGCCGAAGATCGAATTCGCAAGGACCTGAGCAAGAAGATCGTCCTGCTGGCAGGGGCCCGGCAAGCTGGAAAGACCACGCTATCGCGACAACTTGGCCTGAAGCACGCGTACCTGAACTTCGACAGCGCCGAAGACCGAAAGCTCCTGCGCCTGAGACAATGGGACCGCCAGGTCGAGATCGTCATCCTCGTTCGCGAGGTTCGCGACGAAATCGAGCCGGCAGATGCCTTGCAGCGCATTCTCACGGTCGGGGGATTTCCGGAGCCGTTTCTCAGCAACGATCAGAATGAGGCCCGGCGCTGGCGCCGGACCCACATCGACTCCATCTTGCGAGAAGATCTCCTGGATCTGGAGAAGGTCCGCGCTCTCAAGTCCATCGAGCTGCTGGTCGAGTTGCTCACCGAACGAGTGTCGTCGACGGTTTCCTTCAGTTCGCTGGCAAGGGACCTGGAGGTGTCGGCTCACACGGTCAAGCACTGGCTCGAAATCTTGGAGAACCTGTACGTCATCTTTGCGGTTCGTCCGTTTCACACGAACGTTGCCCGCAGCATTCTCAAAGAGTCCAAGTACTATTTCTACGACACGGGCGCGCTAGCCCAGGCTGGCGTGGATCAGGGAGCCGTCTTCGAGAACGCGGTCGCCTGCGCTCTTGCGCGAGAGCTGCATCTGACGGAGGACTTTACCGGTCGCAAAGCGAATCTCTGTTTTCTGCGCGACAAGGAAAAGCGCGAGGTGGACTTTCTCGTACTCATCGATCGAACGCCCCAGCAGCTGATCGAAGCAAAGTGGGCAGACGACACTTTCTCCCGATCACTCGGCTACTTTCGCAATCTCTTCCCCGCCGCACGAGCTCTTCAAGTGGTGAGATCACTGGATCGCCCTCGGGAGGATCGCGCACGAAGCCTGAGAATGCTTCCAGCCGCCGACTATCTCGCAGAAATTTCTTTTCTCGAGGACATCGTGCGCCCTCGCATCCGAGGCGCGCGCGGACTCGGTGGCCCGTGAGCGTATGGAACTGGCGCACGCGAGCTGCGGCGAGGCGGCCTCTCCCACACGGTCTCAGTGCGCGGGCTGCGGAGCAGTGGCGAAGCGCAATAGCAGCGCGAGCGACGCGCTGAGCACGAGCGTCACCGCGACGATCGCGTTCAGCCCGACGCGCTCCACGAGCACGCCGACCAGCCCTGGCACCAGCGATGAGCCGAGCGTCCCGCTGCTCACGAGAAAGCCGACGGTGTGGCTCGTGAGCGCGGGGCCCACGTGTGCGGGAGTGCGCGCCATCAACGTCGGGTACACGGGCGCGAGGCTCATGCCGAGCAGCAGCAAGCCGAGCCGTCCGGGCCAGCCCGCGGCGAGCACCAGCAGCGCCACGCCGCCGACGGCGCCCAGGCCTGCCAGGCGTAGCAGGCGAGCGGTGCCGACGCGCTCGGCGAGCCAGCCCAGCGCCACCCGACCGAGCGTGAGGCTCGCCCAGTAGCCCGAGGTCCAGCTGCCCGCGGCTTCGATGCCGAGCCCGCGCCCTTCGGTGAGCCAGCTGAAGCACCACTGCCCGACGCTCGCTTCGAGGCCCGTGTAGCAGAAGAAGCTCGCGATCAGCAGCCACACCTGCCCGCTGCCGAGCGCCGCGCGGGCGGAGCCCCGTACCTCTCGCGCGCTCGCCGGAGCGCTGAGCTCTGCCGGCCGCGGATCGACTGCGCGCTGCTGATCCCAGGCACGCCGCGTGGCCACGAAGGCCAACGTCATGGCGCCGAGCAGAGCGGCGATCACGGCATAGCCTGCGCGATAGCCCGGCCCGCGCGCGATCGCCGCGGTCATGATTGCCGGCCCCGTGCTGGCTCCGACACCCCAGCAGGCATGCAGCCAGTTGACGTGCTTCACCGAGAAATGCCGGGACGCGTAGGCATTCAGCCCGGCGTCGATGGCGCCCGAGCCGAGCCCCACGAAGAACGCGACCGGAAAGAACAGAGACCAGGTTGGCGCGAGCGCATAGCCGACGAGCCCGAGCGCCACCAGCGCGCTCGAGCCGGCGAGCAAGCCACCCACACCGGTCTTGTCCATCAAGCCACCCGTGAGCAGCCCTGACAGGAAGTAGCCGCTCACGCCCATCACCAGCACCATGCCGATCGCCGACGGCGACAGCTCGAAGGCGCGGCGCAGCGACGGCCAGGCGATGCCCAGCGTCGCATCCGGTAGACCCAGCGAAATGAACGCTAGATAGGCGAGCAGCAGCAGTCTCGTCTCGCGCTTCATATCGGGGCAGGCCGGCAACGCCCCTTAGAGCCTACCGGGATAGGCTCTTAGCACACCCGCCACGCTCCGAGCGCAACGAGCTCTACCTCAGTGCGCCGGGCCACTGTCGAGCCAGCGGATGGGCTCGGCGCCGAACGCCTGCGCGCAACGCCCGGGTCCGGCAGGGCCGCCCCGCCGCTCACCACAGATCGGGCCAGCGCTGCAGCGGGAGCTGGAACGTGACCCCAACCGAGACAGCCCAGAAGCTGTAGTCCTCGAAGTAGCCGCCGTGGCTGGCGTGCTCGTCGACAAACGCATGGTAGTAGCGCAGGTCGGCGCGTAGCCCGAGCAGGCGGGTCAACTGATGCATCATCCCGACCCCGGCGGCGAAGGTGAGGTTGTCCTGGTCGGTGTCGTACGACTCGTTGCCAGGGGCAGTGAATAGGGCATGAATCACCCCGAGCCCGACCGTGCCATAGGGACGCCAGATTGGAGCGCGCGGAATGGAGACGGGCAGCACCAGTTGGCCCATCAAGAGGAGTGCGTCGGTGTTGAGATCGACTCCTTCGGGGACCAGGTGGGCGACGTCCCGATCGCGGAAGAAGTGCCCGTGCCAGGCCGCGTCGAGCTCCAGCCCGACCCCGAGCCCGCGCCAGGCAGGAAGATGGTAGCCGACCGACGCCCCCGCGCCGCCGCGCGTGGTCTCCACGTCCCCGGCGACACTGGCGTCGAGGTGCGGAAAGAGGACCACCTGGGCGGTTGCCGGCGCGGCCACGCCGGCAACGAGGGTCAGAATGAGAAAGCTGTCACGTCGGGATCGCATGAAGTGCATGTCCTCGCTGCTGCGTCGGGGCCGGCATCAGCGCCCGTCGAGCTCGAACAGGACGCCGCCGACGATGGTCAGCAGATCGATGGGGCCGAGGCTCACCATCACCTGCGCGAACGGGCGCAACACCGGCAGGGCGATGTGATCGAAGCGCACCCCTCCGACCAGATTCAGCCCCATGCGCATGCCATTCGAGTCCGTCGCGTTCCCCGCTCCTGGCGCCAGGGGACTCGACATGACGGGACCATCGAGCCCTTCACCATTCGAGCTCGGCGTGGGCGCCGCCTCCGGCAACGCGAAACGGGTCACGCCAACGCCGGCGCCGACGTACGGGTAAAGGAACGAGTGACCGAGCGGCAGATCGTACAGCGCGTTTGCACCGACCTGGAAGAGCGTCCGATCTTTGACGAAGAAGTGATCGAACGTCAGGGCGACGATCAGCGGGCTGAGCTCGAACGACAGGCGAGCCTCCGCGCCGACGGAGGGAGCGTTTTCGGGCCGGAGCTCGTCGTCGTGGAGGAGCTGGATGCCGCTCTGCACACCGACCTGAACGCCGGTGTCGGCGCGCACGGCGGGGGCGATCGCGGTAACGAAACCGACCATGGTGAGGAGGGCGAGCGCTGCTTGGAATTGCCGCATGAGACCGCGCTCCGCAGCCAGCGCCCCGTGAGGGCATAGGCCTGCCTGGATCGCCACGAAGGCGGCAGCCATGGCTGGGTGGCGCAGTTTCATGCGGGAGCTTTCACTCGTCTTCGCGCGGTGCAGGCGAATCCTTCATCGGTGTGAGGACGAATTTCCGGCCAGGTCTTTCCCGCCGTTGCGTGCCGGATCGGCTCAGTCGCGCAGCGCTCTGGAGGCGTCGTGTAAGGGGCTTACTCCCTTCGCAAAAGAAATGTCACCTGTTCGACCGACTCTTCTGAACCGCGGCAGCGGCCTTGCGAATGACGTCGATGACAACGCCAGGCTGGGAAAGCATGATGACGTGGCTGCTGTCGGTCTCGACCGTGGTCGCGTTAATGCGTTTCGCCAGAAAACGCTGAAGATCCGGATGCACCGTCTGGTCCTTCTGAGCGAGGACGAACCAGCTCGGCTTCGACTTCCAGGCAACCTCGTCGAGCTTCTGCTGCTCGAGCAGGTCGGCAGCGGGTGGGTAGTGGGTCGCCCAAACCAGCTTTTGCTCCTGCTCGGAAAGGTCTCCCGCGAAGTACTTGACGCCTTCCGGCTTGATCCAAACACGTCCGCCGGCGACCTCGATCTGGGCGAAGATTTCGGTGGGGTATTTATTCAGTTGGCTCTGCACGGTCTCCCGAACATCCGGGACGACAGCGGCGATGTAAACCAGTGCCGCGACGCGCTCGTCGGTTCCGGCTCCTGTGATGGTGGCTCCGCCGTACGAGTGACCCACGAGGATCGCGGGGCTGTTGACCCGACCCAGAGTGCGCTTCACTGTGGCCACGTCATCCGCGTAGTTGTTGAGCCCGTACTGGACGGCGATCACTTCGTGCCCATCGGCCTGCAGTGCGGGAATCACTTTGCTGAAGCACGAACCGTCGGCCCAAAGACCATGGCAGAACACGATGGACGGCTTGGTATTGATAGACATCTGCTTTCTCCTTCTTGCGTTGAACCCGATTGGTTGAGGACTTCCGCCGGCCCGGGTTGAAACCCGTAGCCCGTCTTGCGCGCGATCTCATCGGCGGACTGACTCGGATAAGACAACGTACATTCCCGGCGCGCTCGCCTCTACCCTGCGTTGGTAGGGGTGCTTCACAGATGCGCGCTTGCCGTTTTCGGATCGACGATGTCTTAGCGTTCAAAATGAAGGCGTCACGCCGCCTTCGCGAGCTCTCGCAGATATTCAGCTGACGTAGTCCAATCGTTCGCATCGATGGGCTCGAGGAGCAACGACTCGAGCGCGGTGTGCGTCGAGGGGAGCGTGAACAGGAACGACGTGCCAAACGCGCTGCGCGCTTCGGCCCAAAGCTTTCCCCCATGGTTGTCGACAATGCCGCGGCCGCTGGTTAGCAACTCTTTCAGAATGATTTAGCCCCACTCTAAGGACTTGCTGGCCCCGCGCCAGCAAGTTGGCGGCATGGTTGCTAAAGTCATCTTCTGCCTGCTGTGCGGCAGCCTCTCCGTGGGTTGCCAGTCATCCAGTCACGTGCCGCCCCATTCGGGCATCGAATTCAAGCTGAGCTCGCCCGATGGCGAAGCTCCATTGCGTCCGGACGGACTATTTCGCGTCGAGGGCCTGGACGGGCGGAGTTCCGTTCACGTGCCCCTCACCCCGGTCGAGCCGGGAAGCAGCTCGCAGCGCGTCGAGCTGCCACCGGGATCGTACAAGGTTTCGTATTTACCCGTAGAGCTCGTGCCTTCGCTGCATTCTCTCCAGCACAGGGAACCTGTCCGGAGCTCGTCACCGAACGCTTTCATCGTCGTGGTCTCGAAAGGCCAGTTCAGCACCCTCGAGGTGCATGCCGTTGACGCCGCGAGCGCGCGGCCCGTGCTCGAGCGTTCAGCGCTGGGGCCTCCAAAACGTCGCGACCAGGCGCTGGACGCTGCAGTCACTCAGCCTCCCGCAGCCGCGAAATGAACCGCCTACGCCCGTGCAGCCGCCGTCAACTGGCGCTGCGCACGGCAGCATGCCCCACGAGCTCGGCGATGTGAGGGGACGCCAGCCAGTCGGCGCGCAGCTTCGGGTCGAGGATGGAAGCGGACAACTCGTCGACGATCGCGCCGGCGGCTGTGCGTGCCGCGGCGGCTCCCGTCAGCAGGCCTGCGCGCTGGCGTATGGCGCCAACCGTCGTCAGCAGCGCGATCCTCGAGAATGGGTGCCGCTGTTCGCCGAGCGCGGCCAGGCCGCTTTGTGCTCGTGCCTCGGCGGAGTGGTGCTGCCCACGCAACAGCTCTACACTGGCGAGAGCGTGGTAGGCCCGCGCGGCGTGGCGCGCTGAGCCAGACCGGTCAGCGGCTGCGAGCAAGTCTAGCGCGTGCCGTTCGGCGGCATCTAGCGAGCCCTCGTGCAGCCGCTCTGCTGCCCATGCCGCGTCGAGCGCCAGACGCGGATCCTGGAAATATCGGTTCGAGAGCGGTTCCCCCTTGCGCTGCAGCTCGTACAGCAGCTGCTGTGCCTGCGCCAGCTCGGTGCGC
>Ga0207675_100003767_pt1 | contig 14773 bp, 12 predicted proteins | sample KBSSwiS42_FD_184305 | JGI IMG/M metagenome (GOLD analysis project Ga0207675, IMG submission 184305) | Switchgrass rhizosphere microbial communities from Kellogg Biological Station, Michigan, USA - KBS Switchgrass S4-2 (SPAdes) (version 2) | ecosystem: Host-associated > Plants > Roots >... | reverse complement strand
TGGGCTCTGCGCTGCCGGCGCCGTTGCGCTCTCGTTGCGCGAGCCGTTCCCGCAGCGTCTGACGCAGCGCACGCATGCGCGAATACACGGTGTTGACGGAGATCTCGAGCAGCGCGGCGATCTCGGCCGGGGGTACTTCTTCCAGCAGGCCGAGCACGAACACCGTGCGTCGGCTCTCGTCGAGCTCCGCGCAGTAGGCCTGGATCAGCTGCGCGAGCTGGCTGGCCTCGGCGTGCTGCTGCGGACCGGCGTCGCGGCTTTCGATGGCGTCGTCGAGCGGCTCGAGCGGGGCGCTCTTGCGCCGCTCGCCGCGGCGGTGGTTCGCCGCGGTGTACTGGGCAATCCCGAACAGCCAAGTGCGCAGCGAGGAGCGGCCCTCGAAGCTTGCCAGCTGCCGCGAGACTACGCCGAACACGTCCTGCACCGCATCGTCCAGGGACACCTGCTGCACGCCCAGCATGCGCAGCGACCTCCAGACGAATTCGAAATACTGCTCATACACATCCTCGAAGCGCGGCGGGCTTGACGCGAGCGCAGCGCTGCCCACGGGGGCACGACCCTCGCCGGGCTCGGGCTCGGCGGGTTTGCTCACTGTGCAAGAGTTCAAGCGCGCTGCTTCTGGCCCGGGCATCCACGGGCCCGGCAACTCGTGTCCGGGCCGTGCGCTTTCTGTCATTCGAAGGCGATATCCACTCCGAGCGAGGCCCGGGCGGACAGGCTGGCGGGCTGATAGACGGTGCCGAGCCGCTCCAGCACGAATTCATTGCGGTCGAGGGGCAGCGCCGCACCCACGCGGGCGACCAGGCGCAGCAGCGTCGCCGGAACCTGCCACGCCAGGCTCAGATTCAGACTCGGAGCTAGCCACAGCGCACTGGCCGGGCGCGGACGGGTCACCCCCCTACCGTCGCCGTGCAAGCGGCCCATCTCCCATCCGGCGCACAGCCCGAGCGACCACGGCTGCGCGTTGGAGCCCAGGGGGTTCGCGCAACCGAGCAGCGCCGCCGTCGCCAGCTGCAGGTCGGCGCCGGCACCTGCCACGCTGCTCGGCTGCAGCAGTGCGCGTTGCTCCAGCCACAGCGTGCCGAGCAGCTGGAGTTGCCAGCGCGCGCCGCCGAGCTGTGCTCCGAGGGCGAAACCGAGCGCGGGCTTGGGCAGCGACCCCGCGTCAGCCATGGCGTGCGCGGACACGCTGGGCAAGAGCTGCGCGCCGCGCGCTTCGAGCTCGCCGGACGGCGCGAGGTCCGCCGCGGCAGGCGGGAACCGCGGGGCGGTAACGCTCGAGCCCTCCGGGCTGACGCTGGCCACGGGCGGGCGGGCGGGCGGCGGCAGAGCGGCTTCCACGGCGAGCGTGATGGCCACGGCCAGGGTGTCGACGAGCGTGGCGCAGTTGGGCGCCACGAGCAGCCGCTCCTTGACCGGCGTGTGCCGCTCCTCCCGCGGCGTCGGCGTCGCGCCGGCAGTTGCATCGGGAGCGGCACCCGTGATGCGCAGCAAGGCACGTGCGTCTGGCTCGACCCGTTCCACGTGCACTTGCAGGTGAACGTTGCCGGTCGTCGCGAGCGGCGCGCCCAGGGCGCGTTCCACTTGAAAGGAGAGCTGCTCACTTTCATTGCATTCCGCCGGCCCGGACCAGCTCAGCTCGCTCGCCCCGGCCAGCGGAGACAAGAAGAGCAGCCCAACGGCGCCGGCCCAGTGCCGCGCGACTGATCGCTGCCCGCTCATTCAGCCATCCGTGCCACGCCGTGCGCCGAAGGTAGCTCGCAGCAGGAGCCGCGTCCACCGCGAGCGCTTCACGGCTTGCGCACGCCACCTCGGGCAGCGCAGCGTGCCGCGAGTTGCCGCTGCGTCGGAGGCCGGTGCCGTCGCGGCAGACTTCAAGTCGGTGCTCGCAGGGCCGACATCCCGGCGTTGGGCACATCCTGAAGGGCTCGGAGCCGCGCGGCGGCGAGCCCACCAGGATGTGCCCACTCAGATCCGGATGGGCGAGCTCACGCTGGTGTCGATGCTCGGAGTCCAGCAGCGAAGACGAGCGAGCTCATCGTTGTAACGCGTTCTCGCTCTGTGCCAGATCGACCAACTGCGTGCAGAACAGGCCGACGCACTCGTTGGGCTTTGAGCGCGCGATGACCTGTTGCATCGCTCGCACGTATTCGAGGTGCAGATCGCGCAGCTGGCGCAGGTCAGCCCGGGAGACGGCGAACAGGCTGTAGCCGAAGTTGCCAGGACTGCCCTGGTCGAGACGGCTGATGGCGGTCTGGGCCCAGACCGACTTGAGCTGGCGGGCGAGCACGGGGTCGCGCGCGGTGGTGACGGCGATGACCTGGCGTGGGACGTAGCGGCGGCGCTGCTTTTTCACCTGGTCGGTGGTCTCGAGAAAGTCGAGGCACTCCGTAACGACGCTGACGGGCACGCCGAGGCGATCTGCGAGCCACGGCACCTGCGCGGCGCCACTCGGCTGGGCTTCGAGCTCGAGGGCCCGCAGGACAGCGTGAGACCAGGGCTTGTGGTACGCCGCCTGGCGCACAGTTTCGAGGTTTCGCCAGTGTCGCGTCACCGAAGGGAGTCGCTCTGGATCGGCCCAGATGGCGAGCAGATCGAGCAGGCGCCGGCTCAGCACTTCGACGAGACACAGAAAGTCGGGCAGGTTGGGTTCGGTGGCTCCGCTGAACCAACGCGAAACCTGGTAGCGGCTGAACTTGCCCAGCTCCGAGATGCGACCGATGGGAGTCTTACCCTTGAGCTGCCGCAAGAACGCGGCGACGGCCTCGGGCGATTCGGGCACGGTGGTCGTGAGCCAGCTGGGTGAGCGCTGAAAGAAGCGGCTGAAGCAATCGATCGCTGAGGCCTGGCTGCGGCGCCAGAGCTGCAGGTAGCGCGCTGCGCTCGGCCAACAGCGGCGCGACTCCCAGCGCTGCACGACGTTGCTGCGATAGCCCATGCGGCGGCTGAGCTCGGCGCAGGAACGGCGGCCTCGCAGGGCGCGGATCAGCTCCACCGCGAGCGCCGCGTACTCGAACTGCACGGCCTCGAACTGCACGGCGGAGACGGCCTCGGGCGGTACCGAGGCTGGAGACGTTTTGCGTCGCTTGCTAGTGCTGGAAATCATGAGCGATCGTTGCCATAATTGCACACCTATGGACAAAATCACGCACGGAATGTGCCGTCCTGGCATTGCAGGCTGCGGCCTGCGGTGACAGAAGCAGGCATGAACCGAGCGCGATTCGTACGAGGGAGGGACCTCGCTGCCGTCTTCAGTCTACTGCTGGGTGCCGCGTGCTCTGCACGTGAGAGCGCCGATGCTGCTGGCAATGCGGGTGCCAGCGGCGCAGAGCCGCGCGTCCCATCCGCCGAAGCTGCTCCGGGCGGGGCGAAGGTTTCCCTCTGTCCCGGTTGCGAGCCCGAGTCGGGCGCGCTGCTCGTTGCCGGCGGGGAAAGCAGTGATTTCGAGGGGAGCCTGGACGAGTGCGTCGGGTTCTTGTTTCGCGATCCGGTGCTGCTGGGCGAAGCGGAGCCGCCGGGCTTTGACGTGCCCGCCATTCGACAGGTGCTGGAGCGCGACTTCTCCACGTCGTTCGCCTGGGTCGCTGCTCTGCCGGCGGTGCCCGGAGAGAGGCGCGCCGCTGCGACGAGCGTCACGGGGTTCTCGCCCGAGACGACGGTCACGGGTTCGATTCACCTGCTCGGCAGCGGTGAGTACCTGCACCTGGATCCCGAACGCTGCGACGTCGACACGGGCATCTGCTCCATCAGCGACCCCTTCCCCCGTGAGCTGAATTGCGGCTTCCGCAAGGCGCCCGGGTGGCTCGAGCTCGACGTCGAGGTCAGTCTTCGAACCGGAGACGGCGCCATCGACGTTTTGACCAGCAGAGGCCGCGCCGTGGTGAAGTCGAATCGGCCGATCGCGGTGTCCGTCGGCCCTCTGGATCTGACTCAGCTGGGCGGCACCTTACGCCTCGAGCCCGCGCATCCGGGGCCATACGTGGGCTCCCTGAGCATCGCCATCTCGGCGAGCCCTGCCGGCATGCGGGGTTCGGTGTCACCGCGCATCGCGCCCGCTGAGGGGAGCGAGGACTGGGGTGGCGTGCCGCTCACGGGGCGCTGGCCCAAGGAAGACGACTGCGAGGCGGACGAGCTACCCATCGACGGTACGACGGAGGCGGGCCAGGCCGCCCTCGAGCTGATGAGCCAGGTCTTCGCCAGACTGCGCGAACGAACCCTGGCCGCGTCACCCATGCCGGCTACGTGGGCTGGGCCTCCACCGCAATCGCTCTTCAACGCGGGACCACCGACCGAGCTCAGCATCGAGGTGTCCGACCAGGTGCAGCCCGGCTGCATCGCCGCCGACCGCTTTCTCAGCTTCTCTGCGAGCGCTCACCTCTCAACCGCCGATGGCCGAGTGGACGTGAGCACCACGCTGCTCGGCTCCGCCTTGCACGAGGAGGGAACCTGGGCAGACGCCTCGCTCCACTGGTCCTGGCAGCAGACGTTCACGAGCGAAGCCGCCCTCAGAAGCGGCGGCTTTGCACACACCGAGCTCTTCGGCTCCCAAGGCGCAAACGTGCAGTTTTCGGATACCTATCTGCCCCTCGCCGGCCAGCTCTACCAGAACGGCAACCTCTTCGTGCAGGCCGTTCCCGACTGCTCTCTGGACCCGCGCTGCGATGGCTCGGGGCAGCCCTGTGACCAGTGCGGCGAGCCCCTCATCGTCGATCACCTGTCCTGGGGTATCTCGGCGAACATCCCAGCGAGCCGCTAGAGCCGCCAACGCAACAACCTTGCGATTGGGCTTCATCGACGCCTGCGGGCGGCGTGCCTAGCCATCGCCCAGCGTTCGCGCACAAGCTGAGCGCGGCGCGTTCCACTCGCCGATATCTGGCGGTCGCGGATTGAAACCGCCGCTCACGCCGGCGCGCGTGAGCGTCGCTTCATGCAACGGGAGCAACGTCCACTGATGAGACGCTGGGTGCAACTCTCTGCGAATCCTTGGCGACCTCTGCGTCTTGGCGGTTGACTCTCCTTCGTCGTCTGCGCGAGCGCTTCACGGCTTGCGCAAGTGGCCTCGGGCAGCGAAGCGTGCTGCGAGCTGGAAGACGCGCGCGTCGGGTCCGCTGGCGAGCTGTTGATACAGCCCGGCGGCAGCTTCGTCGCCGCTGAGCGCGCGCGGAAGGCAGCGCGCTGTGGCTCGGGAGAGGCGGGGGCTGGTGGCAGGTCGGGGGCAGGCGCCGGGCTCGGCTCGACGTTGCGTACACGTGGGCGCGCGTTGGCACGGGATCGGCCGCCGTGCTAGGATGTGGTCGTGTTGCAGAAGCTGGTGGCCCAATTGACTCAACGGCGTCCGGACGTCATCGCGGTCTACGTTTTCGGCTCCCACGCTCGCGGGGACACCACGCCGCAGAGTGACCTGGATCTCGCCTGCCTCACGCGCCACAAGCTAGACCCTGTGGAACGTTGGAAGCTCCAGGAAGAGCTCGCAGTGCTTGCGGGCCGCGACGTGGATCTGGTGGATTTGCGCCAAGCGTCCACGGTGTTGCGTGTGCAGATCTTGCGTGACGCTCGGCTGCTCCTGGATGCCGATGCAGCGGAACGAGCTCGCTTCGAGGCAACCGCTCTCTCTGCCTATGCCCGCTTGAACGAGGAGCGCAAGCAGATCCTGGCGGACGTGGCTGCCACGGGCCAAAGCGGTGGCTGACGTCGTCTCTGTGGATGACGTTGCCCTCAACAAACTGGCGGCCATCGAGCGTTGCGTGCGGCGCATCGCTGAGGTGTACGCGGGTGACGACCGAAATCTGCGCGCTGACCTCACGCGGCAAGATTCCATCATCCTCAACATTCAGCGCGCAGCCGAGAGTGCGATCGATCTCGCCATGCACCTGGTGCGACGTGAAAAGCTCGGGATCCCTCAGGACAGCCGCGACGCCTTCTCGTTGCTCGTGCAACGATCGGGGCTCGACCCGGAGCTCGGGGTCAGGCTCCAGCGAATGGTCGGCTTTCGCAATGTCGCCGTGCACGACTACCAAGCGGTAAATCTAGAAATCGTGCGTCAGATCATCTTGCATCATCTCGATGATCTGGTGAGCTTCGGGCGCTGGGGGCTGGCGCGCAGCCAGGTGACCTGAGCCACCGAGGGCGACTGGGACAGCTGCTGCCCGGGCAACTTCCGGGTACCTTGATCTCGCGAGCAGCTGACGACTTCGTCTGGTACCGCGTCGCACCGGGTCCGGATGACCGCATCGGCATCGTGCTCGTAGCGCGCGACCTCTGTCCGTACATCCTCCCCGCACGCGAGCAAGCCCGCAAGAAGCACGCGCGCCTCAGGTCCACTGGCGAGCTATTGATACAGCCCCGCGGCGACGAGAGCGCCGCCGGGCTCGGCTCGACGGGAGCGTACACGTGGGCGTGGGCTCGGGCCGCGCGGCGTCGAGCTCGATTGATCGCGCGAGCGAGGCTGCAGCTTCGCGAGTGAGCAGCATAGCCTGCTGAGCGCACCTCGGACGTCTGACCCATCCGCCGGTTGAAGGCCTGCGGCGAACCCGCTGTCCCTTTGAGCTCGGTTCGCGTCGCTCCTGGCGGACCTCGGACGTGGCGAAGTGCTTCACATGATCCCGGATACGTTGCTCTGCGAGCGGAGCCGACCCAGATCGCTCTGGATATGGGCCGAAGTTCCAACCTCGCGATGCTCGAGCGTCAGCTCCCCGGAGCGTCCGTCGCCAAAAGCCTTCCAGGAGGTCACGCGTGAACAGTCCAAGTTTGCCCCGCGTGGTGTCACGCGAAGAATGGACCCGCGCGCGCAAGGAGTTGCTGGCGAAGGAGAAGGAGCTGACACGGGCGCGCGACCACCTGAACGCCGAGCGGCGAAGATTGCCGATGGTACTCGTCGAAGAGCCTTACGTGTTTCATGGCCCGCACGGCAAGCTGAGCTTGCTCGATCTATTCGAAGGGCGCCACCAGCTCATGGTGTATCACTTCATGTGGCTCTGGCAGGATGGCAAAGCCAAAGATCGCGGCTGCCCGAGCTGCTCGAGCTTCGGCGATCAAGTCTCGAAGGGACACTTGCGCCACCTGCACCAGTGCGACACGACGTTCGCCTTCATTTCGCGAGCCCCCTGGGAGAAAATCGCGCCGTTCAAGCGGCGCATGGGCTGGCTCGTCCCCTGGTACTCCGCGGAAGGCAGCCGCTTCAACTACGACTATCATGTCACCCTGGACGAGTCCGTTACGCCGATCGAATACAACTACCGCACGCCCGCGGAGCACCAGCAGGCGGGCAACGCATTCTTCCTCGATTGGCCGCAGCCATTCGACCTACACGGAATGAGTTGCTTCTTGCGCGACGACGATCGCGTCTACCACACCTACTCGGCCTATGCCCGCGGCACCGAGGCCACGGGCGGCTCCTACTACTTCCTGGACCTGACTGCGCTCGGTCGCCAGGAAGAGTGGGAGGAGCCGAAAGGACGCAGCCCGGGGCTCGGTTTGTCCGCAGGCAACAGTGGCATCAAATACCCGGACGAGCAGGAAGAGCTGAGCGACTCGGACGGGGCGCGCCCGAGCGGGGCCAGCAGTCGCTGAACGCGTCGGGAGCGAAGGTCATCGGAAGCTCATCGGGCCTGCCGAGTGCTGAACTCGGAGCGCTGAAGTCGGAAGCTCAGAACCCGGAGAAAAAGTCCCAGATCCGCGGCGCGGACTGCGGCGCCGGCATGTGACCGCCATTGAACTCGCACCAGGTGAGCGAGTGACCCTCGCTGCAGCCCTGGAAAGCGAGGCAGCCGTTGGCCTGGGTGGCCATTGCTGCCGGCTGGCAGCCATTGCGCTCGGCGATGACGTCGCGTGCCCGGACGCCATTGGCGATCGGCACGACGGTATCCGTGGTGCCGTGAAAGCCGAGCATGGCGATCGGCGCATCACCGTCTGCGCAGCCGCTGTACAGCGCGCCGGACATCGGCGCGATGGCGCGAAATACGTCGGCGCGACCACAACCAATGGCGTACGACATCATCCCGCCGTAGCTGAAGCCCGTGGAGAAGATGCGGGTCTCGTCGATGCAGAGCTCCGACTGGAATCGAGCGAGCATCGCGTCGAGGAACGCGATGTCACGGCCACCGGTGTTGGCCCAGCCATTGTCGATGCCCTCGGGTGAGACGAAGATGGCCGAGTTGTCCGCCAGCTGCCGCAGACCATAATAGTTGTTGGCCGTCCCCTGCGCCGTTCCCCCGCCCGGGTGCCAGGTAAAGACCAGACGGTACGGGTGTGACGCATCATAGCCTTGCGGCAGCGCCAGGATGTACTCGCGCTGGCTACCGGCCACGTCGACGCTGAGTCGCCCGCTCGCGACCGCACTCGTCGACCCGCATCCAGCGCTCGGCACGGGCGCGCCTGGACTCGCCGGCGCCATCGTACCCGGCATCTCGGCGCCGGGTGCCGCGGGCCCGCCATTCGCGCCCCCGGATGGCTGCATCAGACCGACGGTCATGGGCGAGCCCTCGCTCGAGTCGCTCGACATCGGCGCCGTGCCGCCGCTGGGCTCGGCCTGGTCCGCCGTGGGCGCCGGCGCCGCCATCATCGTGGGCGTGGCTGCAGGCGTGGCCTGGCTCGGCGCGTCGCCCATTTCTCCACTGCTCGAGCACGCCGCTCCCGCCAGCACCAAGGCAGTCGCGACCAAACCAGACGAGCTGCGGATGGGGTTTACTAGCAATGCTCTGGCCATGTCGAAGCTCCTCGAGCAGGCAAGATTACTACCCCGCTCTGTCGTGACTCTGTCCCATCTCCGGCCGCCGAGAGTCAAGGCGCTGGAAAGTTCCCAGGGTGCGCTATCCGCCGCCACCGCAGAAGGCTCGCACGAGCGGCCGTGTCGCGGGCTTTGCGACGGGCGGCACGGGGCCCGCTCTTCAATCCCATTCTCTGGTTTGCATGCAAACCATGCTTTGAGTGAGGACACCCCCTCCCCCTGTGTCCAGCGAAAGGAATCTGTTCGGCGCGCATCAGCACCAAAGAGCGTAACCCTCGGCGCGGGAGTGTGCGCGGCTCTCCTGGGCACGGGGCCGGACGACAGTCCCTCGCCGCACGCTGCAGACCTGGAGCGAAGACAGGAAACTTCAACACGACTCACCGAAGTCTGTAATGGCTCGAAGCCCTCGATGCTGAAACTCTGCTGACAGCTGTTCCCCGTAGTGCGCTCGGGGGGCTCGGTATCGCGCGACCCTGAGCAAATCAGGATGAGCCCCATTTCACGCCCGCGCGCACGGTGGGCGTGAAGAATACGTTGCGCTGACTGGATCAAGCTGCCGGGGGTTGACAGGCCGTTATCATTCACCTAAATGGGTGAATGTGCTTCCGGCCGCCAACGTTCGCCTCGATCGCACCCTGGTCGCGCTGGCCGATCCCACGCGGCGCGCAATCTTGGAGCGCCTATCGCAGGGCGAAGCGCGGGTGACCGAGCTCGCCGCTCCATTTCCGATCTCGCTCAACTCGGTGTCGAAGCACATCCGCATGCTCGAACGCGCCGAGCTGGTGCAGCGGCGCATCGACGGAAGAGAGCACCTGCTGTCGTTCCACCAAGCGCCGCTCGAAGAGGCGGCGCTCTGGATCGAGAGCCAGCGCGCGTTGTGGGCGCGGCGGCTCCTGGCGCTCGACGATCTGCTGCGCGAGGAAGATCGTGCCCTCGTGCGCGCGAAACGAAAGCCCCAACGCAAACGCAAATGAGGCCCCCGATGAAACCGGAAGATACCGTCAGCGTGCGCGTCGTGCACCGCTTTGCCGCATCCGCCGAGCGCGTGTTCGATGCCTGGCTCGATCCGAGCAAGGTGTGCAAGTTCCTGTTCGCCACCGCCACGGGGCAAAACGTGCGCGCCGAGGTGGACGCGCGCGTCGGGGGCCGCTTCATCATCGTCGATCGGCGCAACGGGGAAGATGTCGAGCACGTCGGCACCTACGTCGCGATCGAGCGCCCGCGCCGCCTCGCATTTGACCTATCGGTGCCGAAATATTCGAGCGACCAGAGCCGGGTAGAGATCGCCATCCAGCCGCTCGCGCGTGGCTGTGAGCTCACGCTCGTGCAACACATGCCGGCGCGGTATGCCGACGGCCAGGGCCGAGCCCGAGACGGCTGGCGCCGCATCCTGGAGATGCTCGAGGAGATCGTTCCCCCCGCCCAGCCGAGCTGTGGCGCCGGCCTCGCCCAGCACGCCACCATCCCCGCCAAGATCGCGCCGATGTTTGCGGCGCTCGCCGACACTCTGGAGACGCATCGAGCCCTGATCGTGCCCGGCGGAGCAGAGGCGCGCCTCGAAGACGACGCTTACCAGACGCTCGCCGCGAGCTATCGTGAGCTCTCCGCGCAAGTGGCGCGGGTCGCCCAGCAGATGGCGAGCCAGCGCGACCTGCCGCCCTGCCCGCACGACGAGAAAGCCTTCGGCGCCGTGCAGCTGCATGCGTTCCAGCGCTTCGTCACGGCCCAGTCCGAATTGCTGGAGCTGCTGCGGCCCGCCGTCGAGCGCGACCAGGCGATGCTGGCCGGCATGCAACCGGGCTCCGCGACGTAGCGGTCAGTGTCCCACGGCGTGGCGCCGCACGAGCGCGGGGCGCTGAGCGCCTTCGACTCAGGGATCCGCGGCACGCCGCTCCGCGAGCGGCGCGAAGAATGATCTCCCAGCGACTTGGGGCTGTTGAGCTGGCGGGCGCTGGCAGAACGTGGTTGAGTACCGGTGCAGCGGTGTTGCTGATTGGTGTCTCATGAATGAGCGCCCAGGCGAGCGTGCGCCCAGAAAGGGAGTTTGGGTGCACGCCTGCAAACGCTCAGTCCGCTCGAATCGAAGGAAGATGAATATGGGAAATCGTATCAGTACCGCGGTCACGTGGAGGAAGCAGAGACGTGCTGCAGTGTGGCACCCCTCGAAGTACTCGTTGTTCACACTCGGAGTTGTCGCGGCTGGCCTGCGCTGCAGCACCGGCGACGTGACCGAGCTCAACGGCGACCCTCTGTCAGCGGGCGATGGGAGCGGGGCAACGTTGACGTGGGAAGCCGGTGACGGCAACGACCTAGAGACGGTGCTGCGCGAGAATGCCGATCGGGTCGCGCAGCGAAACGCCGAGTGGCACTCTCGGTACACGCGCGAAGAACAAGAAGCGGCGCTGGCCGCCATGGGCGTGCAAACGCACACCTACGATCAACTCGTCGCCGAGTCGATGCGCAAGCGCTTCATGGCGCTTTCGGCCGAAGAAGAAGGCCTGATACGGAGCCATTTCGGCGCCCGGCCGCCGGGAGAGGAGCTCGCCTTCCAAGGTCGGATCTTCACCGTTGGAGACGTGCAGTTTGACGCCGATGAGCTGCTCGAGCGACTGCGGAGCTCCGTGGGAGGCACCGTGGAGAAGGGCTTCGGATGCATTGCGGCGAGTGCGGCGGCCAATGACGGGTGCTTGAGCAACGGAGGCTGCCCCTGCATGGCCAACGATGGCGACGGGAACCCGGATACACTGGCCTTTTTCCGGCCAGATACGCAGCGGACGGCGTACTTCATCGTTCCTGACTTCGTTCCGGATTTCGTCTTCAATGCTCTGACGGCGGTCACTTTGCGGATAGTCTCGCTCGATCCCCCTGGTGACTGTCTCGGCCGCAACACCTTCCTTCCGGTCCGGAGAAGCATTTATGATGCGCTCGATCCATTCGAAAAGGCGTCGACCTTCAGCGTTCCAGTGACGTATGGGCTCGATCCTTGTCCCCAAGGCCGCCCTGCGCGCGCGTGTTCTTTCTTCCCCAGCTCTATCCTCATCATGACCGGTCCTCCCAGCCCCAATGGTGGTGGCCAGGGCCGAACAGAGTTGGGCTTTATCGGCGCTGGAACGCTCAACAACCTGATGTTCAACTCGTTCTATTTTACGGAGGATTCCGCCGCATTCCGCGGTGCCATCTTCCATGAGTTCGGGCACATCATGGGCAGAAGCCACAATGTGTCCGATGCAGCCACTGCCAAGATTCCGGGCACGTCCGTGGATCCGACGGTCGCATCGGTGATGGACGTGAGCGTCACGCTCAACCGCGCGAACGCGCTCTCCGGAGATGACGTACAGGTGATCAAGACGCTGTACTCGGACAATCCCAATCGAGCGAACGACGCCTGCGCCTACACCAACGGCTTTCGCACCTTTGGAGCGATCGCGTTTGCTGGTTGCCCCCCGAACTCGATCGATGGGGGGACAGTCTGTTGCGATCCGCGATGCGGGACTTGCGGTGGCAGCGGCTGCTCCGCGAGGTTTGGTACCGGCAGCACCACCGCGGCTTGCTGCACGGCTCAGATCCAAATCGACAACGTGTCCTGTTCGGGCCGCCTCAGCGGGCCGTGCGTCCTGCGCTGAGCGGGACACTGCCGTGCTCGGTCAAGTCCCGCTCAGCGCTCGTGATATGCGAGCTTCGCTCACGCCGCAGTCGGTTGCCGAGAATTCATGCGCTGGCGCGTGCTGTCCCCGCCGCGTCGATCGCCATTTCGCTGAACAGCCAGTCCCGGAACGCCCTGATCTTTTGCTGGTGTAGCGCGCCGTCGGGGTAGACGACGTAGTATTTCCACCTCGACTTTAGCGCGAGGTCGAAGGGACGGACGAGGCGGCCTGCTGCGAGGTCGATGGAGACGAGCGCGCTCCTGCCGAGCAGAACACCTTGGCCCTGTACGGCCGCCTCGACCGCGTAGGCAGCGGATTCGAAGGTCAGGCCACGAGCGGGATCGATGTCGTTCAAGCCCGCGCGCTCGAGCCACATCGCCCAGTTGATGCGGAAGTTGTCGTGGATGAGCCGGTGGTGTCGCAGATCGCGGGGTGACCGGAGGGGATGCTTTCCTCTCAGCAGCTCGGGACTGCAGACGGGTGAGACGTCCTCCTCCGCCAGCAACTCCGACAGCACTCCTTCATAGCCACCCGCACCGTAGCGGATCGCGATGTCGATCCCATCTGTGGCAAAGTCGGTGAGCTTGCCTGAAGTGGAGAGGCGCACATCGATGTCTCGATGCTCGTGGTGGAACCGATGGAGACGCGGTACCAACCAGCGGCCAGCAAACCCGTCCGACGTGCTGACATTCAGGACACCTGGCGAGCGTGCTGCAGTGGCGATCAGCGTCGCAGCGCCGATCCGTTCCAGAGCAGCGCTGATCGCGGCTGCATAGGCGGCGCCTGCCGGCGTGAGCTGTACCGATCGCGTGGCTCGCTCGAAGAGCCGCGTCCCGAGATGTTCTTCGAGGTTTCGGATCGCGCGACTGATGGCGCCATGCGTGACGTGGAGCTCAGCGGCCGCTTTCGTGAAGCTCAGGTGGCGAGCTGCGGCGTCGAACGCCGGAAGGGTGGTCAAAGGAGGAAGCTGCCGGGGCATTCGGACCTGTGATTTTTACTCACAGATCGTGCACAAATATTCGGTTGTCGTCCAGCGGGCGCTCCGGCAAATGCTCCTTCAATCAAAGGACATTGTCAGCGATGGCGCAAATCTGTGGCCACGCTGACGTGAGCAAAATTCACGCCCAATGGAACCAGCGAACCGCTGGCAGCCGCGTCCGCCGAATGACTGAAGGAGCAACGCGATGAAGATCCATCCCCATCTTTGGTTCGAATCCCAGGCCGAGGACGCCATGGCTTTCTACACCTCAATCTTCAAAGAATCGAAAGTGCTCGGGCGCACCGAGCTGCCCGACCCCGAGCTGTCGGTCGTGCGTTTCGAGCTCGCAGGCCTGCCGATCACCGCCCTCAACGCTCACTCGCACGCCCACTACAACGAGGCGTTCTCCTTCCAGGTGGAAACCGAGGACCAGGCAGAGACCGACTACTACTGGGCTGCGCTCACCGCCGGAGGCGGTCAGGAGCGACCCTGCGGCTGGCTCACGGACAAGTTCGGCGTCTACTGGCAGGTCACGCCCAGCATCCTGCTGCGCCGGGTGGCAGATCCGGATCGGCAAAAGGCCGGACGAGTGATGCGGACCATGTACCAGATGAAGAAGATCATCATCGCCGACATCGAGCGCGCCTACCGCGGCTGACGACCCGTGCCCCAGCCATTCAGAGTCAGCACGCAACGGAGGCCGCATGGCAACGCTCGTAGGTAAGAAAGTCGTGATCGTAGGAGGCAGCTCTGGCATCGGGCTCGGTGTCGCAGCGTCCACCCTCGAGCGCGGCGCCGAAGTAGTGATCGTCGGTCGCTCGCCACAAAGGCTGCAAGCGGCAGAACGAACGCTGGCCACGGCAGACGGCCGCGTCCGAGCCTTTGCCGCCGACATGACGCAGGAAACCGAGATCGCGCGGCTCTTCGACGACGTTGGCGCGTTCGATCATCTCGTCTCGACGGCGGGAGGACCGCCCCCAGCCGATCCCATCAATCGCACCGATAGGGAGATCGTGCGCCGCTTCATCGACGACAAGCTGATCGGCGCCTTCATGGTGGCGAAGCATGCCGTGCGCGTCCTGAAGACGGGAGGGTCGATGACCTTCACTTCGGGAATCAACAAGGATCGGCCACCGGTTCCCGGGGGGGCGGTCGTCTCTGCCATTGCCGGCTCGTTCAGCTATCTGGCGCGGGCCTTGTCGCTGGAGCTGGCTCCCACTCGCGTGAACGTCGTCTCACCCGGATGGGTCGATACACCCCTGTTCGCTGAGCTCGCGGGCGAGGCCAAGCTGAGCCTCTTCGAAGACATGGCAGCTCGCTTGCCGGCGCTCAAAATCGCGACGCCGGCCGACATCGCCCCCGCCTACATCTTCGCCATGGAAAGTGAGTTCACGACCGGGCAGACCCTCCACATCGACGGCGGGC
>Ga0207675_100003764_pt1 | contig 14780 bp, 14 predicted proteins | sample KBSSwiS42_FD_184305 | JGI IMG/M metagenome (GOLD analysis project Ga0207675, IMG submission 184305) | Switchgrass rhizosphere microbial communities from Kellogg Biological Station, Michigan, USA - KBS Switchgrass S4-2 (SPAdes) (version 2) | ecosystem: Host-associated > Plants > Roots >... | reverse complement strand
CACCCAGGCCCACACTTCGACATTCGCCGCCGCGCAATGCGTGGCGAGCAGATCGCGATAGAGCTGATAATCCTCGTCGCAGAAGAAGGTTTGCGCGCGGCCATTCCCGCGCTGCGTCACATGATGCGGGTGGCCGGGGAATATCGCACGGGCCAGGCGAGCCATGGGCGCGATTTATCGCATTCGCGCGGTCGCGTGAATTAAGTGGAGTGTCACCGTCATCCTGCAACCCTCCAACAGCTGGCTCGGAATGTGGGAACATGGCTGCCTTGGAATGTAGGAACGAAAAAGCTAGGCCGACGGGATGGAACATAAAGCAAACATATACCCGATCCTCCCCGCCGCGCCCCGTGGCCGTTGGCTCGTGAACGCGAAGCGGAAAAGACCGAATGGCGACCGTCAATTTGGTCAACTTTGTTGGATTCCACGCCGCTCGTTGAGCATCGGAACGAGCGCATCGATGCTCGCGATTCGCCCGCGAATTGATCAAGGCAATAGAAGCAGCGATGTTTCCCCCCAGGCGCTTGCGGCGATGCGCTATCAGTTCTGAACGGAGCCGATCGCAGCGATCGGGCTCCGCGGAGTGACGGGATGTATGACGACCCATACGGATTGACCGGCCGGCCGTTCCAGCTGACCCCCGATCCGAAATTCTGGTTCGACAGCGCCACGCACAAGAAGGCGATGGCGTACCTCGGCTATGGTCTCAGCCAGGGCGAGGGGTTCATCGTCGTCACGGGCGAGCCGGGAACGGGCAAGAGCATTTTGGTCGGCCACCTGATCGAATCGCTCGATCACGAGCGGCTCAATGTGATCCAGCTTGTCTCGACTCGGCTCCAGGCCGAAGATCTTCTGCGGTTGGTTGCTGAAGGCCTTGGCGTCGATCCCACCAACATGGCCAAGGCGGCGATGCTGTCGGCGATCGAGCGGGCGCTGCATGCCACTGCGCGCGCCGGCAAACGCACGTTGATGATCATTGACGAAGCGCAAGCGCTGTCGGTCGAGAGCCTCGAAGAGCTGCGCATGCTCTCGAACTTCCAGGCCGGCGGCTATCCGCTGCTGCAGATCTTCCTGCTCGGCCAGCCCGAGTTCCGCCAGCTGCTGCAGCTGCAGCAGCTCGATCAGCTGCGCCAGCGCGTGATCGCGATGCACCATCTCGAACCGATGGCGCAGGGCGAAATCGAACCCTACCTCATCCACCGCCTGTCGATCGTCGGCTGGAGCGGCCGTCCGCGCTTCACCGACGATGCCATTGCGGCGATGCACCGCTGGTCGGGCGGCAACCCACGGCGGCTCAACATGCTCGCCGGCCGCACGATGCTCCACGGTGCGATCGAGCGGACCGACGCCTTCACCGGCGACGATCTCGAAGCGGTGATCGGCGATGTCGACCAGGATACGCCACTCGCTTCGGTCTATCGCCATCAGCCGTTCGCGCCCGCCGAACCGCATCGGCCGCGCGCGCCCGATCGTGCGGTGCCCGTCAATGACACCGACGCCCCCGATATCGCCGACCGGCTCGCGCGCATCGAGGCGCGGCTGGGCGAGCAGGATGCCGCGATCCGTCGGGTGCTGACGCTCCTGGTCGACTGGGTCGAGAACGACAGGAGTGCCGCCGAGGCGCCGATCCGGGGCGGGAGCGCCGCGTAAGCCATGGTCGCGCCACGCATACGCCATGCTCCCTCGATCGATCGTGTAGCCGACCACGGAGCGGGGATGTAGCCGATGTCCGGTCTTGCCGGCCTCTATTATCCGGTGTCGAAGCCGGTCGATCCGGCACGCGTCGCAGCGATGGCGGACGCGATGGCGCATCGCGGGCCGGATGGATCGGGCATATGGACCGCGCACGGGGTCGGGCTCGGCCACCGCCGGCTGTCGATCATCGATCTCGAAGGTGGCGCCCAGCCGATGCTCACGCCCGAGCAGGACCTGGCGGTCGTGTTCAACGGCGAGATCTACAACTTCCAGCAGCTGCGCATCGAGCTCGAAGAGAAGGGCGCGCGCTTCCAAACGCATAGCGACACCGAAGTGCTGTTGCACGGCTGGCGCGCCTGGGGGCCGGCGATGCTCGAACGCCTGAACGGCATGTTCGCGTTCGCGCTCTACGACTTGCGCGATCAGTCGCTGTTCCTCGCGCGCGATCGCTTCGGCGTGAAGCCGCTACACTATGTCGAGCTGTCCGACGGTGCGATCGGCTTCGCGTCCGAGCTCAAGGGTTTGATGGCGCACCCGCTGCTCGCGCGGCGCGCGGATTTCCATGCGGTGGATGACTTCCTCGGGCTAGGCTATGTGCCCGACGACGCCTGCCTCGTCGCCGGCGTGAAGAAGCTGCCCGCGGGCCATTGGCTGCGGCTCGAGCGCGGCAGGTCGGTGCCCGAGCCGCAGCGCTGGTGGGAACTCGACTTTTCGCAGCGCGCGAAGGGCAGTCGCCGCGATCTCGAAGCCGAACTGCTGCACCGCATGCGCGACGCGATTCGCTTGCGGATGATCGCCGACGTGCCGCTCGGCGCGTTCCTGTCGGGCGGCGTCGATTCGAGCGCGGTAGTCGCGATCATGGCGGGCGAGAGCCGTCGGGCGGTCAAGACCTGCACGATCGGCTTTGCCGAGGCCGGGCAGGACGAGACCGAATATGCGCAGATCGTCGCCGAGCGCTTCCGCACCGATCAACGCACGGGCAGCGTGACCGCCGACAATTTCGCGCTGATCGATACGCTCGTCGCAGCGTTCGACGAGCCGTTCGCCGATCCCTCGGCGCTCGCCACCTATCACCTGTGCGAACTGGCGCGCGAGACGGTCACGGTTGCGCTGTCGGGCATCGGTGCGGACGAGGCGCTCGCCGGATATCGCCGCTATCGCATCTTTGCGGGCGAGGAGCGCGTCCGCAGGCTGCTGCCGCACGGCATGCGCACCAGCGTGTTTGGCAGGCTCGGCCGAGTCTATCCCCAAGCCGATTGGGCGCCGCGCATGTTCCGCGCGAAGACGAGCTTGCTCGCACTCGCCGAAGGCGGCGAATTCGCTTATGCCAAGGCTGTCGGAGTCACGACGCCGGGCGGCCGCGCACGGCTCTATACCGATCGCGCCCGCGCTGCGCTCGACGGCCATAACGCCGAGCAGCGCTATGTCGACGCGATGCGACAGGCCCCGGCTCGGAACGCGCTCGACCGTGCGCAATTTGCCGATTTCCGCCATTGGCTGCCGGGCAATATTCTCGCCAAAATGGACCGAACCAGCATGGCGGTGAGCCTCGAGACGCGCGAGCCGCTGCTCGACCATCGGCTGGTGCAATTCGCCGCGACCCTGCCGGTCACGATGCGCATCAAGCACGGCCAGGGCAAATGGCTGATGAAGCGCGCACTTGCTGCGCACTTGCCACGCAAGATCCTGTATCGCGCGAAGATGGAGTTCGCCACTCCCGTGAGCGTCTGGTTCCGCGGCGCACTCGCCGACGATGCCGCCGCGCTCGCGCGTGCGCCGATGCTCGGGGACACGGGCTGGTTCGATAGGGCGGCAATCGCCCGCATCGCCGCCGACCACCGCGCGGGCCGTGCCGACTACGGCGGAACCCTATGGCAGTTGCTGATGCTGGAGAAGAGCCTGAAACGGCTGTTCGGCTGAGGTTATATTCGCCGGCCGACTCAATCGAGCGGACGGCCGATCGCGGTCTCGATCTTGCGTTTGAGCGTCTCGGCGTTGAACGGTTTGACGATGAAGTTGGCGACGCCGACTTCCTTCGCCGTCTTGACCTTCTCCCACCGCGCTTCGGAAGTGATCATGATCAATGGTGTGTCGTGCAGTTGTTCGTCGGCCTGCATCTCGCGCACAAGATCGAGGCCGCTCATCGGTGTCATGTTCCAGTCACTGAAGACCAGTTTCACCGGGCTGCGGCGCATCTTCTTGAGCGCCTCAGCGCCGTCGCGCGCCTCTTCGATCTGCGTGAACCCGATCTGCACCAACAGGTGCCGGATGATCCTGCGCATCGTCGAAAAGTCGTCGACGATCAGTACCGGAAAATTCAGACTCGACACAATACTCTCCCGCCCGGGAAACGCGACGCACACGCTTCCAAGCTAATTATAGATGATGCGTCGGTTGTTTTGTCTGGATAGAACTGAAATGGATTCTTTGTTTAATTGCGTAGGTGAATCCACGTAAAACCTGGTCCAATGGGAGAAAAGGGATTTCGCTGACGTAACAAAAGCGTCATCCCCATCTAACCATCCGTTTACGCGCCCGATCGCCGAGTTCCGCTACCGGCCGATCTCAACAAGCCGGCCTGCTTGCTGCCGAGCGCCTGGGAGGCGGCGTTTAGGGAACCAACCAGAGAAAGAAGCGCCACAGTTGGGCGAGCGTGCTTCCATTGCTCGGGTAGACGTGCAACGCGCGCACCGTAAATTGTTCAAGCACGAAGTCGTGGCCGATCTCGGGGTAGCTGGCGACGCGTCTGCCGTCCGGTGTCGTGCCGCCGGCCGGCGCAATGCCGAGCTTTTCGTAGAGCTGCCCCTCGGTGGTGCCAATGTTGATCGCCAGCGTCGACAGGCAGGAACTCTCCTGAATCCTGTCGTTGTTGCTGCAGCGGATATCGTTCACGTAATGTTCGGGCGAAAAACGCACGACCATCAGCGGCTGGCGATACATCCACTGTGAATATTGCTGCGGATCGCCTTCGATCGGGCGCCATTGTTCACCGTCGGCGTTACGGCCGAACGCCGGCTTGCCTGCCGCATAGATCGTATCGCGCGGCGGGGTTCCGACGATCACGTCGTGATAGGAGATCATGTCGTACGAGAAGGTCCGCCAGCCGTAGGCGACGTAACCGACCGTCAGCACGCCCATCGCGAGGGGAATTAGCCATTTGGGCGGTTCAAAGTTCCCGCTTGGCCGACGCGTCCCGCTCGCCATGCTCGAGGACCTACGCCGGCGGCGCTGGCTCGGCGCCTCGAAGCGCTTCGCCAGCAGCCAGTCGATCCCCAGCCAGAGCGCCTGCGCTGGAAAATAGGGCACCGGCGCGTTTACGTCACGTGCGCCCGCCAGGAACACGAACAACGCGAGCAGCGCGAACGAGATCGCGTGCCCCGCCAGCAGGCGCGGCAAACCGACCAATTTGGTGAAGCTCAGAGTTCCAAGAGTCGCCCGACTAACCCAATAGGTTAGAATCAGGATACCCACAGCGACCAAAATATGCGACATCTACCCCCGGCTGGTGCTATGGATCCAATATTCCCGGGGGGTCATAGCGAGCGCAAATTGGCAGCGCAACACGCTGCGCGGTGCCGGCCGACCATGCAATTCATCGTCAGCCGGCGTGTGGCTCAGGCAGCGAATAGTTTTGCCCAGCGGCGCTCGGCGCGCGACTTCCACATCCCGCGATGATAGGCGTCGCTCGCGAGCAGCGGCATCACGCTTCCGGCCTCGGCGAATACCATCTGTTCGATGCCCGTGTTGACCTTGCCCCAGCTCGCCGCTTCCTGCAGCGTCGAAGACGAACAGGCGCCGTCGCGGACATCGGCGACGGTGATCTGCACGGCATATTTGTGCACTTCGACGTCCTCATGGCCGAGGATTTCGGCGCACACCACTGTATCCTGAATGAAGTTCTTCGGCACGCCGCCGCCGATCATCAGCAAACCGGTGGTGCCGGCAGCGATCTTGATGTCCGTGAGTTCGCGGAAGTCAGCGACCGAATCGAGCGTCATATACGGCTTGCCCGCCTTCATCCGATCGACCTGGTGCTTGACTAGCCCGAACCCGGCCGAGCTGTCCGAAAACGCCGGGCAGAAGATCGGCACGTCATGCTCGTACGCCAGCTTGACCAGGCTGTTGTCCTTCTTGCCATGCTCGACGAGATACTTGCCCATCTCGCGGATGAACGCGCGCGACGAATAGGGACGCGGCTCGAGCGTCTCGGCGATCTCGAAGATCGTGTGATCGACGTTCTGGAGGTCTTCCTCGTCGATATAGGTGTCGTAGATGCGGTCGATGTAGAGCGAGCGCAGCGTGTCGTCGTCGGGGATCTCGAGCGCCTGATAGTGCTTGTGGCCCAGGCCTTCGAAGAAATCCATGTCGACGATGGTCGCGCCGGTCGCGACCACGCCGTCGATCATATTGTTGCGCAGCAACTCGGCATAAAGGTCCATGCAGCCGCCGGCCGAGGTCGAGCCGGCGATCACCAGGAAGATCGAGCAGTCGGGATCGGCGAGCATCTGATTGTAGATGTCGGTCGCGCGCGCGAGGTCGCGGCTGGTGAAGCTCATGCCCGCCATCGCCTCGACGATCGGGCGCGCGTCGAACTTGGTGATGTCGACGTGCTTCACTTCTTTCGACAGCAGTTCGGCCTTGCGCGTATCGTTGATCGGCGCGTTCGCCGCGGCGGTCTTGGTGAGGGTATCGGTCATGGGAACTCCCAAACTTGCCATGCCCGCCGTCATTCAAGGGGACGCGGAAACCCGTAGGGAAACGCAGGTGCTTCCCAAAATTGCCGTCATCCCTGCGAATGCAGGGATCTCGTGCCACGAGCCGCTCGCTCTTGGAAAGAGACCCCGGCTTGCGCCGGGGTGACGAATTTTGATTACAACTTGAAGACGTTCGCCGGAAGCGCTTCGGGAGTTTCGCTCGAATAGAGCGACACCATCGGCTCGTCCTCGACGATCGCCGTCATGCCCGATCCGAAGCCGTTGAACGCGGTCCGCATAGCCGAACCATAGGCGCCGAGCATGCCGATCTCGATATAGTCGCCGGCACGCATGTCCGCGGGCAGCAGGAACGGTCCGGCCATGCGATCGAGATCGTCGCAGGTCGGGCCATAGAAGCTGAACTCCACGTCCTTGGCGCGGCTGTCGGGCTCGCGCAGCAGGCGGACCGGGAAGCGCCAGCCGATGTGCGCGGCATCGAACAGTGCGCCGTACGCGCCGTCGTTGATGTACAGCTCGGCGCCGCGGCGTCGCTCTACGCGCACGATCAGCGAGCTGTACTCGGCGCATAGCGCACGGCCGGGCTCGGCCCAGAGCTCGGCCGAATAGCTGATCGGCAGGCTCTCGAATGCGCGGTGTATCGTCGCGAAATAGCGCTCGAGCGGCGGCGGTTCCATGCCCGGATAGGAGGAGGGAAATCCTCCCCCGACATCGACCACGTCGACCGTGACGCCGGCCTCGACGATCGCGATGCGCACGCGCTCCATGGCCTGCGCATAAGCGTCGGGCGACATTGCCTGGCTGCCGACGTGGAAGCAGATGCCGAGCGCATCCGCGGCCTGGCGGGCGGCGATCAGCAGTTGCTTGGTCTCACCCGGGCCCGCGCCGAACTTCGATGCGAGGCTGAGCTTCGAATGATCCGACGAGACGCGCAGCCGCACGCACAGGGTCAGGTCCTGCGCGGCTTCGGTCGCGGCGACGATCTTCTCCAGTTCCTCGCTCGAATCGAGGCTGAACACGCGGACGCCGTGCTCGAAATAGGCTTCTCGGATCGCTTCGGGCGCCTTGACCGGGTGCATGAAACACAGAGTCGCGCCCGGGATCGTTTCCGATACCAGCCGGACCTCCGCGATCGATGCGACGTCGAAATGCGTGACTCCGCTCTCCCACAGAACCTTGAGCAGGTCCGGCGAGGGATTCGCCTTCACGGCATACATCGAGCGGCCCGGAAACTTCTCCACGAAGAAGCGGGCAGCACGCGATGCGGCGTGCGGGCGGATGAGCGTGACCGGTTGATCCGGCCGAAGGGCGGCAGCTAGCCCCAGCGCGCTATGATGCTTGTGCAATTCAAGGGACCTCCAAGTGCCTTACGGCTGTCGTTGACGAAAAGCTGCCTTGCGGTTGGAAGTCCCATGGGGCAGCGGAGGTGGGCACATAAGGATGACGCGTAAACGTGTAAAGTGATTCGAGACCCGTTTTTTCGCGTAGGGGATGCGATGTGACGATTGTGCGACAGCCGACTCGAGCCGGGGTTCGCGATGCGGCCGCGAAAATCGCGGCGATATTGCCGCAAACGCCTGTTCTGACGGCAGAAATTCGCGGCGTGACGATCGCGTTCAAGGCCGAGTGCCTGCAGCCGATCGGCTCGTTCAAATTGCGCGGCGCCTGGCATCGGCTGACCGCGCTCGACGAGGGACAACGCCAACGCGGCGTGGTCGCCTTCTCGTCGGGCAATCATGCGCAGGGAATCGCCTGGGCGGCGCGCCGATTGCACATGCCCGCCGTCATCGTGATGCCCGACGACGCGCCCAAGGTGAAACGCGACGCGACGCTTTCGCTCGGCGCCGAAGTGGTGGCTTATGATCGCCACCGCGAGAGCCGCGAGAAGATCGCCGCCCATCTCGCGCACGCACGCGGCGCGACGCTCGTGCCGAGCTTCGACGATCCTTGGGTGATCGAGGGTCAGGGGAGCGCGGGGATCGAATTGCAGACGCAAATGATCGAGATGGGCCTCAACGAACCGACACGCGTGCTCGTACCGTGCGGCGGCGGCGGACTTTCGTCGGGCATCGCGCTAGCCTTGCCCGACTCGGAAATTGTGCCGGTCGAGCCCGAGCATTGGGACGACATGCGGCGCGGGCTCGAAGCGGGCTGGATCGAAAGCGTACCGAACGATGCCCCGCCGACCGCCTGCGACGCCCTGATGACGCGTGAAGTCTCACCGCTCACCTTCGAAGTGCTCGCGCGGCGCGGCATCCGGGGGCTTGCCGTCAGCGAGGAAGAGATTCGCGCCGCGCAACGCTGGGCGGCGCGGCATTTACGCGTGGTCGTCGAGCCCGGCGGCGCCGTCGCGCTCGCGGCGTTGCTGGCCGGAAAGGCCGAGGCGGCGCCCGGAACCGCTGTGATTCTGTCGGGCGGCAACGTGGATCCCGCGGCCTATGCCGGAGTCCTGGCGGGCGAGGCTACGGTCGTGCCCGAGGACGCGTGATTCACGACCCCTTCGTTTCGGGCCTGTTCGCTGTCGCGATGCTCGGCGTGCCGGCGCTGGGCTGGGGAGCCTGGCGATTGTGGCGGCAAGGCAATCGATCCAAGGCCGGCCTGATGCTGGCAGTTGCGTTGATACTGCTTGCCAACATACTGATCTGGGTCGCCTGAATGGCAGGGCCGCAATGGCTATCGGGTGACTGGACGAATTCGAAGCGGTGGCCGTATGAAAGACCATCCGCTGTCGGGGGGCGACACGGCAGTCCGGGGGGTGCATTCGCGTGGCGGATCGATCCTATCGGCCCGAGATCGACGGGCTGCGTGCCGTTGCCGTATTGCCGGTCATTCTGTTTCACGCCGGCTACGGAATGTTCTTGGGAGGCTATCTCGGAGTTGATGTATTTTTCGTCATCTCGGGCTATCTAATAACCGGCATAATCTGGCATGAATCAAACGGCGGTGAGTTCTCCTACCGCCGATTTTACGGTCATCGTGCGCGCCGGATATTGCCCGCACTCTTCGCCGTGCTGCTGGTTACCGGATTTTTTGCCTATCAGTGGATGCTCCCGAGCCGAATCGGTGGTTTCGCCGCGAGTGCACTAGCTTCGCTCGTCTTTGCAGCAAATTTCTACTTTTGGTTGACCACCAACTATTTTTCGCCGGACGCGACGGAACTGCCGCTGCTGCATCTTTGGAGCCTCGGCATCGAGGAACAATTTTATTTGTTCTATCCGCCACTGCTTGTACTACTCGCCAAGCGTTGGCGGACGCGGGCGGCCTGGACACTGGCGGTATTGGCACTGGTGTCGCTGCTCGCTTCCGAGATCGCTTCGCGGTTCTTCGCGCTTGCGGGATTCTATCTGCTGCCATTTCGCGCTTGGGAGCTGCTCGTCGGCGGCTGCCTTGCATTATCAAGCGCGCGACTGGACCGAGTCGGCCCCCGGAGCGGCTCGGCGCTCGCATTACTCGGACTGGCGCTGATCGTCGGGCCGATCCTGTGGGTTACGCCGGCGATCCGAGCACCGATACTGTCGACTTTCGTGCCGGCGCTGGGTGCTGCTCTCGTCCTGGCCTTCGCATCGCAACGCAATTTCTGCGGGCAGCTATTGTCGCTGCGGCCGATCCGTTTCGTCGGGCTCGTTTCTTATAGCGCCTATCTTTGGCACCAACCGGTTCTCAGCCTGATGCGTGTGCAGCCCTATGGCGAAGTGCCGCATGCGAAGGCGCTAGCGGTGGTCCTGAGCCTTGTGCTCGCGGTTCTTTCTTGGCGACTCGTCGAAAGGCCCTTTCGTCGCGGGCGGCTGTCGGGGCATCCTTTTCGGACCGCGGGCGTCGGCATGGCCCTATGCGCTACGTGCGCGGCGGCGCTGCTGACCGTCCAGCGGGCCGGGCCGAGCACGATTCCCACCTATCACCGCGTCCACCAGGTTGGACCCGATCTCGTGCGCTGGGCCGAGCAGGCGGTGCCAAGCTTCGCGTGCAACGGTAGGTTGATCGCCGATCCGCGTGTCGCGAGCTGCCATTTCGGCGCGCAAGGCCCCACCAAACTCCTGCTGTGGGGTGACAGCTATTCGCACGCCTTGTTGAGCGGACTCGACGGCGAGGCCCGCGCACGTGGCCTGAGTGGAGAGGCTTTCTTCATCGACGGTTGTCCACCGGTGGTCGGGGAAGGTCGCCGCGGTACGGGCGACTTGTGTGCGGGCCATGCGCGCATCCTCCAGGCACTCAAGCGTGAGCCGAATGGCGCCACGGTGGTGCTATTCGGCAACCTGGCCGCGACGAGCAAATCGACGCCGGATATGCAAATCGACGGCGCGCCGATGACCACGCGTCGCGTTCGCGAAAAGATCGCCAAGGCGCGGCTTGCGCTCGACGCCGCCGGGAAACGGCTCATTCTGCTGGAGCAAGGGCCGTGGTTCGACGAGGAAGTGGCTGACCATTACCTGACAGCAGCTCAGCGCGGGAGCGATGCCGAACTGTTCGTGACGCGAGCCGCGCAGGACGCGCGTTTGGCCGAGCTACGCCTGGTACGCAATCAGGTCGACGATTATGTCGACACGGCCAACTTCTTTTGTGGTGCCGTTCAGTGTCCGGCGCGCGATTCCGCTCGCCAGATCATTTTCTACGATCATGACCATTTGACGGAACCCTATGCCCATAAATTGGCGCGTATGCTGCTCGATCGACTAACGCGTGGTGAGGCTCACCGAATCGGCGAATTCGGGTCCAATCGCATGTCCAAATAGCGGTCCACGCTGTTCATCAGCTGCGGCATCTCGTCCTGGAAGAAGTGATTGGCGCCGGGGATGGTGTCGTGGTGGATCGTGATGTGCTTTTGCGTGCGCAGCTTGTCGACCAGCTTCTGCGTCGCGCTCGGCGTCACCACTTCGTCGGCCTCGCCTTGGATGATGATGCCCGACGAGGGGCATGGCGCAAGAAAGGTGAAGTCGTACATGTTCGCCGGCGGCGCGATGGAAATGAAGCCGCGGATCTCGGGGCGACGCATCAGCAGCTGCATTCCGATCCACGCGCCGAAGCTGTAGCCGGCGATCCAGGTCGTCGATGCCTCGGCGTGGAAGCTCTGCACCCAATCGAGCGCCGAGGCCGCGTCGGACAGCTCGCCGATGCCGTTGTCGAACACGCCCTGGCTCTTGCCGACGCCGCGGAAGTTGAATCGCAGCGTCGCGAAGCCGCGGCGCTGGAACGTCTTGTACAGCTCCTGCACGATACGGTTGTTCATCGTGCCGCCGCTGTGCGGGTGCGGATGGAGGATCATCGCGACCGGCGCACGCGGGCGCGGAGCGGGTGAGAAGCGGCCTTCGAGGCGGCCTTCGGGACCGGGAAAAATGACTTCGGGCAATTTCAGACCTGTCGAAACGGTGGCGCGGTGTAGCGCAAGAAGTTGCGCGCTATATAGGAGCCCGGCCCCTTCGCGCAATTGGAACCCATGTCCGACCGAATCTATCTCGATCACGCCGCGACCACGTCGATGCTGCCGGCGGCGCGCACGGCCATGGGCGAGGCAATGGAGCGCTGGGCCAACCCCTCGTCGCTGCATGCCGAGGGCCGTGCCGCACGCGCCGAGCTCGAAGCCGCGCGGGGGCGCGTCGCCGCGGCCTATGGCTGGGGGCACGAGCTGATCTTCACCTCGGGGGCAAGCGAATCACTTGCGATTGCGCTCGACCGGTCGATGGCCGAGCGGCGCCTGATTACGGCCGTCGAACATGATTCGGTACTGCGCCATTCCGAAGGCGCGGAGACGCTTCGAGTTGATGCCGATGGTCTGATCGATCTGGACTCTCTCGCTTCGGCACTCGCGCAGCCCGGGCGCGCGCTGGTGGCAATCCAATGGGCGAACAGCGAGACCGGTGTGCGACAACCGGTCGCCGCGATCGCCGAGGCCGTCCATGCCGCCGGCGCGATCCTGTTGGTCGACGCGGCGCAGATGCCGGCGAAAGCCGATAGCGACGTCATGCGCCATGCCGATCTGGTAGCGGTCTCGGCGCACAAGCGCGCCGGACCACCGGGTATCGGCGCGCTGCTGGTGCGCGACTTCGCTACTTTGCGCCCGACAGGTGGCCAGGAGAAGGGCTATCGCCCCGGAACCGAGAATCTCCCCGGGGCGATCGGCTATGCCGTCGCGGTCGAAGCGGCGGAAGACATCCGGTACATGGCGACGCTGCGCGCGCGGCTCGATACGGCGCTGACCGCGGCGGGCGGAGAAGTGGTTGCGGCGACAAGCCCGCGGACGCCGGCGATCGGCGGATACCGTATGCCAGGCGTATCGGCAGCGGCGCAGTTGATCCGCTTCGATCTCGGCGGCTTTGCCGTATCGGCGGGTAGCGCCTGCTCGTCGGGCAGCATGCGACCGAGCCATGTACTGCTTGCGATGGGCTGGAGCGAGCCGGCGCTCCGCGAAGTGGTGCGCGTGAGCTTTGGCCGCGCCACTGGCGAAGCCGAGGTCGACGCCTTCGCCGCGGCGTGGCGCGCGATCTTCGCCGAAGCGCGCGCCCGCGCGGCATGATCTATCTCGATTATCAGGCGACCACGCCGCTCGCGCCCGAGGCGTTTGAGGCGATGCTGCCCTGGCTGCGCGACGATTTCGCCAATCCGCATTCCGCCCATGCTCCCGGCCGCAAGGCCAAGGCCGCGGTGGAAGTGGCACGCGCCGATGTCGCGGCGCTGTTGCCGGCGGGCGGCGAACTCGCCTTTACTGGCAGCGCGACCGAAGCGCTCAATTGGGCCATCCAGGGCAGCGAGGGCCCGATCGTGACGATCGCCACCGAACATGCTGCGGTGCTCGACTCCGCCGAAAGCGAAGCGCGCCGGGGCAGGGCAGTGACAGTACTGCCTGTAGCCGGCGACGGGCTGGTCGATCTCGACGCGGCGCGCGCGGCGATCGTACCGGGCACTGGGCTGGTCGCCGCGATGCTGGTCAATAACGAGATAGGGACAATTCAGCCGATCGCTGCGCTTGCCGATATCGCCCACGCGGCCGGCGCGCTGCTGCTTTGCGATGCCGTGCAGGGCTTCGGCCGAGTCGCGATCCCCGAAGGCTGCGACATGGTCGCGATCTCGGCGCACAAGATCCACGGACCAAAGGGCATCGGCGCGTTGTGGATGCGCAAGGGCATTTCGCTCGCGCCGTTGCTCCATGGTGGCGGGCAGGAACCTGGCGGGCGTTCGGGGACACTGTCGCCGGCACTGTGCGCCGGCTTCGGCGCGGCGGCGCGGCTGGCGAACACGCGGTTCGATACCGATCGCGCACATGTCGAGCAGCTGTTCCGCGCGGCATGCGCACGCCTCGGATCGGAATGGAGCGTTAATGGCAGCATCGATGCGCGCTATCATGGCAATCTCAACCTCCACCGCACCGGGCTCGACGTCGCTCGGCTGATGTCCGAGCTGCGCACAATCGCCTTCTCGGCAGGGTCGGCATGTGCGAGCGGATCCGGCCGGCCGAGCCATGTGTTGCGCGCGCTGGGGCTCAGCGATGCCGAGGCGCGTTGCTCGATCCGGCTCGGCTTCGGTCGCTACACGCGTCAGGACGAACTGCTCGACGCACTGGTGCGGATTGACGCCGCTGCTCGCGCGCAGAAAGTGGCGGCATGATCAAGGTCCGCTTCATCAGCGCCGATGGCACGGAAACGCGCGAAGTCGTGGCCGCCGAAGGCGCGCGGCTGCTCGAAGTCGCCCAGGCCGACGGACAACCGCTCGAAGGCACGTGCGAGGGGCAGATGGCGTGCTCGACTTGCCATGTCCTCGTCGCGGCCGAGGATTTCGCACGGTTGCCCGGCGCGAGCGAGGAAGAAGAGGACATGCTCGACCTCGCGGCCGGCGCGACGCGCACCAGCCGGCTCGCATGCCAGATCGTGCTTACCGCCGCGCTCGACGGACTCACCGTACGAATGCCGCCCGAACATCGCGACATGCAGGGCCGCTGAGCGCGGAACCATCGCGCGGCATCGTCGATTCTGTCTCGGATAAGCCAGAGGAGAGAGCCGAAATGAAGCTTGCCGCAATAGGTGCATCGATCGCGCTTGCGTGCGCCCTTCCCGCAGCGACCGTGTCCGCCGCCGTCCAGACCCGCGTCGTCGAGAAGACGACAGTGGTGCAGCATGAGAGTCATAAGGGTTGGAACCGCCATGGCTGGCGTAAGGTCTGTCGCACGAAGTGGCGTCACGGCGAACGCATCCGAGTCTGCAAGCGCGTACGCTGGCATTGACGCAATGGACCGGGCGATCGCGCCCGGCCCGGAACTCTAGTGATTCTCGCCGGTTATGGCTTCGTGTCGAAAAGCCTCCGCTTGCGCCTCTATGAGTTTGGCTGCCGCGTCTCCGACAATGTCGCCAATCTCGCCGCGCATCCGCTTGCGCAGATTCTGGTCAT
>Ga0207675_100003761_pt1 | contig 14786 bp, 13 predicted proteins | sample KBSSwiS42_FD_184305 | JGI IMG/M metagenome (GOLD analysis project Ga0207675, IMG submission 184305) | Switchgrass rhizosphere microbial communities from Kellogg Biological Station, Michigan, USA - KBS Switchgrass S4-2 (SPAdes) (version 2) | ecosystem: Host-associated > Plants > Roots >... | reverse complement strand
TGTAATAACAGGCGAGATCAAGGACCTCTTCGTTTACAATCACGTTCCCCAGGAGAAGACAGTGAACGGCGGCAATTAGCATGGCAATAATTCTAAGTTATCGATAGTGAGGCGATCTGAAGTGCGGTTCTCGCTGCCTTACTCAACGCTAGCTTCGGAGCAATCCCATGAATTCAACCACGGTGATCGGATTGTTAGCCTCCTTGTTGGGTGCGTGGTTAGGTGCTTTTTTTGCGTTGAAGCGATTCAAGCGAGAGCAAGGATTTTATAGACGCCTGGAATGGCTCGAAAGACAGATCACATTATTTTCGGAAACACGATTGCATCTGGTGCGACTTAATGAGGTCACGGAAGCGCGGGATCGGAGTTGTATTGCAGAGGTGATGACAGTCTTGGAAACGGATAACGGCCGGCTCGAAACCTCTATATGCCAGACCACGTCGTTTGCAGACCTGGATTTACGCCTGATTGCACTGCTATCAGTGGTGCAGTCGCATCTGAGCGGAATCATAAAGTCATACTTGCTAATTTATCCAAAACAGCCTTTATCAGTTTCCATCCAGATGGTTGATGACCTCCTAATTGGTTCGCAAATACTCTCGTTAGAACTTCGCAATCATGTGCGGTTGTCGGGATTCAACTTTAATTATCTTGAAGCGATCAATAGCGAGCTGGATTCAGATCCGGACAAAGCCTATCTACAGTTGCGAAAGCTTGCGGGATTAGATACCGAGGTCACCAAATTGTAGCGATTGCTAGCGGACGTCCCTCACATGTTGCGAAGTCAGCGGGATCACCACGTCGACCTTTGTCACCAAAGCATACGAGCTCGGTCCTCGACGACTGCTGAGGTGTCCAAGCGGACGAAGGACGCCGCCGGCGGTCCCTACCAGAATTCTTTCCTGGTTCGTAAGGATCTGCACTTACCACTTCTCGATCCGTGGTTCTGCAGGATCGCATGACTGTAAGAATGTGTTGCGGATCTCTTTATGTTTCTTGGAACCTCGTAGACCAGATAAACCTGCTGGCACACATTCGAGGCCGGCGTTAGCAAAAAAATTGTGGCCAATTTGTGGACAGAATTCTCAGCACATTAGGGTGAGGCGCCGATAGAGTGGGAAAGAACCGCAAAACCCTAACAAACTCATGGTGGCTGCAACTTGTGAAATAGCAAAAACTTAGCTTTTTGCCGAACCGGTGATTATGAATCCCACGCTCTAACCATCTGAGCTACCCCGCCATCGCCGTGATTATTAACTATTTTAGTCCAGCTTCAAAGTGCTGGATTTCTTCGCACCTCTCGCACAATAGCATATTCACTTCACAGTCTTAACCATCTGTTGCTTACGCGTTTTGAAGCCGACGAACAAGTTTGTTTCCCCATCGCTCGGCCTCGTTCATCTGCGCCATCACATCGGTATCTTCCGTCCGCGCACTCGCCGCATCGCCACGATGCTCAATCGATCTTATCGCCTCCACCCATCTGTCGATCAGTGGCCTCAGCGAGATCTCATGCCTGGTCCAAACGGACCAGCAGTCAGGGTCGGTGCCTATCAAGTCCGACCAAAGACGGTAAAGCTGAGCCCGCTCACTTGACGTTAACGCCACCGGGTGCGCGTGAGGAAATGCCTCCAACACATGATGACCGCCAACCGGGTGATACAAAGTTGCGACTCCCAGACTAACTGACTCAGCCGCGGCCAAACCGAACGCTTCCGTAATACTCGGCAAGACTGTACATCTCGCATTGCGCATCGCCACCCTCAACTCCTCCTGAGTCAACCAAGGCAACCAGTGAACAAGACGTCTAAACGGCCTCTCCCGCTTTGGCTGTTGCTCGGGTCGTCGCACTGCCACACACGTGATGTTGTCGTCACGCAGCCGTTCCGCAATCGCCCCGAAAATACCGAAACCCTTATCAACAGTTGGCCGGCCAGGGAAGAGAACGTAAGGTGAAGGAACGTTTTTCAAATTCTCCAGGTTTGAAACGAAACCGAACTTGTTTTCCGAATTCGTCGGAACTGCCGGAAGGCACCCAACGGATTCCACGGTCAGCACTCGATGTTCGGCTGACGCAATCGTCAGTGCGTTTTGCAGTTCCTTGAGCGGGTTGGGCCATTCGAACTCTCTCGCGTCTTTCAAAACACCCGAACTCGTTACGACGATGTCGGCCATCATCACGGCAGAGGCTAGCAGCGATTGAGATGGTAGTGACCGTCGTTGCTCTTTGGAAAAAACACTGAGAGGTGGGTCGTAAAGAGTATGAAGCCAGAATACCGAAGGCCCACCGGACCGGTCTCCATCGCGGAGCACAATGAACATGGCCCCTTCGTCGCCATGAGCGATGACGGCATCCGATCCGGAGTTGTTCTTAATCTGATCGAACGCAGCCATCGCGGCGCGCGAAAACTCATTACATTGGACCATCACAGGGGCGCCACGCACTTCCGCTCGCATCTTTACGGGGATCGGTATTAGCAATGGCGAGTCGCTCGCGAGTTGAGTGTCCACCCAATCCGGCAAAAGCACTCTCGTTTCGATCCCCAGCTCCACCAGTTGGTCAGCTAACCGCCGGATGGCGTAAGCGGTGCCGCCCCGTATGCAAAACGGATCGAGCTCGCTGGAGATCATGGTCACCGATTTCACAATTGCAAGCATACTTGAATCCGAGATGGCACGGCATCGGTTACAATTTGGCCATGCCGACTTACCTTGATCTCAATAGCTGGCCCCGGCGTGAACTCTTCGAGTTCTATCGCAACTTCGATAAACCGTACTTCAACGTCTGTATGCGTCTTGACGTTACAAACCTGCTAAACGAAATCCGCAATCATCCCGGCGTCAGTGTCGCTCTGACTTACCACTACTTCGCACTCAAAGCTGCAAACGAGATCGAACAGTTTCGCTACCGCCTCCGCGGCGACAGGGTGCTGGTCCACGACGTAATCAATGGCGGCACCACACTGATGTTACCGAACGAAACGTTCACGCTCGTCTATTTCGATTACGCCGACACGTTCGCGGAGTTTATTGGACCAGCAGAGCGCGCAGTTGAAGAAACGAAGAGAGACGGATCCTTCCGCCCGCGTCATGAAGACGACGCACGTATTCACTGCACAACGTTACCGTGGATCGCGTTTACCAGCTTTTCTCACGCACGCAACTGGGGTCGCGAAGATTCCGTTCCGAAGATTTCGTTCGGAAAGTTCACGCCGGAAGGTGACCGTACGTTGATGCCGTTTTCAGTGGAGGTGCATCACGCGCTGGTTGATGGCCTGCACGTTGGACGCTACGTCGCCCGCATCGAAGAAATGCTCTCACAACCCGAGGTCGTCCTCCGTAGGGATTAATGCGTAGAGCGCTCCTTCTCTCAATAGTCGTGCTGATTGCCGGCGGCGCGGTTGGGCTTGCTTTTTGGTTAACACACAAACCGAAACGGACCCCCGTCGGCTGGCGTGCTTACGTCACCACACTCGCCGGTGACGGTTCGCCACTCGTTCGCGACAACACGCAACCCTTACAAGCCGCGTTCTCCGATCCGTTCGGAATCGCAGTTGCCGAAGATGGCACAATTTATGTCTCAGACGCGGGCGAGAGTAATCGCATTCGGAAGATCGCGCCTGAAGGAGGCGTCACAACCTTCGCGGGCGGCAATGAAGGGTTCGCTGACGGCGCCGGCAGCGCCGCTTCGTTCAACACACCCTCCGGTCTCGCCCTCGACAGCGACGGCAACCTCTACGTCGCCGACACGGCGAACAACCGCATTCGCAGAATAGCTCCGCAGGGAAACGTCACCACAATCGCAGGCGATGGCGCCGCGGGTTACGTTGATGGTCCAGCCGCGCAAGCTCGTTTCAATGGTCCAATCGGCGTCGCCGTCGATTCACACGCCAACATTTTTATCGCAGACACTTACAACGATCGCATTCGCATGATCTCGCGTGACGGGCAGGTGACCACAATCGCTGGAGGCGGAACGGCCGGCTATGCAGACGGCGATCGAAACACAAGCCTGTTCGATACGCCCTGTGGAATCGCTGTCATGCCTGATGGAACACTCATCGTCGCGGACACTGGTAACGATCGTCTGCGCAGGATAACCGGTGACGGAAACGTCAGCACGTTCGCGGTAAACGTCAACGGTGAAGATCTGTCGAATCCGATCGGCCTCGCGTTAACACACGATAACTATATTTACCTGACCGAACTCGATCGCTCGCGCGTGCTACAGATCGCGCCAGATGGCAGCGCACACATTATCGCCGGCAACGGACCGGGCTTCGCCGACGGATCCGAAAACGTTCGTTTCAACCAGCCTGCGGGAGTCGCACTCAACGAAGACACGGAACAACTCTACATAGCCGATGGCGCTAACTACGTCATCCAAAGACTCGATCCAAGTCCGCCACCAGTGCACGCGACGTCAGTTACATCCGGGCCTCTACTAAGCAACGAAACCCTGGGCCAACAGTCATTAATATGGCCCCTCAGTCCCCAAGACCGCCCGCACGAAGTTGTCGCCACTGTCGGCGAAGTGCGCGGTAGCTTTGATTCAACCGACAGCCGGCATCACCTTCATAGTGGCCTCGACGTGTTTGGTGCGTACGGCGATGTCGTCCGCGCTATCCGTTCAGAGAAAGTCACAAGCCCGCTGCCAAACTGGGGATTCGGTTCCCTCAACGAAGGAATGCGCGTCGGCGTGATCTCTTACATTCACATGCTCGTCGGTCGCAACACAGACGAGAAGATGTTAGACGATCGGCGTTTCCTGCCCGTCACAGGAATGGACGCACGAATCGCACGCGTTCGAATCAAACGCGGCACACGCTTTCGTCCCGGCGACGCACTCGGCAGCGTGAACCGGATGTATCACGTGCACCTGAATGTTGGTCCACCTGGCGCGGAGATCAATCCTCTGTCACTTTCACCAGTTGGTTTCAAAGACGACATACCGCCGCAAATAGAAAAGAACGGAATCCAACTCTTCGATCAATCAGGCCAACAGTTCGCTGAAAAACAGAACGGCCGTCTCGTGGTAAGCGGTCGAGTTCGCATTGTCGTTGACGCATTCGATCGCACGAACATGAATGGAAACCGCCGGCGGCTCGGTTTGTACCTGCTCGGCTATCAAATCCTCAAGTCTGACGCCACCCCAGCGAAGGGTTTTGATGAACCGCGCATCACACAGATATTCGATCGACTACCCGCCGACCGCGAAAGCACGAAGATCGCTTATGCCGATCAGAGCGGCATCACGGTCTATGGCAGCGAAACTACGAGGTTCTTATACGAAGTCACCAACTGGGTGCGTGACGGGCGCGCAAACAGAGACGTCTGGGACACCTCCAAACTGCCGCCCGGCGATTACGTGCTGAGAATCATTGCGAGGGATTACAACCGCAACGAAGCGCAGGAAGGCCGCGATCTTTTGATCACCATCCGATAAGAGCTTAGAATGAGCTTTGCTTAAGAACTTACCAAGAGAAGCTGTACTTCCCGTTGAAGTCTCCGACTCCATCCGTCGCGCGCTAGCAGAAGACATCGGCAGCGGCGATGTCACTACTAACACGATCGTTCCTCCTGACGCTTTGCTTCGAGGCCGGATTGTCGCCAAGCAAAAAGGCGTTATCGCCGGCCTGGACATAGCGGAATCCGTGTGGCTCATGCTCGATGAACGAGTCAGCTTCAGCAAGAAAACCACTGATGGCGCGAGTGTCGAAAACAGAACGATCGTTGCCGAAGTAGCTGGTTCAGCGCGTGCTCTACTCACGGGCGAGCGCGTCGCGTTGAATTTTCTCGGCCGCATGTCAGGCATCGCCACGCTCACACGCCAGTTCGTTGATGCTGTCTCAACAACCAGGGCCGTGATTCTCGACACGCGCAAGACCGCGCCCGGCCTGCGTTTTACCGACAAACTCGCCGTGCGACTCGGCGGCGGGCGAAACCACCGCGCCGGCCTGTTTGACATGGTCTTAATAAAGGACAACCACATCGACTTCGCCGGCTCCATCACAGCCGCAGTCACAAGAGTTCGCGATTCCGGCACCGCGCTGGAAATCGAAGTTGAAGCGCGCACGCTGAACCACGTTCGAGAGGCGTTGGCGCTCGGTGTGGAGAGGATTTTGCTGGATAATATGACGTTCGAGCTAATGCGTGAGGCCGTTCAGATTTGTGCTGGACGAGCAAAACTTGAAGCCTCTGGCAACGTATCGCTCGAGAATGTGCTCGAAGTAGCCCGCACGGGAGTGGACTACATTTCCGTCGGTGCGCTGACGCATTCGCCCCGGGTTTTTGACGTGAGTTTGGAGTATGTGGAAAGAAATGATTACTGACGCTACCACTGAACAGATGTACGAGAAGTTGAAGCGACTGCTGGCCGACACAGTTCCCGATTTTGAACTGCGTCTGAAGGCGGAGCTGGCAGTGGAGATCAATCGGCTCAAAGTGGAAAAGAACGCCGTGATACTCGGCCACAACTACATGGAACCGGCGCTGTTTTATTCGATTCCGGATTTCGTTGGCGACTCACTCGAACTCAGCCGCAAAGCTGCGGAGACTGACAAGGACATCATCGTGTTCTGCGGTGTGAAGTTCATGGCCGAGACGGCAAAGATCCTGAACCCGACGAAGAAGGTGCTGATTCCTTCCGAGAAAGCGGGCTGTTCGCTTGCGGCAAGCATCACCGCCGAAGACGTGCGTGAGTTGAAGAAGCGATTTCCGGGTGTTCCCGTTGTGACTTACATCAACACGTACGCGGATGTTAAAGCGGAGTCGGACATCTGTTGCACATCATCGAACGCGGTTGACGTCGTTAACTCATTAAAGACCGATAAAGTGATCTTTATTCCCGATGAGTTCCTTGCGGGCAACGTCGCACGAGAAACAGGAAAGCACATCATCTATCCAACCCTCGAGCCGCGCCAACAGTTTCCCGAAGATCTCGATTACCAGATGATCGGCTGGCCCGGACGTTGCGAAGTCCATGATAAGTTCACCGTCGAAGACATCAAGAACGTGCGCAAGCAGTTTCCTGACGTCGTGATCCTGGCCCATCCGGAATGCAGTCCGGAGGTGGTTGCGGCGTCGGATTACTCCGGTAGCACTACGGCCATGATTCGCTACGTCGAAAGGACGCGTGCGCCGCGTTATTTGCTGCTAACGGAATGCTCGATGGGCGACAACATCGCGGCCGCAAATCCTGACAAAGAGATGTTGCGACTGTGCAGCGTCCGTTGCCCACACATGAATCAGATCACACTCGAGGACACGCTCGAGTCGCTCAGAAAAGAGCAGTACGAAATTGTGATCGACGAAGACGTTCGCAAACGAGCACTGCGTTCAGTCGAGCGGATGCTCGAGATCGGTCGCGAAGACTGAATATGGCAGAAACTGAAGTGCTCATCATCGGTTGCGGCATTGCCGGCGCAACCGCTGCTCTCCGGCTGGCGCGAAATCCGAATCGCCACATCACCATCATCACTCGCGCGCGTGACACTCACGAATCAAACACGCGTTACGCACAAGGCGGCATTATTGGACGTGGCCCTGACGACACTGCCGAGTTGTTGTTTGAAGACATCATTGCTGCCGGCGCGGGCGTGAGTTCGCCGGAAGCGGCGCGGATTCTGGCGACTGAGGGACCACCGCTACTCAACGAAGTTTTGGAAAAAGCAGCGCGAGTCGTTTTCGATCATGACGACGAAGGCGCCCCGGTTTGGGGCAAGGAAGCAGCACACTCACGCCGTCGTATCCTGCATGTCGGTGATGCTACAGGTCTGGCGATCATCAATGGACTCGTAAGTAAGCTTGGTGAGTTTCCGAACATAAAGATTAAAGCTGAAGCTACTGCCGTCGACCTGATCACGTTTCCGCATCACTCGCGCGATCCGTTGGATAACTATCGTTCCGTCGCGTGTCATGGTTGTTATGTGTTCGATCGCGAGGAGAGCACGATCCATCGCTACCTCGCGAAAGCAACCGTGCTGGCGACGGGCGGATTGGGCCGCATCTATCGCAACACAACGAATCCGGTTGGCGCGCGTGGCGATGGTTTGGCGATGGCCCATCGTGCCGGCGCGCGCATCGCAAACGCAGAGTACGTACAGTTTCATCCGACGGCGCTCTCGGCGCCTGGCGCAGAAGGCTTGCTGATTAGCGAAGCTGTGCGCGGCGAAGGCGGCGTGTTGCTGACGCCCGATCTGCGGCCGTTCATGCACAAGTATTCACCGCAGTGGAAAGACCTCGCGCCCCGCGACATCGTTGCGCGCGCGATTCATCACGAGATGGAAGCGAATGGTTATTCGTACGTGCTGCTCGACATCGCGTCGCACATGACGGCCGAGGCGATTTGCGAACGCTTTCCGTTTATTTACCACGAGTGTTTGAAGGTTGGTTTGGATATTTCACGCGAGCCTGTGCCGGTGGTTCCGGCGGCGCACTACTTCTGTGGCGGCGTGCTGGTTGATGAATGGGCGCGATCGACGATCGAGAACCTTTACGCGATCGGTGAAATTAGTTGTACCGGCGTGCACGGCGCTAATCGTCTCGCCTCGACGTCTTTGCTCGAAGGACTCGTCTGGGGAAACCGAGTGGCGATCGAGATCGAGCGAGCGCTTGATGGGCCAGACAACGGAAAGCGTCCGAAGTTTGATGGCATTCCGCCGTGGGATGAGAGTGGTTTGAGTGCGGATCCTGATCCGGCGTTGATTCAGGGTGACATGCAAACCATTCAAAACATCATGTGGCACTACGTCGGACTCGTTCGAAGCGCCGATCGCTTGTCGCGTGCAATTCGCGAACTACGCCACTTGTGGAACGAGATCGAAACGTTCTACCGCACGACAAAACTGTCTGACGGATTGATCGGCTTACGCAACGCGGTTGAAGTTGCACTGATCGTCGCGCAGGCCGCGCAGCATAACCGGCAGAGCCGTGGATGTCATTATCGTCAAGATTCTGTTTCGTTTGAGGGCGACCGGCTAATCTGAGCCACAAAGAGGCACAAGAAGGCACAAAAGTACTCTGCACTCCTGAATTACGAGTAACTGTTCATAAAACCTCTTGTGCTTTTTGTGCTTCTTTGTGGCTGTCGGTATAGTACGCCCCTATGCCTGAAGTTCTTGGCCCATTGAGCACCTTTGCCGTTCTCGGCATTGGCTTGCTTTTCGGTTTGAAACACGCGACTGAAGTCGATCACGTCGTGGCTGTTTCGACAATTGTCAGCCAGCATCGAAACGTCTGGCGATCCGCGATTGTCGGCGCGCTTTGGGGCGCCGGCCACACAGCGGCGTTACTAATTACCGGTCTTATCGTGTTGTCGTTGCGCGTCGCAATTCCGGAGCGTATCAGCAACTGGTTTGAATTCGGTGTGGCGCTGATGATTATTGGCCTCGGTGCGACGGCGTTGTGGCGTGCATTGCGCAACCGTGGCGATGTCCATGTACACGAGCACAGTCACGACGGCGTTTCACACATTCACATCCATTTTCACGATCCGCAAACAAAACACGATCCCAAACGCGCACACAATCACGCCGTCTCTCGAGTTGGTCTCAAGCCGATACTCATTGGCGCGATGCACGGGCTAGCCGGCTCCGGCGCGTTGACTCTACTCGTCTTGACGCAGATCAGTTCGACCTTTCAGGGACTTCTCTACTTAGCGATCTTCGGGTTGGGTTCGATTGTGGGAATGTTGTTTATGTCTGGTTTGATCGGCTTACCCTTCGCGTTGACTTCGCGGAAGCTCACCGGTCTTCATCACCGTTTGCAAACAGCGGCAGCGGTCTTCAGTCTTGCCTTCGGATTCTGGTACGCCTATCAATCACTGCTCACCAGCGTGTTTACTCAGTAACTCAACCATCTCGTTGCGATTGTGCGCGCGGGCGTAGTCGAGTGGAGTCTTGCCGTCACTGGCGCGGGCATTCACATCCGCGCCGTGTTCGAGGAGCAACTTCGCAAACGCGATCTTACCGCTCGCCGCCGACTCGTGAAGCGGGGTGAAATCGCTTGCCGCACGAGCGTTCACATCAGCGCCATGTTCAATCAGCACGCGCGCGATGTCGTATTGTCCTGCGGCGGACGCGGATGCGAGCGGCGTGACCTTCATTGTTTCTCGCGACGCGAGATTGACGTCTGCGCCGGCTTCGATAAGCGCATTTACGTTGTCAGGGTGACCAAAGAAAACTGAGAGTCCGAGCGGCGTGAAACCATCCGGAGAGTGCGAGTTCACAAGCGACGGATCGGCCGCGATCAATTCACGCACACGCTGCGTCTGACCAGTCCCGGCTGCTTCATAAACGTTGAGCTCGACGCCCGACGCAAGCAGTTCGTTCACCACGTCTTTCTTGCCGTGGTAGAGTGCCTTCATTATTTCAGAAAGACCGTCCTGACTCATCACCCGCTCCTTTTAGAAATTGACCCAACTCCCGGCTTCTTCCGTTTGCGCTTTGCGGTAGAGGTATTCCGCACAGGCAACGTCTTCGATCGCGAGCCCTAAAGATTTGAAGAGAGTTATTTCATTCGCTGAGATCCGCCCTTGTTTGCTGTTAATTACCAACTCACCAAGTTCCGCCATAATGCTCTCCGGCGTAACAGCACCTTCTTTAGCCGCCAACAAATAGTCACCAGCCTCATTCAAAACCGACTCGCGTCGATCGGCAAAGATGCGCGACGCCGCCATCGTGGCGCTGTCGATCTCGCGCGACTGCGGTGAATGCGTGCCGATGGCGTTGATATGCGCGCCGTTTGAAATCCACTCTCGTTCGAGTACCGGCTCATTCGCCGACGTCGCTGTGACTATTAGATCCGCGTCGCGCACTGCTGCTTCATTTGAACTAACCGGCTCGATTGGAAACGGAACTTTGTCCTGCATCTCGTTGACGAGTTGCATAGCGTGATCTTGATTTCTGCAAGCGACTCGCGCCCGCTTGATCGAACGAACACAACTTAGCGCCACCAGGTGCGTGCGCGCCTGCACACCCGCGCCGATGATGCCCAACTGTTCCGCGTCTGAGCGCGCAAGTAACCGCGTCGCGACTGCCGAAACAGCCGCCGTGCGTATCGCCGTAATCTCCGACGCATTCATCAACGCGAGTGGTTCTCCGGTTTCGCGGCTGAACAACATCACCGTTCCCTGGTGTGCGTCCTTGCCCATTGCAGGATTGCCGGGAAAGACGCAGATGGCTTTCAGACCGAACGCGCCGCGTTCTCCGTGGCGATAGGCCGGCATCAACCCCAGCAAGCCCTGCGCGTCAGGTGGCCGAATTATTGTGCGTAGTGGTTGGTACACCTCGCCGCGAGCGAGTGCCGCCAGAGCATCTGACATCAACTCGATGCACTCGGTCATCGGCAGCAGCCGAGCAATCTGTTCAGCGTTGAGAACGAGTATTTTCAGTGGCTTCTCCAGCTCGAGGGGATTACCCCAAAAGGTGAATCACCTTACCGAATGCGCACGTAATGGTTAACGATAGTTCGCTCACTATTTAACTCAAGTCCCGCAAAACTGCAAAAAACCGCCACGCAGGTCATTGGCACACTCATTGCCAAAAGAGGCGGCGGAGGCAGTAATTAAGGATGCGCAAGGGGTTAATCACAATTGTCTGTTTGATAGTGCTAACGGTTTCAGCGATTCCCGCTGGAGCACAGACGCGATACCGGCGCTATGCGCAGCGTTACGACACGCAGCGATCCGGACGCAGTTACAACCGCTGGGATGACCGATCAGTTTGGGATCGGCATCGCGATAAGATAACTACCGCCGCAGGCGCCGGAGCCGGAGCTTTAATAGGCGCAGTCGCGGGCGGAAAGAAGGGCGCGATTATTGGCGCGATAGTAGGTGGAGGTGGAGCAGCAGTCTACACCTACGGAATTAGAGATAAAAACGACGACAGGTACCGATATCGAAATCGACGTTACTAAGCCTGTCGAATAAAGTTCGGTCACACATTGAAAGATGAGTGGCCTTGTGGGGGCCCGGATGTGAAGGGGAGAGCACATCCGGGTCCTAACATTTTGTGCGCACATTTTGATTCTTAGCCGATTTGCCTTAAGGTAGCTTCCTCACGTTCGCCGATCTTCATTGCTTCTGTTATAGATAGAACCGCAATTCATACTGCATTACTCGGAGACTGTGATGGAATTCCAGGAGAGTATTCTCGGCTTAATCGGCAACACTCCGTTGGTTAAGTTAAACCGGTTGGCGCGAGGAATTAAGGCACAAGTCTTCGCCAAGATGGAGAGCCTGAATCCGGGTTACTCGGTCAAGGACCGGATCGGCGTTGCGATGATTGAAGCGGCGGAACGGGAGGGAATTCTAAAGCCCGGTGGAACGGTTGTCGAAGCGACTTCCGGAAACACCGGAATCGGACTCGCACTCGCGGCAGCGGTGAAAGGTTACAAATGCATCTTCGTAATGACCGACAAGGCGTCAGTCGAGAAGTCGCGCTTCTTGAAAGCGCTCGGCGCAGACGTCGTCATTACACCCGTTTCTGCAAAACCAGGCACGCCGGATCATTACGTTTCAACTGCTCGGCGCATCGCCTCTGAAACTCCAAATTCGTTTTATCCGGATCAGTACTCCAACCCATCAAATCCCGACGCCCACTACCGCACGACCGGTCCCGAAGTGTGGCGACAGACTGACGGCAAGATCACGCACTTCGTCGCCGGACTCGGCACTGGCGGGACCATCTCCGGAACGGGCCGGTATTTAAAGGAGAAGGATCCGTCCATCAGGATCATTGGCGCCGACCCTTACGGTTCGATTTTCAAGACGTTCAAAGAAACCGGGAAGATCGTTGAAGCGACGCCATATCTGGTCGAAGGAATTGGCCAGGAGATTGTTCCACCAAACGTTCACATTAAGTATGTCGATGAAGTTATCAACGTAACTGATCGTGAATCGTTTGAGTTGTCGCGCTTGCTAGGACGAACGGAAGGAATCTTTTGCGGTGGCTCTACGGGCACGAACCTGGCAGCCGCGCTGCGTGTTGCGGCGAACCTCGACGAGAACGCGGTTGTCGTGTTCATCGTTTGCGACACGGGCGAGCATTATCTTTCGAAGCATCATTCGGACGAGTGGTTGAAAGAGAAGCGTTTGTTGGAGCCACAGAAAATCACGGCCGGACTCATCAGTGGCACGAAGAAACCGCAAGCACCGAAGACCCTTGTAGTAGTCGCTCCTACGGATTCCGTTGCTGTTGCGCTCGAGAAGATGGACGAACTCGGACTTTCGCAGTTACCGGTCCTGGATGAAGGACGATGCGTTGGATCGTTACGAGAGAACCGCGTGCTCGCGAAAGTCGTGCGCGACAGGGAACTGCTCACCACGCCGGTGCAGGAAGTGATGGAAGCGAGTTTTCCGACTGTCGATGTCGATGCGAGTTCCCGAGAAGTGACGCGACGTTTGCAAAGCAGTCCGGCAGTTCTGATAGAGGAGTATGGCCGAATAATCGGCATCATTACTCGTCACGATGTACTGGATTTGAAACTGAACAACGTTGCCCAGTAAAGAAGAAAAAGTATTGGCGGCCAATCGCGCTGCGTTTCACAACTACCACATTTCGGACAAGTACGAAGCCGGAATTGCTCTGACCGGAACCGAAGTGAAGAGTGCGATGGATGGCCGCGTGCAGTTGAAAGAGGCGTACGTTTCCGTGCGCGACGGCGAAGCATGGTTGTTCAATGCCCACATCTCGCCGTATTCTCATGGTAATCGTGAGAACCACGATCCGCTGAGAACCCGCAAGCTGCTGCTTCACAAGCGCGAGATTTCGAAACTTGACGAAGCAACGGCGAAACAGGGCATGACTCTCGTCCCGACACAGCTTTACCTCAAGAACCGCCGGATCAAAGTTGAAGTAGGAGTTGCTCGAGGCAAGAAGCTGTATGACAAGCGCGAAGCCGAACTCAAACGAACTGTTGAACGAGAGACGCGCGCGCAGCTCAAGGAGCGTAACCGGTAGGTTGACGGCAAGGCGAAGCCATACCGCACATCAGGCGGCGGAGCCGAGTTGTAAACGCCATTGTTTATAGAGGTAGCGAGGGGTAGACGAGTAAGGTAGTAATTCAGATTCTAGGAGAACCCACCCACATGCAAGTTGAAGCCAACCGAGGTCCGATTGAAGAGCTCGATGCTCAAGCTCTCGCGGTTGCTGTTTTTAAAGATGAGAAGCCCAACGAGGGTTTTTTAAAGAAGATTGACGAACTTTCCGGCGGACTTGTGCAGTCTGCCGTCGAGGCAGAAGAGTTTTCCGGCAAAGAAGGCGAGACTGCCTACTTCCACCTGCTCGGAAATGACAAGCTCAAGTTTCGACGACTTTTGCTGGTCGGTGTCGGTGAAGAGAAAGACTACCAGAGTCCGCAAGCCTCGCAGATGGCGGGAACTGCTGTTCGTTCGTTACGCAGCAAGAATGTGAAAACGATTGCGGTGGCCCCGCGAACGTCCGGCCCCGATGAAGAGATCGCTGCGCGAGCTGTCGAGGGAGCGTTCATCGCGCTGTTTGATCCCGATAAGTATCGGACAGTTGAGAAGGAACACAAGACAGTCGATCGCCTGGTGGTTTGGGTTGATGGCGGCGACCAGAGTGCGCTCACGAAGGGCATCAACAGAGGATTGGTTGTTGGTGAGTCGATCAACTTCACGCGCGATCTCGCAAACGAGCCCGGCGGTTATATGACGCCTACTGACATGGCAGAACGGGCGCGTGAGATCGCCGGCGAGTTTGGCCTTAACATCGACGTGCTCGATGAAGCGCGCATGGAACAGGAAGGCATGGGCTCTTTACTCA